>Ga0233424_10000060_pt1 | contig 151999 bp, 124 predicted proteins | sample Watercolumn_Towu_FD_181011 | JGI IMG/M metagenome (GOLD analysis project Ga0233424, IMG submission 181011) | Freshwater microbial communities from Lake Towuti, South Sulawesi, Indonesia - Watercolumn_Towuti2014_125_MG | ecosystem: Environmental > Aquatic > Freshwater > Lake | place...
AGCTCACGAAACATCGCCTGCTCAGGCGTTTCGCCATGCTTGATGCCCCCTTGCGGGAACTGCCAGGAATGGGTCCGGATGCGTTTGCCCCAGAAGACCTCGTTCCTGTGGTTGAGCAGGATGATGCCGACGTTGGGCCGGAAGCCTTCACGGTCGAGCATAATCAACCCCAAATCTATAGTTAGATCGATTATTGCATCGGGGCCATACCCGGGCATTCCCCTCGCTAACCCTCACCTTGCGCCTTTGTGCTTGGCCCTCGGCCACAGTGCTTTGCGCCCTCTCTTGTCCGCGCCATGAAAGCCAGCCAGTTCTTCATTTCCACGCTCAAGGAAGCCCCCGCCGACGCCGAAGTGGTCAGCCACAAGCTGATGATGCGCGCGGGCATGATCAAGCGCCTGGGCGCCGGCATCTACAACTACATGCCCATGGGCCTGCGCGTGATCCGCAAGGTCGAGACCATCATCCGCGAGGAGATGAACCGCGCCGGCGCCGTGGAGCTGCTGATGCCCGTGGTCCAGCCCGCCGAGCTGTGGCAGGAGACCGGCCGTTTCGACAAGATGGGCCCCGAGCTGCTGCGCGTGAAGGACCGTCACGACCGCGACTTCATCATCCAGCCCACCTCCGAGGAAGTGGTCACCGATATCGCGCGCCAGGAACTGCGCAGCTACAAGCAGCTGCCCAAGAACTTCTATCACATCCAGACCAAGTTCCGCGACGAGCGCCGTCCGCGCTTCGGCGTGATGCGTGGCCGCGAGTTCACGATGAAGGACGCCTACTCCTTCGACCGTGATGTGGAGAGCGCCGGCCGCAGCTACGAGAACATGTACGCGGCCTACTGCAAGATCTTCGACCGCCTGGGCCTGGAGTACCGCGCCGTGGCGGCCGACACCGGCGCCATCGGCGGCGACCGCTCGCACGAGTTCCAGGTGATCGCCGATACCGGCGAGGACGCCATCGTCTACTGCCCCACCAGCGACTTCGCCGCCAATATCGAGCTGGCCGAGGCCGTGGCCCTGCTGGCCGCGCGTGCCGTGCCCGCCCAGGCCCTGGCCAAGACGCCCACGCCCGGCAAGAGCACCTGCGAGGATGTGGCGGCCTTGCTGGGCCTGCCCCTGACCCAGACCGTCAAGTCCCTGGTGCTGGCCACCGATGAACTCAACGATGCCGGCGATGTGGCCAAGACCCAGGTCTGGCTGCTGCTGGTGCGCGGCGATCACGAGCTCAACGAGGTCAAGGCAGGCAAGCTGGAAGGCCTGAAGGCAGGCTTCCGCTTCGCCACCGTGGCCGAGATCGAGGAGCACTTCGGCTGCAAGCCCGGCTACCTGGGCCCCATCGGCCTGAAGAAGCCGCTCAAGATCGTGGCCGATCGCACCGTGGCCCATATGGCCGACTTCGTCTGCGGCGCCAACGAGGCCGACTTCCACTACACCGGCGTCAACTGGGGCCGCGACCTGCCCGAGCCCGATCTGGTGGCCGACATCCGCAATGTGGTGGCCGGCGATCCCTCGCCGGACGGCAAGGGCGTGCTGGCCATCCAGCGCGGCATCGAGGTGGGCCATGTGTTCTACCTGGGCACCAAGTACTCGGCCGCGATGAATGCCGTCTTCCTGGACGAGACCGGCAAGCCCAAGCCCATGGAGATGGGCTGCTATGGCATCGGCGTGACCCGCATCCTGGGCGCCGCCATCGAGCAGAACCACGATGAGCGCGGCATCATCTGGCCGGACGCCATCGCCCCCTTCACCGTGGTGATCTGCCCCATCGGCATGGACCGCAGCGAAGAGGTCAAGGCTGCCGCCACCCAGCTGCACGACGAGCTGCAGGCCCTGGGCGTGGATGTGCTGCTGGACGACCGTGGCGAGCGCCCCGGCGCCATGTTTGCCGACTGGGAGCTGGTGGGCGTGCCGCACCGCGTGGTGCTGTCCGACCGCGGCCTCAAGGAAGGCCAGGTCGAGTACCAGGGCCGCCGCGATGCCGAGGCCAGCAAGCTGGCCCTGGCCGATGTCGTGGCCCATCTGAAGACCCAGCTCAAGCTTTGATGATGCGGCGACGCGCTCTGCTGGGCGCGGCGGCCGCAACCCTGGCCTGGCCGCTGCGCGTCCGGGCAGGCGCCCAAGTGGAGGAGCCGCTGGCCGACTCGGTGCGCTCCGCCCTGTCCTCGGCCATTGCCAATAGCGCGCCGCCCAAGCCGCGCTTTGCCGTGGTAGAGGAGCGCCTGGCCTATCTGCGCTGGCTAGGCGAGATGAGCGAGCGGCTCAAGAAGCGCCTGTCCGAGGCCCAGACCCGCATCGAGTTTCTCGAGACCGTCTGGTACGAGAGCAAGCGTGCCGGCCTGGAGCCGGCCCTGGTGCTGGGCCTGATCCAGGTGGAGAGCGGTTTTCGCAAGTACGCGATCAGCGTGGCCGGGGCGCGGGGCTATATGCAGGTGATGCCCTTCTGGGCCCGCCTGATTGGCGACGGCAATGCCTCGCACCTCTTCCATATGCAGACGAATCTGCGCTTCGGCTGCGTGATCCTGCGCCACTACCTGGACCGGGAGAAGGGCGATCTCTTCCTGGCCCTGGGTCGCTACAACGGCAGCCGCGGCCGCGCCGAGTACCCCGACGCGGTCTTCAGCAACCGCAAGCGCTGGCTGATGCCCGGCGAGTCCTAGCCTTTGAGGCCGTTCCAGGACTGCGGCGCCACACCGGTCACGCCGGCCAGCTCCAGCACCCGCTCCACGGACTCGTTCACCAGCTCCTCGATGCTCTGAGGGCGGTGGTAGAAGGCCGGCAGGGGTGGGAAGACGATGCCGCCCATCTCGGTCACGGCCGTCATATTGCGCAGATGCGCCAGGTTCAGCGGCGTCTCGCGCACCATCAGCACCAGGCGGCGGCGCTCCTTGAGCGTCACGTCCGCGGCGCGGGTGAGCAGGTTGTCGCCAAAGCCATGGGCCACGGCGGCCAGGGTCTTCATGGAGCAGGGCGCGATCACCATGGCGGCGGTGGCAAAGCTGCCGCTGGCCACACAGGCGCCCACATCGCCCAGGGCATGGCTGCGGCTGGCCTCGGCCTCCAGGGCCTGGCGGTCCAGCCCCAGTTCATGGTGCACATTCAGCACCCCGGCGGGGGTGACGATGAGATGTGTCTCCAGCCCCAGCTCGCGCCCGCGGCGCAGCAGGCGCAGGCCGTAGGCGGCGCCGCTGGCGCCAGTGATGCCGACCACCAGTCGGCGTGGGACTTCGCTCAAGTCAGGCTCACTGGGCGGACAGCACCTGCTGCAGCTCGCCAGCCTGGTACATCTCCATCATGATGTCCGAGCCGCCGACGAACTCGCCGTTCACATAGAGCTGGGGGATGGTGGGCCAGTTGGCGTACTCCTTGATGCCCTGGCGCACGCCTTCGTCTTCCAGCACATTGAAGGTGGTCAGATCGCTGACGCCGCAGGCCTTCAGGATCTGCACCGCGCGGCCGGAGAAGCCGCACATCGGAAACTGGGCCGTGCCCTTCATGAACAGCACGACGCGGTTGTTCTTCACCAGATCATCGATGCGTTGCTGGACGTTGTCGCTCATTGTCTAACCCCATGGTCGGTCGCGGCGCCGCCTGCGGGCGCCCATGGCGCGATTATCGGCCAGGCGGGCTCGGCCTTGCCGGCCCGGGGGCTTGGGCCGTCTCAGAAGCTGTAGTTGAAGCCCAGCTGCACCACGGGGCGCAGGCGCATGTCCTGCAGCAGCTCTTCCAGGCTCTGGGCGCCGCCGGGGCTGCGGCCCAGGCGCAGCTCGTCGCGGTAGCTCAGCTTGACCAGGCCCAGATCGGCGCTGAAGCCCCAGCCGCCGCGCAGCGACTGGCCGGTGTAGCCGATGCCCAGATAAGGGCGTGCGGCGTAATCATCACTCGCCGAGGGCAGGCTGGGCCCGAACTGCGCGATGCGGCGCTGGCCCAGCACCAGGCTGGCGCGCTGGCCCAGCTGCGGATTGCGCAGGGCCAGGCCGGCGCTGCTTTCGTTCAGGGCGCGCGAGCCGATCAGCAGGCCACCGGTGGTGCGCAGGCCGCCTTGATAGACGCTGCCGGGGGCCGCGCTGCTGAGGTAGTAGTCGCCCAGCAGATTGGCGCTGAGCAGGCTGCGGCCACTGTCGCGCTCATCCAGGCTGCTGAGCTGCACGCGGGCCTGCCAGCGCAGGGAGTGGCTGTCCAGGGGCGCCAGGTTCAGGCCCTGGGCACGGGCCGTGCCGGGCGCGTACAAGGCCGCGGCCGACAGCAGCAGGGCCAGGCCGGCCCGCAGCAGGGGAGGGGAGACAGGAACTCGGGCGGCAGCGTGGGGCATGGCGACCTCCTGGGAGATGGGGTGTCGGGGCCAACGGCGCGGCCCGGACAGTCAATACTAATCCGGAGTGGCTGTGGCCGTTGTGCAATATGGGCGAGTTCCGGCCGGCAGTTGTGGCTTTTCAGCCTGGCCAGCGGCCGCCGCTGATACGGGGCTGATCGCCCAGGTCCCGGCGCAGGGCGATGGCCTGGAATCCCGCCGCGGCCAGCAATGCCGCCACGGCTTCGGCCTGGTCATAGCCATGTTCCAGCAGCAGCCAGCCGCCGGGCACCAGGTGCTCTGGCGCGCCCGCCACCAGGATGCGCAGCGCCGCCAGGCCGTCGCCCTCGGGCGTGAGCGCGCTGCGCGGCTCGTGGCGCAGGGCGGGCAGATGCGGGTCGTTCCCGGCGATATAGGGCGGGTTGCTGACGATGAGCTCGAAGCGCCGGCCCGTCAGGGGCTGCCACCAGTCGCCGGCCAGACACTCCAGGGCCAGACCCAGGCGGCGCGCATTCTCGGCCGCCATGGCCAGGGCGCCCTCGCTCAGGTCCACGGCGCTGACCGTGGCGGCAGGGTGGCCATGCTTGAGCGCCAGGGCGATGGCGCCGCTGCCCGTGCCCAGGTCCACCACCCGCGGGGCCGGGCCCAGACCGGGCAGCAGCTCCAGGGCCCAGTCCACCAGGGTCTCGGTATCGGGGCGGGGCACCAGGGTGTGGGCGTTGACGTGTAGACGCAGGCCGTGGAATTCCTTCTCGCCGGCCAGATAGGCCAGGGGCACGTCCTGCAGGCGCTGGGCCAGCCAGTCGGCAAAGCGCGCGGCCTGCTCGGGGCTCAGGGCCTGATCGTCATGACTCAGCAGCCAGGCGCGGTCCACACCGAGCAGGGTGCCCAGCAGCAGCTGGCTCTCCAGCCGGTCCAGGCCGTCCGCGCGAGCCTGGGCCAGGGCGGCGGCCACGCTCAAGGTGGGGCTCATGCGCGGCCTTCCAGAGCCGCCAGCTGCTCGGCGGCCTGGGCCGCCTGCAGGCCGGCCAGCACATCGCCCAGGTCACCGTTCATGATCTGGTCCAGCTTGTAGAGCGTGAGGTTGATGCGGTGGTCGGTGAGCCGGCCCTGGGGGAAGTTGTAGGTGCGGATGCGGTCGCTGCGATCGCCACTGCCCACCAGGCTTTTGCGCTGGGCGGCTTCCTTGGCGGCGCGTTCGTTCTTGTCCTTGTCGCGCAGGCGGGCGGCCAGCACGGCCATGGCCTTGGCCTTGTTGCGGTGCTGGCTGCGGTCGTCCTGGCATTCGGCCACCAGGCCGGTGGGCAGGTGGGTGATGCGGATGGCGGAGTCGGTCTTGTTGACGTGCTGACCGCCCGCGCCGCTGGCGCGGAAGGTGTCGATGCGCAGATCGGCCGGGTTGAGCTGGATCTCCTCGGCCTCGTCCGGCTCGGGCATCACGGCCACGGTGCAGGCGCTGGTGTGGATGCGGCCCTGGCTCTCGGTGGCGGGCACGCGCTGCACGCGGTGGCCGCCGGATTCGAACTTCATGCGGCCGTACACGCCCTCGCCCTCCAGGCGCACCACCAGCTCCTTGTAGCCGCCCAGATCGGACTCGCTGGCCGAGAGCGTCTCGCAGTGCCAGCCCTGGGTCTCGGCAAAGCGCAGATACATGCGGGCCAGATCGGCGGCAAACAGGGCCGACTCGTCCCCGCCAGCGCCGGCGCGGATTTCAAGAAAGGCATTGCGCTCGTCGTCCGGGTCCTTGGGGATCAGGGCCAGCTGCAGCTGCTCGTGCAGATCCGCGATATCGGCCTGGGCGCTGGCGATTTCCTCGCGCGCCATCTCGGCCATCTCGGGCTCCTCCAGCAGCTCCTGGGCGGCGGCCAGATCGGCCTCGCGCTGCTGGTAGCGGCGGTAGCGCTCGACCAGGCCGCTGGCCTCGGCCTGCTCGCGGCTGAGGGCGCGGTAGCGCTTCATGTCGGCGGCCACGGCGCCATCGGCGAGTATGGTGTCGAGCTCGGCGAGGCGGAAGGCCAGGCGTTCGAACTGCTGGCGCAGGCTGTCTTTCATGGGGCGGAATCCGGGAGGCGTGGGTCGACGCGGGGCGTCGAGGCGGGCAGGGCGCGAGGGCGCTGCCGATGGGGGCCGCCGCCTGAGCTGAGGCGGCCCGGCGGGCGGTCAGCGCCGCTAGGACTCGGCCGGGTTGCGCGCGCTGTTGCGCAGGAACAGGCGCGACACCGTCTGGGCCAGCTGCATGCGCTGCTCGCCCTCGCTGGCATGCAGCTCGGCCAGGGCGCCGTGCAGCATCTTCTGGGTCAGGCCGCGCGAGAGCGCGTCCAGCACCGCATCCACATCCTCGCCGCGGGCCAGCAGCTTGCGGGCGCGGGCGATCTCGTGCTGGCGCCAGTCATCGGTCTGGGCCTGCAGGGCCTGGATCAGGGGCACGGTGTGGCGCTGACCCAGCCAGTGCACAAAGCTCTGCACGCCGGCCTCGACGATGGCCTCGGCCTGCTGCACAGCGGCCTGACGCTTCTGGCCGGCGCTCTGCACGATGCCGGAGAGGTCGTCCACGGTGTAGAGGTAGACGTCGTCCAGCTGGGCCACCTCGGGCTCGATATCGCGGGGCACGGCCAGGTCCACCATGAACATGGGACGGTGCTTGCGGTTCTTGAGCGCGCGTTCCACGGCGCCCAGGCCGATCAGGGGCAGGCTGGAGGCGGTGCAGGAGATCACCGCATCGAACTCATGCAGGCGCTGGGGCAGATCGGCCAGGCGCAGGGCCTCGGCCGAGATGCGGCCGGCCAGCTTCTCGCCACGCTCCAGCGTGCGGTTGGCGATGGCCATATGACGCGGCGTCTTGGCGGCGAAATGCGTGGCCACCAGCTCAATCATCTCGCCGGCGCCGATGAAGAGCACCTTGATCTTGCTGAGGTCTTCAAAGAGCTGGGCGGCCAGGCGCACCGAGGCGGCGGCCATGCTGATGGAGTGGCTGCCGATCTCGGTGGAGGTGCGTACCTCCTTGGCCACCGAGAAGCTGCGCTGGAAGAGCTGATGCAGGGTGGTGCCCAGGGTGCCGGCCTGGTCGGCTTCGCGCACGGCCTGCTTCATCTGGCCCAGGATCTGGGGCTCGCCCAGCACCATGGAGTCCAGACCGCTGGCCACGCGGAAGGCATGGCGCGCGGCAGCGCTGCCCTCCAGCACATAGGCATGGTCCATCAGCGCGCTGCTGCCCACGCCGCCCACGCCGGCCAGCCAGTCCACGGCCGGCCGCACCAGCTCGCTGGGGCCGGCCACATAAAGTTCGGTGCGGTTGCAGGTGGAGAGCAGGGCGGCTTCGGGGGCGCCGGGGCGCGGACCGGGGTTCAGCTGCTGGCGCAGGCCCAGCAGGGTGGGGGCCAGTTGCTCCAGCGAGAACGCAAACCGGCCGCGCAGATCCAGCGGCGCGGAGTGGTGGTTCAGGCTGAGGGCAAAAACGCTCATGGGCGAATTATAAAATTCGCCGCAGGATCACGTGCCGCAAGGCTTCCCGCTGCCCGCACACGCGATTGATGCGCATCAAGAAATGCGCAGGCCACCGCAGCCGGCCCCGGGCTGCCCCTCCCGTCCACACCATCTTGAGCGCTCTCGACCTGTTCTGGCATCTGTGCAACTTCCTCGCGCCGGCCTGGGTGGTGGCGGCGTTGATGGCGGGCGCGCTCAAGCTGCTGTGGCGCCAGGAGCTGCGCCATCGCGGCTGGCGCCAGCTCTGGCTCTGGGGCGGGTTGGGCGGCTCGCTGGGCCTGCTGGGCGCGCTGCTGCTGCTCGGGCGCGACGGCAGAATGGCCGGCTACGGCCTGATGATCCTGGCCATTGCCCTGCCGCAATGGGCCCTGGCCTGGGGCCAGGGCGGGCTGGGACGGCGCTGAAGGATCAGGCGCCCAGCGCCTGCTCCACCGCCAGCGGCACCTCGGCCCGCAGGGAATGCGGGAAGGCCTGGGTGATGTCCACCTCGATCAGCTGGTTCATCAGGCGCGGGTGGCCCTTGAAGTTGACGATGCGGTTGCACTCGGTGCGCCCCATCAGCTCGCTGGCGTCCTTGCGGGCATTGCCGGTCACGAGAATGGTCTGGCGGGTGCCCACCATGCTCTCGCTGATCTTCACCGCATGGGCCTCGATGGCGGCCTGCAGCTCCTGCAGGCGGCGCACCTTGACCTCGTAGGGCGTGCCGTCCTCCAGATTGGCGGCCGGCGTGCCGGGGCGCGGGCTGAAGATGAAGCTGAAGGAGGCGTCGAAGCCCACGTCCTCCACCAGCTTCATCAGCTTGGCGTGGTCGTCCTCGGTCTCGCCGGGGAAGCCGACGATGAAGTCGCTGGCCAGGCGGATGTCCGGCCGGATCGCGCGCAGCTTGCGCACGATGCTCTTGAACTCCAGGGCCGTGTAGCCGCGCTTCATGGCCATCAGGATGCGGTCGCTGCCATGCTGCACCGGCAGGTGCAGGTGGTTCACCAGCTGCGGCACCTTGCCGTAGGCCTCGATCAGGCGCGGGCTGAACTCGTTGGGGTGGCTGGTCGTGAAGCGCAGGCGGCGGATGCCGGGGATCTCGGCCGCGTACTCCAGCAGCAGGGCCAGGTCGGCATACTCGCTGGTTTCGCCCATCTTGCCGCGGTAGGCATTGACGTTCTGGCCCAGCAGATTGATCTCCATGACGCCCTGGTCGGCCAGGCCGGCGATCTCGGTCAGCACGTCCTCGAAGGGGCGCGAGACCTCCTCGCCGCGGGTGTAGGGCACCACGCAATAGCTGCAGTACTTGGAGCAGCCTTCCATGATGGACACGAAGGCGCTGGCACCCTCCACCTTGGCGGGTGGCAGATTGTCGAACTTCTCGATCTCGGGGAAGGAGATGTCCACCTGCGGGCGGCGCAGCTCCTGGCGCGCGGCCAGCATCTGGGGCAGGCGGTGCAGGGTCTGGGGGCCGAAGACCACGTCCACATAGGGCGCGCGCTCGATGATGGCCGCGCCCTCCTGGCTGGCCACGCAGCCGCCCACGCCGATCATCACGCCCTTGTCCTTGAGGTGCTTGACGCGGCCCAGGTCGCTGAACACCTTCTCCTGCGCCTTCTCGCGCACCGAGCAGGTGTTGAAGAGGATCAGGTCGGCCTGCTCGGGATCCTCGGTCTTCTCATAGCCCTGGGCGGCGCCCAGCACGTCGGCCATCTTGTCCGAGTCGTACTCGTTCATCTGGCAGCCGAAGGTCTTGATGAATACTTTCTTCATGGGGTAGTCCTTGAGGCCTCAGCGCTTGGTCCAGGTCTGGGTGCCGAACTCGAAGTGCCAGCTGGCAGCTTCTTCGGCGGTGCGGGGCCAGGTCTTGTTGGCCAGTTCGGCCGGGTTCAGCACCCACAGGTCCAGCAACATGCCCGAGTGCGGCTCCACCGTGTAGTGCACCGTCAGCTTCTGGCCGGCCACGCTGGCGGGTTGCAGCAGCAGATTGGTGTCGCCGCGCAGGCGCGCGCCTGGCGCCAGGCGGGCGGGCTGCTCGTTCAGCGTGATCTCAGGGAACTGCAGCACCACGATCTCGCCGCGCAAGGCCTGGGGCGGGAAGGGGCGATGGGTCTGGGCATGGGCCGGGGCGCAAACGACAACGGCCGCCGCGGCCAGCGCGGCAAAGGAGGCACAGCGGTACATGGTATGTGTCCAGTGGCTGCGAAAATGAGGGCTGACAAAGCAAAACGGCCCGAGGGGTGCTCGGGCCGTTCGCTGTTTTTTTGGTGGCGCTTCAGGGATTCGAACCCCGGACCTGCGGATTATGATTCCGTCGCTCTAACCGGCTGAGCTAAAGCGCCTCAAGCCCGCTATTCTAGCGAGCTTTTCGGAGACAATGCAAGCGTTCTTTGCAAAGTCTTCAAAAAAGTTCTGCAGAGCCTCAGGCGGGCCGCTTGCCAGCTCGGCTGCGAGGGGCTCGAAATGCCCAAGCGGCGGGGCTTTCAGCCCGAATCCAAGCCCAGACTCAGTTCTTCTCACAGGCCATTGATGTTCAGTTTCTTCAAGAAGAAGTTCGGCGGAGGCGGCAATGCGGCCCCGGCACCCCAGCCCGCCGCCGAACCGGTGAGCGCTCCAGCGCCGGTCGCGGCCGTCGAGCCGGCGCCCGCTCCGATGCCGGTGCCCGTGCTCCCGCCGTCCGCCCCCGTGGTGGCCGAGGTGGCCGAGGTGGCGACTCCTGCCCACGTGCCGGCGCCCGTGGCTGCCCCTGCGCCCGAGCCCGAGCCCGCGGAGGCGCCTGTGGCGCGCCGCAGCTGGCTGGACAAGCTGCGAGCCGGCCTGCGCAAGACCGGTTCCAGCATCGCCCAGGTCTTCACCGGCACCCAGATCGACGACGCGCTCTACGAAGAGCTGGAGGCGGCCCTGCTGATGGCGGACACGGGCGTCAAGGCCACGGAGTTTCTGTTGGAAGACCTGAAGCGTCGGGTGAAGGAGGTCAAGGCCACCGACCCAGCCGCCGTGCGCGGCCTGCTGGCTGAGGCCCTGAGCGAGCTGCTGCGTCCGCTGGAGAAGCCGCTGAGCGTGGGCGAGCACACGCCCACGGTGATGATGGTGGTGGGCGTCAATGGCGCGGGCAAGACCACCAGCATCGGCAAGCTGACCCGCCATCTGGCCGAGGCCGAGCAGAAGGTGCTGCTGGCCGCGGCCGATACCTTCCGCGCCGCGGCGCGCGAGCAGCTCTCGGTCTGGGCCGATCGCACGCGGGTGGAGATCGTCAGCCAGGAGGGCGGCGACCCCTCGGCCGTGACCTTCGATGCCGTGGTGGCCGGCCGCGCGCGTGGCTGCGATGTGGTGATCGCCGACACCGCCGGCCGCCTGCCCACCCAGCTGCATCTGATGGAGGAGCTCAAGAAGATCCGCCGCGTGATCGGCAAGGCCCAGGAGGGCGCGCCGCACGAGGTGCTGCTGGTGGTGGACGGCAATACCGGCCAGAACGCACTCACCCAGGTCAAGGCCTTCGACGATGCCCTGGGCCTGACCGGCCTGATCGTCACCAAGCTGGACGGCACGGCCAAGGGCGGTGTGCTGGCCGCCATCGCCCGCGAGCGGCCCATCCCGGTCTACTTCATCGGCGTGGGCGAGAAGCTGGAGGACCTGCAGACCTTCAGCGCGCGGGAGTTTGCGCAGGCCTTGCTGGAGTAATCGCCAGCGCGCGTATTGCGTCCGAGCGCCGGGCCGCCCCAAGCCGGGGTACCTCATAAGAAAGGCCGGGTCGAGCCCGGCCTTTTTGCGTCCCCTCGGGGTGCCCGCGTAGTGCGCGGGCGCGGGGCTTACTTCATGCCTGGCGGCATCATCCCGCCCAGCCCCTTCATGCCACCCAGGCGCTTGACCATTTTCATCAGGCCGCCGCCCTTCATCTTCTTCATCATGCCCTGCATCTGGTCGAACTGATTCAGCAGGCGGTTGACCTCCTGGATCTGCACACCGGCACCGGCAGCGATGCGGCGCTTGCGGCTGGCCTTGCTCTTGCCATCCATCAGCAGGCTCGGCTGGGCGCGCTCCTTGGCGCTCATGGCGTTGAGGATGCCCTCCATGCGCTTCATGTCGCGCTCGGCCTTGTCCATGTCGGCGGCGCCGGCCTTGGCCGTCATCTGGGTGGGCAGCTTGTCCATCAGGCCCGAGAGCCCGCCCATCTTCTTCATCTGGGAGATCTGGGCCAGGAAGTCGTTCAGGTCGAAGCCGTCGCCGCTCTTGAGCTTGCTGGCCAGCTTTTCGGCTGCGGCCATGTCCACGCCCTTGGTGACCTCTTCCACCAGGGCCACGATATCGCCCATGCCCAGCACGCGGCCGGCATGGCGGTCGGCGTCAAAGACCTCCAGGCCATCGATCTTCTCGGACACGCCGGCGAACTTGATGGGCGCGCCGGTGATCTGGCGCACCGAGAGGGCGGCACCGCCGCGCGAGTCGCCGTCCAGCTTGGTCAGCACGATGCCGGTCAGGGGCAGGGCTTCCTTGAAGGCCTTGGCCGTGTTGATCGCATCCTGACCCTGCATGGCATCGACCACGAAGAGCGTCTCCACCGGGTTCAGCGTGGCGTGCAGCTCCTTGATCTCGGCCATCAGGGCCTCGTCAATCGCCAGGCGGCCGGCCGTGTCCACCAGCAGCACGTCGAAGTAATGCTTCTTGGCGTAGTCCAGCGCGGCCAGGGCGATGTCGCGCGGCTTCTGTCCCGCGTCGGAGGGGAACCACTCGCCGCCCGCCTGCTTGGTGACGGTCTTGAGCTGCTCGATGGCGGCGGGGCGGTAGACGTCGGCCGAGACCGTCAGCACCTTCTTCTTGCGCTTCTCGATCAGGTGCTTGGTCAGCTTGGCCGTGGTGGTGGTCTTGCCAGCGCCCTGCAGGCCGGCCATCAGGATGATGGCGGGCGGCTGGGCGGCCAGATTGATGTCGGCCACGCCCTCGCCCATGGTGGCGGCCAGCTCCTTGTGCACCACCGAGACCAGGACCTGGCCGGGGTTGAGCGAGCCCACCACCTCCTGGCCCAGGGCCTTCTCCTTGACGCGGGCGATGAAGTCGCGCACCACCGGCAGGGCCACGTCGGCCTCCAGCAGGGCCATGCGCACCTCGCGCAGCATGTCCTGCACATTGCTTTCGGTGATGCGGGCCTGGCCGCGCATCGTTTTGACGAGCTGGCTCAGGCGTTCGGTCAGGGTGGAGGCCATCGGGCTAGCGCCACGGGGAGACGGGCGCGCAAATTACACTGTGGCGATGATTTTATCGTTCGCCTCCTCGGGCCTGCCCGGCATGCTGCTGGCCGCCAGCAGTCTGCTGGCCTTGCTGGCCTATGCCGCGGTGGCGCTGAGCCCCGAAAAGGCAGGCGATGGCCCCCGTCTGCGCAGTCTGCTCGTGCTGGCCTGGGGCGCCCATCTGCTGGCCTTGGTGCTGGATATCGCGGGCATCGGCGCCAGCCAGCCGGGCGCTCGCTTCGGCTTTGCACCGGCCCTGTCCATGACCATCTGGCTGGTGCTGGCCGTCTATATGGTGGAAAGCCGCCTGGTGCCCCTGCCCAGCGCACGCCGGGTGCTGGCGGTGCTGGCGGTCCTGGGCGTGCTGCTGGCCGCGCTCTATCCGGGCGAAAGCCGCCCGCTGGCGGCTTCGCCCTGGGCGCCGCTGCACTGGGTGCTGGGCCTGGCTTCCTACGGGCTTTTTGGCGTGGCCGTGCTGCACGCGGTCCTGCTGAATCGGGCCGAGCGCCAGATGCGCCTGAAGAAGCCTGTGCCCGGGCAAGGCCTGGCCCCCCTGGGCATGCCCCTGCTGCGCCTGGAGCGCCTGACCTTCCAGTTCGTGGGGGCGGGGGTGGTGGTGCTGTCCCTGGCCCTGCTGCTGGGCTGGTGGTTCACGCCGCAATGGCGCTGGGACCACAAGAACCTGCTCTCGGTGCTGGGCTGGCTGGTGCTGACGGGGCTGCTGACGGGCCGCCGCGTGTTCGGCTGGCGCGGCCGCCGTGCCACGCGCTGGCTCTACCTGGGTGCGGCCCTGCTGCTGCTGGCCTATGCCGGCTCGCGCTTTGTGCTGGAAGTGCTGCTGCAACGTGCCGGCGGCACCTACTGAGCGATGAAATACCTGCTTCTGATCCTGATCGTCGGCCTGGTCTTCTTTGTGCTGGGGCTCAAGCGCGCGCGGCCCGCGGCGAGCCAGAAGCCCGCGCCGCGCCCGGCGCCCCCGGCTCCCTCAACGCCGCCCGGCGCCCAGGACATCGTGGCCTGTGCCGAGTGCGGCCTGCATGTGCCGCGCAGCGAGGTCCTGCCCGGACGCGGCGGTCATTTCTGCAGCGCCGCGCATCGCAGCGCTTTCGAGGCCCGCCAGGCGCCATGAGCGAGGCCGCGGCCACGCCGTCCCAGCCGTCCGAGCGCCGGCGGGTCGAGCGCCGCGGCGGCGGCGACCGGCGCCGGCACGAGCGTCGCGGTCCGGCCGCTGGGCGCAGCAGCTGGTTCGGGATGGCGGGCGCGAGCGAGGTGCCTGGGCCGGACGGCGAGACCGAGGCCGGCACCCCGGGGGCCGCCGAGTCCCGGCGCTTCTTCCGGCCGGCGCGGCGCCTGTCCGAGGCGGGGGGCAACGCCTTCCAGCGCCTTTACAGCGCCTGCCTGTCGGCGCGCGTGGCCCTGGGTCTGGCCCTGCTGGCCATGCAGCTGCTGGGCAGCGTGCTGGGGGCGGAGCCGGTGCGCGGCGCGCTGGAACTGAGCCTGGTCTATACCGCCCTGGCCCTGCTGCTGCGCATGCTGCCGCGCTGGCAGCGCGGGGTGTCGGTGCGCTCCTTCGCACGTCTGAGCAGTCCGCGCTGGTGGGCCAGCATCGGCCTGGACCTGGCCTTGTTTGGCGTCCTGCATGCCATGGACCGTGTGTCCTCGGTGAGCTATGGCGCCTTGCTGGTGATGCCGGTGCTGATGGCGGGCCTGCTCACGCCGCGCCTGCTGACCCTGGCCACGGCGGCGCTCGCGGCCTTGCTGGTGCTGGGGGTGGCCGCCTGGGCCGTGGCCCATGGCACGGAGCCGGCCCTGCGCATGACGCAGGCCGGCCTGGCCGGCGTGGGCTTCTTCGTGACCGGTTTGCTGGCCAGCGAGATGGCCAACCGCCTGGCCCGCGAGGAGCGTGCCGCGCGGGGCAGCCTGGAGCTGGCGCGCCAGCAGGCCCAGCTCAGCCGCCTGGTGATCGAGCAGATGCAGGAGGGGGTGCTGGTGGTGGACCGGCGCGGCCATGTGCGGGCTGCCAATCCGGCCGCGCGCGCCCTGCTCTCGGGGGCGCAGATGGTGCGCAGCGCGCCCTTTCAGCTGCGTGGGGTGGCCGCCTGGGATCCGCTGGTGGCCGCGGTGGAGCGGGCTTTTGCCGAGGGCAGCTGGCCCGCCGAGGGGCGCGATGTGAGCCTGCAGCTCGAGGGCGGCGAGGCGCGCGGACTGCGCCTGCGCATGCGCTTCACCCAGCGCCGCGAGGGCCAAGGCAGCGAAGACCTGTGCGTGCTCTTCGTGGAGGATGTGCGCAATGTGCTGGCGCGCAGCCGCCAGGAGAAGCTGGCGGCCATGGGCCGCATCTCGGCCGGCATCGCGCACGAGATCCGCAACCCCCTGGCCGCCATCGACCAGGCCAATGCCCTGCTGGCCGAGGACTGTGCCAACGAGCAGGCGCGCCGGCTCACGGCCATGGTGGCCTCCAATGTGCAGCGCCTCAAGCGCATCGTGGACGATGTGATGGAGGTGGCGCCCGGCGTGCTGCCCCAGCCCCAGCCCCTGGACGCCAGCGCCCTGGTGCGCGAATGCTGCGAGGACTGGGCCCGCACCAACCGCCTGCCGCGCGATGGCGAGGGCCCGCTGCTGCTGAGCCTGCCGCCCCAGGTGCTGCCGGTGCTCTTCGAGCCCGAGCATCTGCGCCGGGTGCTGGTGAACCTGCTGGACAACGCGCTGCGCCATGCCGAACCCGGCCCGGGCTCGGTGCAGCTGAGCCTGCGTGCGCAGACCGAGAGCAGCGTGCAGCTCTCGGTCTTCAGCGCCGGGCCGGCCCTGCCGCCCGAGGTGGAGCGCCATCTCTTCGAGCCCTTCTTCTCCACCCGCAGCCGCGGCTCGGGTCTGGGTCTTTATATCTGTCGCGAACTCTGCGAGCGCTACGGCGGCCGCATCGACTACCAGCGCCAGCGCGCGGTGGGCCATGCCGGCAATGAGTTCATCATCACCCTGCGTCGCCTGCCGGCGGACGCGCTGAGCAGTCCCGCAACATGAGCCCCGCCACCGTTCACAGCCTGCTGGTCATCGACGACGAGCCGGACCTGCGCACCCTCTACGAGCTGACCCTGCTGCGCGAGGGCTATGAGCTGGATACGGCCGGCACGGTGGAAGAGGCGATTGCCCGCCTCTCCGAGCGCGGCTACAGCGCCGTGATCACCGATATGCGCCTGCCCGATGGCACGGGCCTGGACGTGCTGGCCTGGCTGGAGCGCCAGGGCCGGCCCGAGAAGGCCCTGGTCATCACCGCCTTCGGCTCGGCCGAGAACGCGGTGGAGGCGCTCAAGGCCGGTGCCTACGACTACCTGACCAAGCCGGTGGATCTGCGCCAGTTTCGCAGCGTGGTGGCCTCGGCGCTGGGGCGGGCGACGGCGGCGGCGCCCGCGGGTGCAGTCCCGGCCGTGCCGGCTGCCGCGCGCACGCCCGCGCCCCGTGCGGCCCGCCCCGGCGAGGCGGCCAGCAGCCACCCGGCCCTGCACCGGCTGGCGGGCGATTCGGCGGCCATGTGCCAGGTGCGCGCCCTGATCGAGAAGGTGGCGCGCAGCATGGCCCCGGTGCTGCTGCAAGGCGAGTCCGGCACCGGCAAGGAGCTGGTGGCGCGGGCCATCCACGAGGCCAGCCCGCGCGGCGCACGCGCCTTCATCGCCGTGAACTGCGGCGCCATCCCCGAGCAACTGCTGGAGGCCGAGTTCTTCGGCTTCCGCAAGGGGGCCTTCACCGGCGCCCATGAAGATCGGGAGGGCTTCTTCCAGGCCGCGCATGAGGGCACGCTCTTTCTGGATGAGATCGGCGATCTGCCCCTGGCCATGCAGAGCAAGCTCCTGCGTGCCATCCAGGAGCGCTCGGTGCGCCCGGTGGGGGCGGTGGCCGAGGCGCCGGTGAATGTGCGCATTGTCAGCGCCACGCACAAGGACCTGTCGGCCGAGGTCGCGGCGGGCCGCTTCAGACAGGATTTGTTCTACCGGCTGAACGTGATCCAGATCCGGGTACCGCCCCTGCGCGAGCGCATCGAAGATCTGGGGGCGATCAGCGAACGGGTGCTGGACCGCATCGCGCGCGATGCCGGCGTCTCGCCCGCGCCGCGCCTGTCCACCGTGGCCCTGGCCCAGCTCTCGCGCTACGCCTTCCCGGGCAATGTGCGCGAGCTGGAGAACCTGCTGCACCGCGCCCTGGCGCTCTCGGGTGGTGAGACCATCGAGCTGGCGGATCTCGGCCTGCCCGAGGCCGTGCTCGATGAGTCGCAGTTCGGCGGCCTGGATCTCGCCGAGAGCGCGCCCATGCCCCTGGCGGCCGGTCTGCCGGATCCGGAAGAGCCCTTGCCGCAGGATCTGGCCCAGTACCTTGATGAGGTGGAACGCAACATCCTGTTGCGATCTCTGGAACGACACCGTTTCAATCGCACTGCTGCCGGTGCGGCCTTGGGGCTTTCGCTGCGCCAGATGCGCTACCGCATGGCGCGCCTGGGGATCACCGAGAGCTCGGGCGGCGAGGGCGAGGGCGGCTGAGCCCTGCCGCCTCGCGCCAGCATTGGCGCGGCCTGGCGCGTGATTTTGCCCGCTATCGCAGGCCCGGCGCGGGAGGCGCCGGGGCGAGCCCCTGTTCATCGAATCGCGCGCTGGAAGCGCGCTCGCGCGGGGCTTTTCGGGCCTGGCGGCTAGCGCGATCACATCCCTAGGTCAATGGTGTTTGAACGCTATCGGTAGTGCTTGAAGCCGTCATGTCCGCTAGATATAGTGTCCTTCGTGGTATCCTTCTGACCTCGGCAAGACCTGACATGCCTCACTCATTTGCAGCAGCCGTTTCCGGCGTCGCCACTCGCGTGGTCCGACGTTCCGGGGCGGCACCGAGGTCAGCAGACAGGGTGCCGGCGCCCCGTGGCTCTCAGAGCCGCCAGGCCGCCCGCGTATCCCACGCCAGCCATAAACCGAACCCACAGCCAGGGCGGCGCGCCGCATGCCCGGGCTGTGCGTTCTCCGATTGATCGAACCGAACAAGACACAGACGAGGACATCTATGCAAACCGTTGCAGCCAGCACGCTATCGGATACCGCAGCCGTCCCCACCGCTCACGGCGCGAGCGGCGGTGCGGCCAAGACTTCCGCTTTCCAGGCCTACCAGATCATCCGCCGCAATGGCGCGGTGGTCTCCTTCGAGCCCAGCAAGATTGCCGTGGCCCTGATGAAGGCCTTCCTGGCGGTGCACGGCACCAGCGGTGCTGCGTCGGCCAGCGTGCGCGAGACGGTGGATGCCCTGACCGAGAACGTGGTGCGCGCCCTGCTGCGCTCGCGCCCCAGTGGCGGTACCTTCCATATCGAAGACGTGCAGGACCAGGTCGAGCTGGGCCTGATGCGTGGCGGTCACCACGAGGTAGCGCGCGCCTATGTGCTGTACCGCGAGCGCCGTGCCCAGGAGCGCCTGGCCAAGGGCGAGGTGGACATCGTGGCCGGCAATATCCAGGACGCCGGCCTGACGGTGCAGGAAGGCGGCCAGCGTGTGCCGCTGGACATGGGCAAGCTGGCCGCGCTGATCACCAGCAGCTGCGCCAATCTGGGCGCCGATGTGAAGCCCGAGCCCATCATTGCCGAGACCAAGCGCAATCTGTACGACGGCGTGCCGATGGACGAGGTCTACAAGGCCGCCATCCTGGCCGCCCGCACCCTGATCGAGAAGGATCCGGGCTACACGCGCGCCACCGCCCGTCTGCTGCTGCACACCATCCGCAAGGAGATCCTCGGCGAAGAGGTGAACCAGGCCGAGATGCAGCAGCGCTACGCCGACTACTTCCCCGGCTATATCAAGAAGGGCGTGCAGGCCGAGCTGCTGGACGAAAAGCTGCAGCAGTACGACCTGGCCAAGCTGGGTGCAGCGCTCAAGGCCGACCGTGACCTGCAGTTCGACTACCTGGGCCTGCAGACCCTGTACGACCGCTACTTCCTGCACACCGAGGGCAAGCGCATCGAGATGCCGCAGGCCTTCTTCATGCGCGTGGCCATGGGCCTGGCGCTGAACGAGATCGACCGCGAAGCCCGCGCCATCGAGTTCTATGAAGTGCTGTCCAGCTTCGACTTCATGTCCTCGACCCCCACCCTGTTCAACTCGGGCACCCGTCGCTCGCAGCTCTCGAGCTGCTACCTGACCACGGTGTCGGACGATCTGGACGGCATCTACGAGGCGCTCAAGGAGAACGCCCTGCTGTCCAAGTTCGCCGGCGGCCTGGGCAATGACTGGACCCCGGTGCGCGCCCTGGGCTCGCACATCAAGGGCACCAACGGCAAGTCGCAAGGCGTCGTGCCCTTCCTGAAAGTGGTGAACGACACGGCCGTGGCCGTGAACCAGGGTGGCAAGCGCAAGGGCGCGGTCTGCGCCTATCTGGAGACCTGGCACCTGGACATCGAGGAGTTCCTGGAGCTGCGCAAGAACACCGGTGACGACCGCCGTCGCACCCACGACATGAACACGGCCAACTGGATTCCGGACCTGTTCATGAAGCGCGTGCTGGAAGGTGGCGACTGGACCCTGTTCAGCCCCTCGACCTGCCCGGACCTGCACGACCTCTTCGGTGCCGCCTTCGAGAAGGCCTACACCGAGTACGAGGCCAAGGTGGACCGCGGCGAGATCAAGCTCTTCAAGCGCATGCCGGCCAAGGACCTTTGGCGCAAGATGCTCTCGATGCTGTTCGAGACCGGCCACCCCTGGATCACCTTCAAGGACGCCTGCAATGTGCGCTCGCCGCAGCAGCATGTGGGCGTGGTGCACTCGTCCAACCTCTGCACCGAGATCACGCTGAACACCAATGACAGCGAGATCGCGGTCTGCAACCTGGGTTCCGTGAACCTGGTGCAGCATCTGAAGGATGGCCCGAACGGCAAGGAAATCGACCACGAGAAGCTGAAGAAGACCGTGTCCACCGCCATGCGCATGCTGGACAACGTGATCGACATCAACTACTACGCCGTCAAGAAGGCGCGCGACTCCAATCTGCGCCACCGTCCGGTGGGCATGGGCCTGATGGGCTTCCAGGATTCGCTCTACGCCCTGCGTACACCTTACGCCTCGCCGGCCGCGGTGGAGTTTGCCGACCGCTCGATGGAAGCGATCTGCTACTACGCCTACTGGGCTTCGACCGAGCTGGCCGCCGAGCGTGGCCGCTACTCGAGCTACCGCGGTTCGCTGTGGGATCGCGGCATCCTGCCGATTGACTCCCTGGACCTGCTGGCCGAGGCCCGCGGCGGCCATGTGGACGTGGACCGCAGCATGACCCTGGACTGGGACGCGCTGCGCGCCAAGATCGCCCGTGACGGCATGCGCAACAGCAACTGCGTGGCCATCGCGCCGACGGCCACCATCTCCAACATCATCGGCGTGGACGCCTCGATCGAGCCCTGCTTCGGCAATCTCTCGGTCAAGTCCAACCTCTCCGGCGAGTTCACCGTGATCAATGAATCCCTGGTGCGCGACCTGAAGAGGCTGGGCCTGTGGGACGACGTGATGGTCATGGATCTGAAGCACTTCGACGGTTCGCTGCGCCGCATCGACCGCGTGCCCGAAGAGCTCAAGAGCCTGTACGCCACCGCCTTCGAGGTGGAACCGGTGTGGCTGGTGGAAGCCGCCGCGCGTCGCCAGAAGTGGATCGACCAGGCGCAGAGCCTGAACATCTACATGGCCGGCGCCTCGGGCAAGAAGCTGGACGAGACCTACAAGCTCGCCTGGCAGCGTGGCCTGAAGACCACCTACTACCTGCGCACCATCGGCGCCACGCATGCCGAGAAGAGCACGGTGAGCAAGGCCGGTCAGCTCAACGCCGTCTCGAGCGGATCGCCCGTGATGGCCGCGGCACCGACGCCCGCAGCTGACATGCCCGAGCCCGAAGGTGCGGTCTGCATGATGCGTCCGGGCGACCCGGGCTTCGAAGAGTGCGAGGCCTGCCAGTAAGGCGCTGAACGGTTCCCGATGAAGCACTCATCGGGAACCCCGAATGCTCGCGATGCGAGTGTTCATCGATGCAAACTCGATTCGCTGCATCGATGAACGCTTGTGCCGAGGACGCTGATATCGCGATGAGCAGTGCGTGTGCGCTGCGCGATATTCGATGCAGCACAGCAACAGCGAGTGCTGCGCCATGTCAAGAAGTCCTTGGTGTTTGAACACAACACTCCGATAATTCAACGCGATAGGAAGTCCACCATGCTGGTTTGGGAAGAAGACCGTCAACCCTCGCAAAGCGCAGCGCAAAGCGTCCATCTGAACGTCGCCCCGAGCAGCTCGCCGGTGGCGCGCGCCGCGGTCCCCGCCACGCAGACTTCTGCCAGCTCCTCCTCCATCCAGTCCGCCAGCGAGCGTCGCGTCAATGTGGCCGACAAGCGCATCATCAACGGCCAGACGGACGTCAACCAGCTGGTGCCCTTCAAGTACAAGTGGGCCTGGGAAAAATACCTCGCCACCTGCGCCAATCACTGGATGCCGCAGGAAGTGAACATGAGCCGCGACATCGCGCTCTGGAAGGATCCCAACGGCCTGAGCGAAGACGAGCGCCGCATCATCAAGCGCAACCTCGGCTTCTTCGTCACCGCCGACTCGCTCGCCGCCAACAACATCGTGCTGGGCACCTACCGCCACATCACGGCACCGGAGGCGCGCCAGTTCCTGCTGCGCCAGGCCTTTGAAGAGGCCATCCACACCCACGCCTACCAGTACATCGTGGAGTCGCTGGGCCTGGACGAGAGCGAGATCTTCAATGCCTACCATGAGGTGCAGTCGATCCGGGACAAGGACGAGTTCCTGATCCCCTTCATCGACGCGATCATGGACCCCAACTTCAACACGGGCACGCTGGAGAACGACCAGACGCTGCTGAAGAGCCTGATCGTCTTCGCCTGCCTGATGGAAGGCCTGTTCTTCTACGTGGGCTTCACGCAGATTCTGGCCATGGGTCGCCAGAACAAGATGACCGGTGCCGCCGAGCAGTACCAGTACATCCTGCGCGACGAGTCCATGCACTGCAATTTCGGCATCGACCTGATCAACCAGATCAAGCTCGAGAACCCGCAGCTCTGGACCCCGCAATTCAAGGCCGAGATCAAGGCCCTGTTCCTGAAGGCCGTGGAGCTCGAGTACCGCTATGCCGAGGACACCATGCCGCGCGGCGTGCTGGGCCTGAACGCTTCCATGTTCAAGGGCTATCTGCGTTACATCGCCAATCGCCGCGCCGTCCAGATCGGTCTGGAGGAACTCTTCCCGAATGAAGAGAACCCCTTCCCCTGGATGAGCGAGATGATCGACCTGAAGAAGGAACGCAATTTCTTTGAAACCCGCGTCATCGAATACCAGTCCGGTGGCGCCCTGTCCTGGGATTGATGTGAGGCCCGGTGCCTTGCGCAGTTCCAGTTTTTAGAAGAGATCAAGATCCGCGGTGTTTGAGATTCTGGCCACCACAGAAGCCAGGACCGGATGCCGCAACCCGATTCATCGTACCGGGGCACTCCTCCTGGGTGACTCTCGGACGATGAATAGCCGCGCTGCAGTGGACCGGTCTGTTGCAGGCGGTGCTCTTTCCACTTGATCAAGGAGAAAGTAATGGCAACTGCAAAGAAGGCACCGGCCAAGAAGGCCGCTCCCGCCAAGAAGGCCGCTCCGGCCAAGAAGGCCGCTGCGCCGGCAAAGAAGGCCGCTCCGGCCAAGAAGGCTGCGGCTCCTAAGAAGGCTGCTGCTCCGGCGAAGAAGGCTGCTGCCCCCAAGAAGGCTGCTGCTCCGGCGAAGAAGGCTGCTGCCCCCAAGAAGGCTGCTGCTCCGGCGAAGAAGGCTGCTGCCCCCAAGAAGGCTGCCGCTCCGGCCAAGAAGGCTGCTGCCCCGAAGAAGGCTGCCGCTCCGGCCAAGAAGGCTGCTGCCCCCAAGAAGGCTGCCGCTCCGGCCAAGAAGGCTGCTGCCCCCAAGAAGGCTGCCGCTCCGGCCAAGAAGGCTGCTGCCCCGAAGAAGGCTGCCGCTCCGGCCAAGCAGGTCGCTGCCCCCAAGAAGGCTGCCGCTGCTGCCAAGCCGCCTGCCAAGAAGGCTGCTGCCGCCAAGCCGCCTGCGAAGAAGGCCGCCAAGAAGCCGGCTCCCAAGAAGCCTGCCCCTGCGCCTGCTGCTGCCCCTGCGGCCAAGCCCGCTGCGGCTCCGGCTCCGGCTGCCAAGACGGCTCTGAGCCCGCAAGCTGCCTGGCCCTTCCCGACCGGCAACAAGCCCTGAGTGAAGTGAGCTGCGAGGCCCGATGCGAGTCGGGCCTGATGCAGATGAAGAACCCGGCCTCGGCCGGGTTTTTTTATGGGCGCGTGATGGGCGTCCTGTGGGTGGGGCGCCGGTTCAGGGGTGGAAGATCACCACGCTGTAGCCGCTGACCTTGAGCTTGTCGGTGCTGAAAACCAGCTGCAAGGACTCCTCGGACTGGGCGGCGATGCTGGTCTTGCTGAGATTGAAGTCCGCGGGCTTGAGCATGCGGCGTGCCACCAGGGCGCCGCTGGCATCGGTGAGGCTCAGATCCACCCAGGGCAGGGCCAGGGCATAGCCCGCCTTGTTCTGCAGCTGGATGCCGAGCTTGTAGTTGTTGCCGGAGCCGGCCTGGGTCAGGCTGCTGGTCTCCACGGCCAGCGCGTCGATGCGCTTCCAGGGCTCCAGGCTGCAGCCCGCCAGATCGCAGAAGCTGCGCAACAGTGGCGCTGCGGGGGGGTGGACCGCCAGCAGTGCATTGCGGAACTGCCAGAGCGCCTGCGCGGCCAGCGTGATCAGCAGCAGCAGGATGGCCAGTGCCAGGGCGACTCGCACGCCCGGCCGCTGCCAGCGCGTGGCGGCCGCGCGCTGGCGCTCGGCGGCGCGCAGAAAGCTGGGCTGGGGCATGGGCTTGCCGGCGGCCGCGGCGCCCGCTGCCAGTGCTGCGGCGGCGCTGCTGCTGTCCATGGACTCGGCCTCGGCAGGCACCGCGGCACTGTCGGGCTCGGCGGCAGAGGGCCTGGCCTTCTTGCGCTTGCCGCGCGCTGCATCGTCTGTAGCCGAAGTTGCTGGTGCTTCAGGCTCGGCCGACCAGTAGGGCTCCATGCGCTCGGGGCCGTCGCCATCAGCGGGCGGGGCGCCATCGGCGTAGATGGGCGGCAGCTGGATGGTGGGCTCGTGATCGTCAAGAGCCTCGCGTTCATCGTGCCGGCTCGGCGCGCTGAAAGGGGGCGCGGGCGGGGTGACGGGGGGCTGCTCGCGTGAGGCTGCGATGGGCGGTGCGGCGAAGGGCTCCTCGGCGTCGTGGCCCGAGGGACTCATCACCCAGGTAGATTCATCGCTGGACGGCGATGCTGCGGGGTTGGCCGGGTAGGCCGGGGCGGGCACCGGGCGGGGGGCCGGCGGCACTTCCGGCGCAGCGGCGGCGCTTTGCGGCGGCCATGGCGGCGGCGCCTCGCGGTCGATGTCGAAGAGCTGCTCATTGGCATCGAAGACTTCGGCGCAGCGACCGCAGCGCACCCATCCTTCGGACACGCGAAGCTGGTCCTGCACCACCCGGAAGATGGTGCCGCAAGCGGTACAACGGGTGGCAAGACTCATGGCCGGCATCATGCCATGAGAAGGCCTCGGCTCATGGGGCTCAGACGCGCTGCGCCGTCATCAGGATCCAGCCATCTTCGCTGTCGCTGACCTCCAGCTTGAGCCAGGGCGCATAAGCGGCCTTGAGCTCATCGGCCTGGCGCTCCAGGATGCCGGCCAGCACGAGGTGGGCGCCCGGTGCCAGGTGTTGACACAGCAGGGGGGCGAGCAGCTTGAGCGGCGTGGCCAGGATATTGGCCAGCACCAGCGGATACTCGCCGTTGGCGGCATCGGGCATGCCGGCGCGGATGCGCGCAGCCACCTGGTTGGCCTCGGCATTGGCCTGGGTGGAGGTGATGGCCGCGGGGTCGATGTCGACGGCATCGACATGGGCAGCACCATGCAGTGCTGCGCCGATGGCCAGGATGCCCGAGCCGCAGCCGTAGTCCAGCACGCGGGCCCAGCCCGGGGCCAGGTCTTGATGACGCGCGATCCAGCGCAGGCACATGCGCGTGGTGGGGTGGGTGCCGGTGCCGAAGGCCAGGCCCGGATCCAGGCGCATGATGGTGGTGGCCTGGGGCGGCGCCTCATGCCAGGAGGGCACGATCCAGAAGGCCTCGGTGATCTCCACCGGCGCGAACTGTGACTGGGTCAGGCGCACCCAGTCCTGCTCCTCCACCGCCTGAATGGTCTGCACGTGCACATCGTGGGCCCAGTCCTGGGCCAGGATCAGGGTCGCGGCCTCGGTGGCCTCGGCTTCGGTGGCAAACAGGGCCTTGACCACCGAGCGCTCCCAGCCGGCCTTGGGCGCGGGCATGCCGGGCTCGCCGAACAGGGCTTTCTCGGCGTCGGTGTCGGCGTCGGCGTCTTCCACCGAGACGGCCAGGGACTCCACCTCCATCAGCGCATCGCTGACGGTCTCGACATCGTCTTCGCGGCAGATCAGGATCAGTTCGTGGAGGAGGGGGCTGGTGCTGCTGCTGCTACTCATCATGCGTCCTTGCTGAAAAAGCAAAAGCCCCGGAGCGGCTGGCGCCACGCCGGGGATCTGCAAAGCGGGCTCGCGCCGGGGCGCGACCCGCTGCTGCGCTCAAGCCGGAGCTTAGCGCTTGTGGTCCCGCATCCAGCCTTCCAGATAGTGAATGCTGGTGCCGCCTTCCATGAACTTGGCGTCGGCCATCAGTTCGCGGTGCAGCGGGATATTGGTCTGGATGCCTTCCACCACGGTCTCGGACAGGGCGATGCGCATGCGCGCCAGGGCCTGCTCGCGGGTGTCGCCGTGCACGATGATCTTGCCGATCATCGAGTCGTAGTTGGGCGGCACAAAGTAGTTGGTGTAGGCATGCGAGTCCACGCGCACGCCGGGGCCGCCGGGGGCGTGCCAGGTCGTGATGCGACCGGGGCTGGGCGTGAACTTGACCGGGTCCTCGGCGTTGATGCGGCACTCGATGGCGTGGCCGCGCATCTCGATCTGGCGCTGGGTGAAGGGCAGCTTCTCGCCGGCGGCGATGCGGATCTGCATCTGCACGATGTCGATGCCGGTCACCATCTCCGTCACCGGATGCTCCACCTGCACGCGGGTGTTCATCTCGATGAAGTAGAACTCGCCGTTCTCGTAGAGGAATTCGAAGGTGCCCGCGCCGCGGTAGCCCATCTTCTTGCAGGCGGTGGCGCAGCGGTCGCCGATCTTCTCGATGGTGCGGCGGGGGATGCCCGGAGCCGGCGCCTCTTCGATGATCTTCTGATGGCGGCGCTGCATGGAGCAGTCGCGCTCGCCCAGCCAGACGGCATTCTTGTGGCCGTCCGCCAGCACCTGGATCTCCACATGGCGCGGGTTCTCCAGGAACTTCTCCATATAGACCTGCGGATTGCCGAAGGCCGCACCGGCTTCCGCCTTGGTGGTCTGCACTGCATTGACCAGGGCCGCCTCCGTGTGGACCACGCGCATGCCGCGACCGCCGCCGCCACCGGCCGCCTTGATGATGACCGGGTAGCCGATCGAGCGGGCGATCTTGACGATCTCCTTGGGATCGTCGGGCAGGGCGCCTTCCGAGCCGGGCACGCAGGGCACGCCGGCGCGGATCATGGCCTGCTTGGCCGAGACCTTGTCGCCCATCATGCGGATGTTGTCCGGGGTCGGGCCGATGAAGGTGAAGCCGCTGCGCTCCACGCGCTCGGCGAAGTCGGCGTTCTCGCTGAGGAAGCCGTAGCCGGGGTGGATGGCCTCGGCATCGGTCACCTCGGCGGTGGCGATGATGGCCGGCATGCTCAGATAGCTCTGGGCCGAGGGCGCCGGGCCGATGAACACGGCCTCGTCGGCCAACTTCACGTACTTGGCCTCGCGATCGGCCTCGGAGTAGACCACCACCGACTTCACGCCCAGCTCGCGACAGGCGCGCTGGATGCGAAGCGCGATCTCGCCGCGGTTCGCGATCAGGATTTTCTTGAACATGGCGAAGCCTTATTCGATGACGAACAGGGCCTGACCGAACTCGACCGGCTGGCCGTTCTCGACCAGGACCTTGGTGATCGTGCCGCTCTTGTCGGCTTCGATCTCGTTCATGATCTTCATGGCTTCGATGATGCAGATGGCATCACCTTCCTTGACCTGCTGGCCCACTTCGGCGAAAGCCTTGGCGTTGGGGCTGGAGGCGCGGTAGAAAGTGCCGACCATGGGCGACTTCACCAGGTGGCCGGTCTCGGCGGCCGGGGCCGCAGGGGCGGCTGCCGGCGCTACGGCTGCGGCCACCGGGGCGGCGACGGGCGCGGCCACGGCCGGCGCCATCACGGGCAGGGCGCTCATGGGCACGGCCACTTGGCCGTCCGACTTGACGATGCGCACCTTGCCATCGGCCTCGGTGATTTCAAGTTCAGAAATGTTCGACTCGGACACGAGGTCGATCAGGGTCTTGAGCTTGCGCAGATCCATAAGGCTTCTCCAACGGAAATGGTTTGTCTTGCTTCTTCCGGACGCGAGGCACCCGGTGCCGCCCGTTCAGGGGGCTGACTCCAGCCGGCCCAGCGCGTACTGCAGGGCCAGGGTGTAGCCCTGTGCGCCCAGTCCGCAAATCACGCCTTCGGCGAGTGCGGAGAAGTAGCTGTGGTGCCGGAAGGCCTCGCGCTTGTGGATATTGGACAGATGCACCTCAACAAACGGCAGTCCCACGGCCGCCAGCGCGTCACGCATGGCCACGCTGGTATGCGTGTAGGCAGCAGGATTGATGATGATGAAGCGGCTTCCGTCACGACCCGCGGCCTGGATGCGGTCGACCAGGGCACCTTCGTGGTTGCTCTGGAAGGATTCCAGCTTGGCTCCGGCTTTTGCCGCCATCTCCTGGAGATCAGCGTCGATTTGGGCCAAAGTTCGCGAACCATAGACTCCAGGTTCCCGGGTTCCGAGAAGATTGAGATTGGGTCCGTGAATCACAAGAATCTGCATCGGCAGCGTGTCCGGCTCTTTAGAGCGCGACCACTAGAAGCGATAAAGGGCGGACTTTACGCCTTTTGAGACCCGATCCCGCGACTTTGCCAAAAATTTATCTCTTGACCGGGCGCATGATTTGGGGCTCGTCCGGGCTCAGTCTGCCGTGCTGCCCAGCTGCCTCAGCTCGGCCAGATGGGTGGGGCCGAGCTTGCGCCAGCTGATTTCGCCCTGCCGGTCGAAGGCCACGCTGAAGGGCAGGCCTCCCTGAAGATTACCCAATTTTCGCGTCAAATCCAGGCCAGTTAGACCCGCCAGCGCGGTGGCGAAAGAGACCGGCTGCTTCTTCAGGAACTCCTGCACCGGCGCGGCCGAGTCCACCGCCAGGCCCAGCACCCGCCAGCCCTTGGCGGCGAACTCGCGCTGGAACTGGTCCAGTTCCGGCATCTCCTTGATGCAGGGGGCGCACCAGGTCGCCCAAAAATTGAGCAGCAAGGGCTGGCCGCGCAGGCTGGCTGCGGCCAGCGCCTCGGCGCCCGGGCGCTCGAAGCTGGCGGCCCAGAAGGCCTGGGCGGGCTCGGACAAGGGGGGGGGGCCATGGCGCTGCCAGGCCAGCAGACCGCCCAGACCTGCCGCCCCCAGGCCGGCGCTGGCCAGCATCCAATGACGTCGATTCATATCAGGCTGCTCCTAGGCGGTCGGGGAGGCGGGAGGGGTGGGATCGCCGGCCGCGGTCTCTTCCGCCAGCAGGCGGCGCAGGGCCGTCAGATCGCCACGTTCGGGGCGGCCGCGGCTGTCGGGCTTGAGGGCGCCGCGCAGGTCGTCGTGGTCCAGGATGGTCAGGGCCAGGGTCACGCTCTCGTTCAGGGCGCGGCAGGGGGCGGCGATCAGCAGCTGGTCCACGCTCTGGCCACGCGGCCCGGCGGTGCTGCCCACCTCGTAATCCACCCGCCAGTTCAGCAGGGCGATCTCGGCGGCCTTGCTGTCGTCGCAGAAAAGCTGGAGGTGGACGGGCGAGAGCCGGGTGGCCGTGCCGCGCCAGACCGCACCGCACAGATGGGGCCTGAACTCGGCCAGCCGCTCCATCCACAGGGCGGCCAGCTCGCGCAGGGCCTGCAGCTCGGCGGGCTGGGTGTCGGCGCAGAAGAGGGCCAGGTACTCGCGCACCTGCTCCTCCAGCAACTCGTTGTCGGGCAGGGCGGTACGTTTGGGCAGGCCCAGGGTCTTGAGCGCGCGCTGCTTGGCCGGCCCGTACTCCATCCCGTCCTCCACCACCAGGCGGGCGGCGGTGGCGGCGATCTCCAGACTCAGCTCGTCGGCGGACATGGCGGTCTTCTTTCCACTCGGTTCTCTATATAGAAAGGCGCGCTCCGCTCAAGGCAGTTCCACCGCGCCCATGCGGGCTTCGATGGTGGCGGCGCGCGCGAGCACATAGGGCGAGGCCGGGCGCTTCTCGAAGCGCTTGGGCGCCGGCAGCATCACCGCCAGGCGGGCGGCCTGGCCGGGCGCGAGCCGGGCGGCGTCCACCCGGAAGTAATGCCGGGCCGCGGCCTGGGCGCCGAACAGGCCCTCGCCCCACTCCACATTGTTCAGATAGATCTCCAGGATGCGCGACTTGCTCAGCAAGCCCTCCAGCATGAAGGTCAGGGCGAACTCCTGGCCCTTGCGCAGCAGATTGCGCTCGCCCGAGAGAAAAAGGTTCTTGGCCAGCTGCTGGGTGATGGTGGAGCCGCCCACGATCTTGGCCGTGGGGGTCGGGCGGCCGGGCTGCAAGCGGGCGGCCTGCTTCTCGGCCCGGGCCTCGGCGCGCTGGTTCTTCTCCCAGGCCTTCTCCAGCGCATCCCAGTCCACGCCGCCATGCTCGGCAAAGCCGGCGTCCTCGCTGGCAATCACGGCGCGCTGCAGATGCTTGGACAGCTTGTCGGCGTCCACCCACTGCTGGCTCCAGGCCACCTGACCCTTCTCGCTGGCCAGGCGCCAGATCTCGGAGCGCTGGAAGCTGGTGGACTCGGGCGCCAGCACATTCATCAGCGCGATGCGCCCGGCAAAGAAGAGCTGCAGGGCCAGCACGCCCAGCAGCAGCAGGGCCAGCAGACGGCCCAGGGCCCGGATCACGGCCGGACCTCCGCCGCGGCCAGGCGCTGGCGCAGGGTGGCCAGCACCGGGGCGCTCTCGGGCATCACGCCGCGCCAGAGGAAGAAGGCCTCTGCCGCCTGCTCCACCAGCATGCCCAGACCGTCGCGGCCTTCGAAGTCCTGGGCGGCGGCCCAGTCCAGGAAGGGGCGGGCGGCGGGGCCGTACATCATGTCCAGAGCCAGGGCGCCGGGCTTGAGCGCGGCGGCCGGCACCGGCACGCCCGCGCCCGCAAGACTGGCGCTGGTGCCGTTGATGAGCATGTCAAAGCCCTCGCCGGTGGCGTCCAGGGCGCTGGCGCGCAGGGCGACCGCATGGCTGGCAGCAAAGCCGGCATGGCCGGCCACCAGGGCCTGGGCCTTGTCCAGGCTGCGGTTGGCCAGCACGATCTCGGCCGGGCCGCGCTCGATCAGGCTGGCCAGCACGCCCGAGGCCGCGCCACCCGCGCCCAGCAGCAGCAGGCGCTGGCCGCGCAGGGGGCGGCCCGCATTGCGTTCGATATCGCGGGCCAGGCCCACGCCGTCGCTGTTGTCGCCGAACCAGTCGCCGCTGTCGGCGCCGCCGTCGAAGCGCAGCACATTGCAGGCGCCGGCCAGCTCGGCCCGCGGCGAGAGCCTGCGCGCCAGGGCATGGGCCTCGAACTTGAAGGGCACGGTGATATTGCAGCCGCGCCCGCCCGCGGCGGCAAAGGCGCGCACCGTGGCCTCGAAACCGTCCAGCGGGCAGAGCAGGCGCTCGTAGACCAGGTCCTGGCCGGTCTGGGCCGCGAACAGGGCATGGATCTCGGGCGAGCGGCTGTGGGCCACCGGGTTGCCGGCAACGGCGTAGCGATCGGTCATGGCAAGCGCCTCTTCCTTCTCATCTGCAATGCGGGCTGCCGTGTCCTGCGGCGGTTCCCACCGTTTCAGCCGGGCTGGCCGGACAGCGTGGTCTCCAGCCCGTCCTCCCGCGTGAAGCGAAAGCGCGAGGTGATCACCAGCACCTCGGCGCCCTGGCGCATGGCGGCGCTGAAGGGGCCGAAGGGGGCGCTGGCGCGCACGATGGCCACGGCGCGGCGGTCCAGCATGGCATTGCCGGAGCTGGACACGATATCGGTCTCCACCACGCGGCCGCGGTGGTCCACATGGATGTTCATCACCAGCTCGCCATAGAGCTTCTTGCCCTGGTGCTCGGGAAAGTCGCGGGTGCCGCGCGCCTCGATGCGGCGGCGCAGCTGGTCGTAGTACTGGGCATAGACCACCTCGCGGGTGGCCGGGCTGATGTAGCGCTTCTTGGGCCGGGCGTTCTCGTCGTTGATGCGCTTCTCGATCTCGGCCATCAGCTGCACCAGGCGGCGGCGCTTCTCCGCCTGCTCCCGGGCATCGGGCTCGCCCTTGTCGCGGCGCGGGTCGGGCGGCGGCAGCAGGGCCAGCTCGCGCCGTACCTGGGCCAGCAGCTGCTGCTGCAGTTCCATCAGCTGCGCGATATGGGCGCGCTGGTTCTCGGCCGTGTCGCCCAGCTCCAGCTGGCGCGCGGGCGGCAGGGGCGAGGTGGCGCGCCCGCGCTCGGCCTCGCCACCCCCGGCCAGATTGGCCTGGGCCAGGGCCTGCGCCTTGCTCGGCGCTTCCTGGCTCTTGGTGTTGACCAGCACCACCTCCAGCGGCGTGTCGCGGAAGATGCGGTTGAAGCCCTCAGGGTCGGCGATGCGCAGGGTCAGCAGGCTGGCGTGCGCGCCCAGCGAGACCAGCAGCGCGATCTGCAGCGCAGAGAGCTTGGCCGGCAGCAGCGTCCACGCGGGCATCGGCGGCCGGGCTCCCTCAGCTGGCGCTGGCCGGGGCGGCGGGCGCCTCGGTGCCGTCGCCGGCGTCGTTGAGATCAATCGCCAGGGTCAGGGCGCCGGCGCTCTCCACCTCGTCCTCGTCCTCAGCGCTGTCTTCAGCGCCGCTGCTCACCGGCTCATCCAGGCGGGCCAGCAGGCTGGCGTGCACATCCAGCGTCATCTCGTCGATGCCGGTGAGGCGCACCCGCACATGGCTGTTGCGTGGCAGGCTTTCGCAGCCCAGGGCCTTGAAGACCAGGGGCAGGGTGTCGGCGCGCACCAGACCGTCCTTGAGCACGGCCGCATCGAGCTCGCTGATGCCCTGCTGCTGCAGATAGCGCAGGGTCCAGAAGCGCTCGATGCCGTTCTGGAAACCGTTGTAGGCGGTGTAGGCGGCGTCGAAGCCCGAGATGATGGAGAAGAGCTGCGCGTCCTTGGGCTTGAAGGGCGCGGCCAGGGCCGCGGTCTTGCCGTGGCGGGCGCAGGCAATGATCTGCCACTGGTTCACCAGGTCCACATAGCGGCGCAGCGGCGAGGTGGCCCAGGTGTACTGGGCCACGCCCATGCCGGCATGGGGCAGGGCCTTGGTGCCCATGCGCACCTTCATGCCCGGCGCCAGGCTGGCCTGGCTGCGGTAGATGCCGGGCAGGCCCAGCTGCGCCAGCCAGCCACCCCAGCTGGAGTTGGCCAGGATCATGGCCTCGGCCACGATCAGATCCAGGGCCGAGCCGCGCTGGCGCACCGTGATGCTGACCTGCTCGCTGCCATCCGGCTCGTGCTGGCCGCCGTCGTTGTCCAGGCGGAAGTTGTAGTCCGGCCGGTTGAAGGTCTCGGGCTTGCCGCGCACCACCTCGCGCTTGGCCTTTAGATCGCGCGCCAGGCGGTGGCAGAAAGCCAGCTCGGCGGCGAACTCATAGTCGGCCGGGGCCTGACCGGTGAGCGAGGCCTCGGTGATCACGCCGTCCAGCTTGTCATGGCGCAGATTGCGGGTGATGGGCACGCGCTCCAGCTTGGTCTCGAAGCCGCGGATTTCCAGCGTGGCCTCGTCGATGCTGAAGTAGATGGACACGGCCGGGCAGTCGCGACCCTCGATCAGGGTGTAGGTCTGCACCACCTCGTCGGGCAGCATGGTCAGCTTCCAGCCCGGCATGTAGACGGTGGAAAAGCGATCGCGCGCCACCTTGTCCACGGCCGAATCCGGCTGTATGGCCAGGCCCGGCGCCGCGATGTGCACGCCAAAGCTGATGCTGCCCGTGCCCAGGCCTTGCACCGAGAGCGCATCGTCGATCTCGGTGGTGGCCGAGTCGTCGATGGAGAAGGCCGACACCGCCGCCAGCGGCAGCTCGTCCTTGATCTCGGGGGCGGTGAGGGCCGGGAAGCCCGTGCCCTTGGGGAAGTTCTCGAACAGGAAGCGCTTCCAGTGGAACTGGTAGGCGCTGCCGATGGCGCCCGCGCCCTGCAGCAGCTCCAGCGGCGCCTTCTGCGCGCGCTTGGTGGCCTCGACCACGGCCTTGTACTCGGGGCCGTTCTTGTCGGGCTTGAACAGGATCTTGTAGATCTGTTCCTTGATCGGCGCCGGGCACTCGCCGCGCACCAGCTCCTCGGCCCAGGCCTCGATCTGCAGGGCCTGCTGGCGCTTGCGTTCGATGCCCAGCAGGGCGGCCTTGACGATCTCCTCCGGCGCCTTCTTGAACATGCCCTTGCCGGCGCGGCGGAAGTAATGCGGCGCCTCGAAGAGGCGGAACAGCGCGGCTGCCTGATGGGCCAGGCTGGCCTTGGCATCGAAGTAGTCGCGGGCCAGCTCGGCGAAACCGAACTCGGTGTCGGGGGCGAACTCCCAAGCCAGGTCCAGGTCGATCTCCTGCGCCAGGCGCTGGCCCTCGGCCATCAGCTCGGCCGGCGCGGGCTTGTCGAACTTGAGCAGCACATTGGCCGCCTTCACTTTGACGCGCTTGCCCGACTCCAACTCAATCTGCAGGGAGCTCTCGGCTTCGGACATCACGCGGCCGGCGAGAAACTTCCCGGCGTCATCGAACAGGGCAAACATAGGAGGCGGATTGTCGCCCAAACCGCCGACCCTCCCGCCGCGGCCGCGGCCATGGCCTGTCCAGGTCTGCCACTTTTTGCAGCACGCCAGCCCAAACCCATGCGCATCAAGCACTTGCAGCGGCCCACCCCAGCTTGTCCCGCGACTTGTCCACAGGCGCGGTGGGCAAGTGGGTGAGGGGGTGCCCTAACTGGCGACTCCCCCACCAAAGAGTGATCTCGCCGCTGGCTCGCGCTGTGCAGGCGCGGCCTGGTTTAGTCTGTGCCTGCCTTTGCTTGCCACCTTCCCATGAGCCACCCCGTGACCGCCCGGCCCGAACTGCTGGACTACATCGTCTTCTTCGAGACCGAGCCCATCTGGGTCAGCCCCGAGGGCTGGTACCACGGCATGCGCTTCGAGATTCAGCGCGGCGAAGACCGGGTACTCGCCACCCTGGCGCCAGAGGAGGGGGAATTCGCGGTGGCCTGGTGGCAGGGCGAGCGGCTGCGCCTGCGCATGAATGCGGTTCAGCTCAGCGGCTGGGAGATCGATACCAAGGACGGGCGTGAGCTGCTGCGGGTCCGCCCGCTGCAGGACCACCTCAAGTTCTGCGAGCTGCAACTGCGGCCCCATGTCCGAGTGGAGTGGGCCACGGAGTGGAGCTAGCCCTGCCCTAGAGCCGGGTCCGCCGCTGAAACTGAAGTTTCGCAAGATAGCCTGCGTCTCTCGCTGCTTGCCGCTGTCCACATGGGTGGCGCTGGGCCTGTGCCGTACTGCCACTTTTTGCGGCACTCCAGCCCAAGCCCATACGCATCAAGCACTTGCAGCGGCCCACCCCAGCTTGTCCCGCGACTTGTCCACAGACGCGGTGGGCAAGTCGCGGCGGGGCGGAATCCGTCGCTCAGACCGTCATGCCGCCCGAGACTTCCAGCACCGCGCCATTGACATAGCTGGCCTCGTCGCTGGCCAGGAAGGCGTAGACATTGGCGATCTCCTCGGGCTTGCCCAGGCGCTTGAGCGGCACATGGGCCTGCATCTGCTCGATCACCTTGTCGGGGATGGTGGAGAGGATGGGCGTCTCGATGAAGCCCGGGGCCACGGCGTTGACGCGCACGCCCTTGGGGCCTAGCTCGCGGGCCCAGGTCTTGGTAAAGCCGATCACGCCGAACTTGGTGGCGGCGTAATTGGTTTGGCCGAAATTGCCGTAGATGCCCACCACCGAGCTGGCGTTGAGGATCACGCCGCCGCCCTGGGCCACCATGATGTCGGCCACGGCCTGGGCGCAATGGAAGACGCCGCGCAGGTTCACGTCGATCACGGCGTCGAACTGCTCCAGCGTCATCTTCTGCAGGCGCGCGTCCTTGGTGATGCCCGCGTTGTTGACCAGCACGTCGATGCGGCCGTGCCGGGCCTGCACCGCGGCCACCACCGCGTCCACCTGTTCGCGCGAGGTCACGTCCAGCACATGGCCCTCGGCCTGGGCGCCCAGCGCGCGGCATTGCGCGGCCGCTTCCTCCACGGCCTGGGGCTTGATGTCGCAGACGATGACCGTGGCGCCTTCGCGGGCGAACTTGAGCGCGGTGGCCAGGCCGATACCTTGGGCGGCACCGGTGATGAGGCAGACCTTGTGGGCGAGACGTGCAGAGGAGCTCATAGCTGGAGGAAGTCCGTCAGTTCGTGGAGGTAATCGTCGAAATCGGAGAGCGCGTGGTCGCTGCCTTCCAGCAGCTTGAGGTGCGGGCAGTCGGCGTAGCGCGCGTGCATCTCGCGCCAGTCCAGCACCTCGTCGCCCTTGGCGATCACGGGCAGGTAGCGCGCGGGCTGCGTGATGGCGGCGGGCTTGAGCGCACGCAGCTCGTCCACGAACTCGGCGCGGAAGAAGAAGCGCTGCTCGGGGTCCTCGGGGCTTTGCCAGCAGCTCTGCTCGCCCAGATAGGCGGCCAGGTCGCGGGCCGGGTCCACCGCGGGGTTGAGCAGCACGGCCGGGCAGCCCAGGCGCTCGGCCAGCACGGTGGCATAGAAGCCGCCCAGCGAGCTGCCCATCAGCACCATGCGCTCGCGCGGCCAGTCGGCCACCAGGGATTCGGCCAGGGCAATGGCGGCGGCCGGCGAGGGCGGCAGCTGCGGGCAGGCGAAGACCAGATCGGGGCGCTGCTCGGCCACCCAGGCCGCCATGCGCTGGGCCTTGGCCGAGCGCGGCGAGGAGCGGAAACCGTGCAGATAGAGCAGGTGCGTGGTGCTACGGGAGGAGGGCATGGCGAGGCAGTCTACCCAGGCCGGGGCCGCCCGACTGTCCGCTGCGCGTCTATCGGCAGCCCCTGGTTTTCTGGTTTGTGCGCTGAGCGCCCGAAGGGCTGTGCTTGCATGCGATGAGGGACGGAATCCGGGGGGCGGCCGGCGTTGTGCCGCATTGACGAAGCCTGCTGCAGGCGACACAGTTCCGCTCCTTTACCCCCATTACCAGCGCCGGCGGACCTACAGGCCCGGTCCGGCCTCCTCTAGAAGAGTGTCTGCATGACTCCTGTCGACAAGTCCGGTCTGACCCTGGTGGCCGCGGCCGCCCTGGTGCTGCTCAGCGGCTGCGCCACCACCCCCACCGGCGCGCCCGCCGCGGCCGGCGACGCCGCCGCCAAGCCCGCGGCAGCGGCCTCGGCCCCTGGCGCCGCTGCCTCCGCCCCGGCCGCGGCAGCCAAGCCGCCGGCCGACCCGACGGCGCCCAAGCCCTTTGCCGAGGTGAGCAAGGGGGCCAAGGTGGACGAGGGCCTGTTCCCGATCTGGCGCAAGGACGAGAAGGTCTGGCTCGAGATCCCCAAGGCCATGCTGAACAAGCCCTTCCTGTTCAGCATGAACATCGCCAACGGCGTGGGTGAGCGCGGCCTCTATGCCAGCCAGATGCTCGAGCGGGAGATGGTGGAGTTCCGCCGCGTGGGCAACCAGATCCAGCTGATCGCGCTGAACACCAAGTTCCGCGCCGTGTCCGACCAGGGCAGCCAGCGCGCCATCGAGCAGGCCTTCTCGCCCAGCCTGCTGGGCGCCGGCCCGGTGGCCAGTGCCGAGCATCCGGAGCGCAAGTCGGTGCTGGTGGACGCCAGCTTCCTGCTGGCCGATATTCCGGCCTACTCGACCGCGCTGGAATTCGCCTACCGCCTGCCTTACTCGGTGGACCGCGCCAACTCCTATTTCGAGGCCTCGCGGGCCGATGCCGGCCTGTCCACCCTGACGGCGCGCCTGCACTACGCCACGCCGCGCATTCCCGCGCCGCCGCTGACCCCGCCGCCAGTGCCCGTGCCCACGCCGCCCCAGGCCACGCCGGATGCGCGCAGCCTCTTCGTGAGCCTGGTCTACAACTTCCTGGCCCTGCCCGAGCAGCCCATGGCGGTGCGCGAGGCCGATCCGCGCCTGGGCCATTTCGCCGAGTCCTTCACCGACCTGGGTGGTGACCTCAAGGCCAACCCGCGCCTGCACTACATCAACCGCTGGCGCCTGGAGAAGAAGGACCCGGCCGCGGCTCTGTCCGAGCCGGTCAAGCCCATCACCTTCTGGATGGACAAGAACATCCCGGTGAAATACCGCGCCGCGGTGGAGGCCGGCATCGTCGAGTGGAACAAGGCCTTCGAGAAGATCGGCTTCAAGAACGCCGTCGTGGCCAAGCAGCAGCCCGACGATGCCGACTGGGACAATATGGATGCGGACCACGCCTCCATCCGCTGGTTCGTGGGCGCCGATGTGGGCTTTGCCCGCGGCCCCAGCCACACCGATCCGCGCACGGGTGAAATCCTGGACGCCGACATCATGATGAGCGACGTCTTCGCCCGGGGCTCGCGCCGCTTCATCGTTGAAGACGTGGGGCAGAGCAGCGAGCAGCGCCTGGCCCAGCTCAGCGCCGGCTGGAAGAGCGGCAAGCCCGCCGCCGAAGCCTTCTGCAATTACGCGCATGAGGCCGCCGCCGAGATGAACTTCGCGCTGGACCTGCTGGAAGCGCGCGGCGACATCGCACCCGACAGCCCCGAGGCCGAAGCCTTCGTGAATGCGGTGATCAAGGACACCATCATGCACGAGGTGGGTCACACCCTGGGTCTGAAGCACAACTTCAAGGCCTCCACCACCATCAGCCGCGAGCAGCTCAAGAACGCCGGCTTCACCGAAGCCCATGGCATCTCGGGCTCGGTGATGGACTACAACGCCTACAACCTGCCGCTCAAGGGCGAGGCCAAGGCCAGCTTCAACAACACCACCCTGGGCCCCTACGACTACTGGGCCATCGAGTACGCCTACAAGCCCATCGCGCCCGAACAGCAGAAGGCCGAGCTGGCCCGCATTGCCGCACGCAGCACCGAGCCGGCCCTGGCCTATGCCGATGATGCCGATGCCGGCGGCTACGGCGGCTACGACGGCTTCGACCCCCTGGCCAACCGCTTCGACCTGGGTGACGACCCCCTGGCCTATTACAAGAAGCGCCTGAAGCTCTCGCAGGAGCTGTGGGCCCGCGTGCAGGAGCGCAAGCCCCAGCTGGGCGATGATCCGCTGCGCCAGCGTCGCGTCTTGCTGGCCGGCTTCCGTCAGCTGCAGACCGCCGCCGAACTGGTGGGCAAGTATGTGGGCGGCATGCACGCCCTGCGCGACCTGCCCGGCAGCACCGGCCGACCCAGCTTCCGCCCGGTGGAGCCGGCCAAGCAGCGCGAGGCCCTGCAGTTCCTGGCCAGCGGCCTGTTCAGCGCCGACAGCTTCCGCTTCAAGCCCGAGCTGCTCTCGTCCCTGACCCTGGACTACAACGAGTGGGAGCGCGGCGTGCCCCTCTCCATCCCGGCCGCCGTCTCGCGCGTGCAGCTGGTGGCCCTGGACCGCCTGCTCAGCGCCGGCACCGCCAGCCGCATGCTGGACCTGCCCAGCTATGTGGAGCCGGCGCAGCGCAAGGGCATGATCTCGCTCAACGAGGTCTATGCCACGCTGCAGGGCTCGGTCTGGAGCGAGCTCAAGAGTGGCGGCGAGATCGACCGCCTGCGCCGCAATCTGCAGCGCGAGCACCTCAAGCGCCTGCAGACCCTGCTGACCCGCGGCTCGCCCGCCCTGCCGGCCGATGCCCTGGCCCTGCTGCGCTACAACGCCACCCAGCTGCAGAGCGATCTGCGCAGCGCCGCCGCGCGCGGCGGCCTCTCGGTGGAGACGCGCGCCCATCTGTCGGAGAGCCTCGGCACCCTGACCGAAGCCCTGCGCGCCACCATGCAGCGCAGCAGCTGATGCGCGGCGCCCGTCACACCCTGCTGGCGCGGGCCGCCGGTCTGGCCCTGCTGGGCGCGGGCCTGGGCCTGGCCCAGCCTGCCCTGGCCCAGACCCCGCCGCCCGGCGCGGCCGCCGCCGCCCAGGCGCCGCTCAAGCCCTTTGACGAGATCGTCAAGGGTGCAAGCGCCAGCACGGGCTTCTTCACCCTCTGGCGCCGTGAGGACAAGGTCTGGCTCGAGATCCCCGAGGCCGCGCTGGACAAGCCTTTTCTGCTCACGGTCAACTACGCCAACTCCATCGGCGAGCGCGGGCTCTACGCCAGCCAGATGGGCCCGAGCTGGCTGGCGAGCTTTCGCCGCGTCGGCCGCCAGGTGCAGCTGATCGCGCTGAACGAGAAGTTCCGCGCCCAGTCCGAGGGCGGCGCCCAGAAGCTGGCCGTGGCCCAGGCCTTCTCGCCCAGCCTGCTGGCCTCGGGCCCGCAGGCCAGCGCCTTGCACGAGAAGCGCCCGTCCTTCCTGCTGGATGCCAGCCTGCTGCTGGCCGACATCCCGGGCCTGTCCACGCGCCTGGAGGCGGCCTACCGCCTGCCCTATGCGCCGGACCGCGCCAATTCCAGCATCGTGGCCCAGCGCGCCGACGCGGGCCTGGCCACGCTGACCGCGCGCCTGCACTTCGCCACGCCGCGCATTCCCGCGCCGCCGCTGGCGCCCGGCGCGCCGCCCCAGCAGCTGCCCCAGGCCGTGCCGGACCCGCGCAGCTTCTTCCTCGACGTGGTCTACAGCTTCGCGGCCCTGCCCGAGCAGCCCATGGCCACGCGCCCGGCCGATCCGCGCCTGGGTCATTTCACCGAGTCCTTCACCGATCTGGGTGGCGACCTCAAGGCCAATCCGCGCGTCCACCACATCAAGCGCTGGCGCCTGGAGAAGCAGGACCCGACGGCAGCGCTCTCGGAGCCCGTCAAGCCCATCACCTTCTGGCTGGACAAGAACATCCCGGTGAAATACCGCCCGGTGGTGGAAGAGGCCATCCTTGAGTGGAACAAGGCCTTCGAGAAGATCGGCTTCAGGAACGCCCTGGTCGTGAAGCAGCAGCCCGATGAGGCCGACTGGGACAATATGGACGCCGGCCACGCCTCGGTGCGCTGGTTCCTGGGCGCCGATGTGGGCTTCAATATCGGCCCCAGCCGCGCCGACCCGCGCACCGGCGAGATCATCGACGCCGACATCGGCCTGTCCGATGCCTTCGGCCGCGGCGCCCGTCGCCTGCGCGTGGAAGACATCGCCGGGAGCGCCGCCAGCGAGGCCCGCCTGGCCGCGCTCACCGCGCCCTGGCGCGGCGAGGCCGAGGCCCTGTGCGAGGACGGCGCCCTGGCCGCCGAGGAAATGGCCTTCGCGCTGGAGCTGCTGGAAGCCCGTGAAGACCTGGCCCCCGACAGCCCCGAGGTGGAGGCCTTTGTGCGCTCCACCCTCAAGGGCACGATGATGCATGAGGTGGGTCACACCCTGGGCCTCAAGCACAACTTCAAGGCCTCGGCCGGCCTGAGCCTGGCCCAGCTCTCCAGCAAGGCCTTCACCGACGCGCACAGCATCGCCAACTCGGTGATGGAGTATGTGCCGGTGAACCTGGCGCTCAAGGGCGAGCCGCAGGGCGGCTTCCACCGCTCGGCCCTGGGCCCTTACGACTACTGGGCCATCGAGTACGCCTACAAGCCCCTGACGCCGGGGCGCGAGCGCGAGGAGCTGGCGGCCATTGCCGCGCGCAGCACCGAGCCGGCCCTGGCCTATGGCGACGATGCCGATGCGGGCACGGGCGGGATCTATGACGGCATGGACCCCTTCATCAACCGCTTCGACCTGGGCGACGATCCCCTGGCCTACTACAAGAAGCGGCTCAAGCTCTCGCAGGAGCTGTGGGCGCGGGTGCAGGCCCGCGGTCCGCGCGCCGATGAAGATCCGCTGCGCCAGCGCCGCTCCCTGCTGGCGGGCTTTGCCCAGCTGGCCACCGTGGCCGAGCTGAGCGCCAAGTATGTGGGCGGCATGCACACCCTGCGCGATCTGCCCGGCACCACCGGCCGGCCCAGCTTCCGTCCGGTGGAGCCGGCCCTGCAGCGCCAGGCCCTGCGCTTCATTGCCGAACGTCTGCTGGCGAGCGACAGCTTCCGCTTCGAGCCGCGCTTCCTGGCGGGCCTGAGCCCGGACTACAACGAGTGGGGCCGGGGCGGGCTGCTGAGCATCCCGGCCGCCGTGGCCCGGGTGCAGCAGGCGGCGCTCAACCGCCTGATGAGCCCGGCCACCGCCAGCCGCCTGCTGGATCAGGACGCCTATCTGAGCCCGGCCCAGCGGCGTCTGCAGCCCGGTCTGGGCGAGGTCTATGGCAGCCTGCAGGGCGCCATCTGGAGCGAGCTGAGCCGCGGCGGCGAGATCGATGCGCTGCGCCGCGCGCTGCAGCGCGAGCATCTGCGGCGCCTGCAGGCCCTGCTCACGCGGGGCGGCGGCGGTCTGCCGGCCGAGGCCGGGGCCCTGCTGCGCCACCACGCCCAGGGCCTGGAGCGCCAGCTGGCGCAGGCCAGCGCGCGCGGCGGGCTGTCGGTGGAGACCCGCGCCCATCTGGCCGACAGCCTCTCCACCCTGCGCGCGGCCCTGCGGGCCACGATGCAGCGCGCCTGAGGCACGACGCCCCGGGGCGGCCTGCCGCCCCGGGTGTTCAGCGCTTGGGCGGCTGTGCCACCGGGCGGTCCCGCTCGGTGGCCACGATGCCCCACATGGCGATGAACATGGCCGCGATCAACGGGCCGATCACAAAACCATTGAGGCCGAACACGGCCATGCCGCCCAGCGTGGAGATCAGCACCAGGTAGTCGGGCATCTTGGTGTCCTTGCCCACCAGCAGGGGGCGCAGCAGGTTGTCCACCAGGCCGATCACCAGCACGCCGTAGGCGATCAGGGCGATGCCCGAGCCCACGGCCCCGGTGGCCAGGAAGTACAGCGCCACCGGCAGCCAGACCAGGCCCGCGCCCACCGCGGGCAGCAGGGACAGAAAGGCCATCATCACCGCCCACAGCACGGGCGCATGCACGTCCAGGAACCAGAAGGCCAGGCCGCCCAGCGCGCCCTGCACCGCGGCCACGGCGATATTGCCCTTGACGGTGGCGCGGATCACGGTGGCGAACTTCTCGCCCAGCGCACCCTTGTGCCGGTCGTCCAGGGGCAGGGCGCGGCGCAGCAGGGTCAGCAGGGCCTCGCCGTCGCGCAGCAGGAAGAAGAGCAGGTAAAGGCTGATGACGAAGCTGACCAGGAAGTCGAAGGTGTCCTGGCCAAAGCCCAGGGCCTTGCTCGCCAGCATCTGGCTGCCCTGGTTCAGCGCCGCCACCAGCTTCTGCTGCAGCAGGCTCAGATTGCTCAGGCCGGCGCGGTCCAGCAGCTGGGTCAGCCACAGGGGCAGGGCGTCGTAGAGCTGCTGCACATAGGTGCTGAAGCTGAACTCGCCCGACTTGCTGCGCGCATACAGCGCCGCCGCCTCCTGGGCCAGGGACAGGCCCACCAGGATCAGGGGCAGGATCACCAGCACCAGGATGATGAGCACCGTGCTCAGCGCGGCCAGGTTCTGGCGCTGCGGGCCCAGGCGCTGCAGCAGCCGGCGGTTCAGCGGCGCGAAGACCAGGGCCATGGCCGTGCCCCAGAGCAGGGCGCCGTAGAGTGGCAGCAGGATCCAGCCGAAGGCCAGGCTCACCGCCACCAGCAGCAGCACAAAGCTCTTGTCGCGCAGGGCGGGGTGGCTGTCGCCGGCCTCGCGGTGGGCGCTCGCCGGGGGCGGCGTGGCCGGGTGCGAAGCAGGTCGCGGCGACCGGCCGCCGCGCGGGGAGGGAGTGGAGGGGCGCTGTGACATGGTGCCGCATGGTAGCGGCAAGCCGTGCTCCCCCCCCGTCTCTTCAGCCCTGGCGCGGCAGGGCGCGGCGCTGGCGGCGCGACCAGGCCAGGGCGCCCAGGGCGGCCAGGCCCAGGCCCAGGCTGGCGGGCTCGGACACGGGCGTGTTGCCGCTCTCGATGCGGTAGCTGCCGCTCAAATACTTCACGTCGTCGAAGAGGCTGAAGCGTCGACCGCCATCGCGAGGGTCGTTCTCGCTCAGCTCGAACTTGGGGTAGCCGTTGGCTTCGCCACGCAGGCCCACCAGCACGCCGAAGTTGTAGACGGCGCTGAAGCCATCTGCCGCGCCGCCGGAGAAGGTCTTGCCAATCAGGGAGAAGCTGAAGGCATCCAGCGCCAGCAGCTGTTCGTCCAGGCTGGCGTCGACGCGGGAGCTGTCGAGCTCGAAGCTGCCGCTCAGGGGCTTGTTCAGGTACTGCTTGTGGTCCACCGAGCTGATGGGTGAGAAGGTGCGGTCAATGCTGCCGCTGAGGGTGTAGAGCGAGGCCTGGGCCTGCAGGGCTGCGAGCAGCAGCACGGTGCCGGCGCCCAGACGGCGCAGGCTCTGGGGGATGGAGCGGGTCATGATGATGGGTTCTCCCAAGTTGGCAGGGCGGCGCCGCGAGGCGTCCGTTGGCCGCCCCTTGCGGCCATGCCGCAAGCCTAGGGAGCGAGCGTTGATTCAGCGTTGAACGCGGAGCCGGCCGACAGGGCCGCGGCCTCGCGGCCATCGGCCAGGGTGGCCAGGCCGCTGAGGCGACGCAGCCGCAGGCCCAGGCTGCGGCGCAGCGCCGCGCTGCCGGCGCGCCAGGCCAGGCGGCTGCCGAGCGCACGCAGCAGCAGCAGCTCGGCGCGCATCTCGCGGGCCCGGCGCAGGGCGCGCGCCAGATCGCGTCGCACCTCGGCCGCGCCCTGGCCCAGGCCGGCCTGGGCCAGGGCGCGCAGGCGCCAGAGCTCGGGCTCCAGATAGTCTTCCTGGCGCTGCCGTGCCTTGGGCAGGGCTTGGTCCACGCAGGCCAGGGCTTCGGCATGCCGGCCCAGGGCCAGCTGGGCATCGGCCAGCAGGGACAGAAAGGTGGCCTCGGTGCTGGGCATGGCCACGGCGGCCATGGCGGCGGCCTGGCGGATGGGTGCCAGGCCTGCGGCATCGCCCTGCGCGGCCTGGGCCCAGCCGCCGACCAGGCCGGCCACCGCCTGCCACAGCACCATATCGTGGGCCAGGGCCAGGCGGCGCAGCTCCTCCGCGCGACGCTGGGCCAGCGCGGGCTGGCGCAGGCGCTGGTGCATCACGCCCACGGTGGCCAGGGCATAGGCCTCGGTATGGGCATGGCGCAGGGCGCGAGCCGCGCTCAGGGTCTGTTCGGCCTGCTGCAGCGCGTCCTCCACCCGGCCCTGCAGGGCCAGCACCCAGCAGCGCAGGCCAGCGGCCGTGACCCCGCCATGCTCCCCGAAGCGGCCCAGCAGAGCGCCGCCGTTGAGCCCCCGGGCCTCGTGCATCGCGCGCTCCAGCCAGCGGCCGGCCTCGCCCAGACGCCCCAGGAAGAGCAGGTTGTTGCCCATGGCGTAGGCGGCCTGCACCGCGGCGGCGGCATCGCCCTGGACGCGGGCCTCCTCCACCAGGCCCTGGGCCTGGCGCAGGGCCAGCGCGCGCTCACCGGTGGGGGTGGCGGGCTCGGTGCCGCTGCGGCTGCCCAGCCACAGGCCCCACAGCGCCTGGAAGCGCGTGGCGGGCTGGGCTGCGGCACCCGCCAGAGCGCGCTCGAAGCCCTGGCGCGCGGCCTGTGAGCCATAGCCCTCGGTGGCCATCAGGGCGAAGCCCAGGCCCAGCTCCAGGGGCAGGGCCAGCGCGGCCTGGCTGGCACCATCCGGCAGGCCCAGGGCCTGCAGGCCCTGGCGGAAATGGTGGCAGGCCTCGACATGGGCCGAGAGGGCCGCCGCCCGGCGCCCGGCCAGCAGCCAGTAGTGCGCGGCCAGGGCCTCCTCGGCCGCCATCAGCTGGGCCGCCAGCAGCTCCGGCGACTCGGCGCCCAGGCTGGCGAAGGGGCCGCGCAGGCCCTCGGCCAGGCGGCGGTGCAGGGCGCGGCGCGGGCTGGGCGCCAGGGACTGATAGGCCGCATCGCGCAGCAGGGCGTGGCGGAAGCGCCAGCCCTGGCCCTCGATCTGCAGCAGGCCGGCGCCCAGCAACTCCTGCAGCAGGGCGCTCTGCGGCGCGCCCTCGTCCTCGCGGTGCAGCCAGTGCAGCAGATCGGCCTGGAAATGGGTGCCGATGACGGAGGCCGCCTGGGCCAGGCGTCGCGCCGCCGGCCCCACGCGCTCCAGGCGGGCGGCCAGCAGATCCCAGAGCCGGGCCGGCATGGGCTCTTGCGGCGCCTGCTGCAGGGCGCGGGCCAGCTCCTCGGCATAGAGCGGCACGCCTTCGGCGCGCTGCAGCACCGCCTCGGCCTGGGCCGGCTCGGCCAGGTCCAGATGGGCGATCAGGCGCTGCATCTGCGAAGGCGGCAGCGGTTCCAGCACCAGGGTGGGCAGCTCGGGCAGGGCGGCGGGCGCGGGGTCGCGCGAGCTCAGCAGCATCAGGCGCGGCGCCTGTTCCTGGCGGCGCAGACGGGCCAGCAGGCCCAGGGAAGAGGGATCGGCCCAGTGCAGGTCTTCCACCAGCAGCAGGTCCGGGCCGCCGCTGCGGCCCAGGCCCAGGGCGGCCAGCAGCAGGCTCTCGTCGGCATGGCGGTCGGGCTCGGCCCGCGCCTCGCCGGCGGGCGCTGCGGCGCCACCGCCCTGCAGCAGGCGCTCCAGGCGGGGCTGCTGCTCGCGCAGGGACGGGGACACGGCCGCCAGCAGGCGGCGCTGGGCGGCGGGGCCCTCCTCAGCATGCTGGACCTGCAGGGCCGCCAGGCGCTGCTGCAGGCAGTCGATGAAGGGGTGGTAGGGGCTGTGCTGGAACTCCGGCAGGCAGCTCAGCAGCAGGTGCCCGCTCATGCCGGCCTCGCCCTGCTCCAGCAGGGCCTGCAGCAGCCGGGTCTTGCCCAGGCCCGGTTCGGCCTGCACCAGCAGGGCCTGCGAGCGTCCCACGGGCTGGCGCCAGGCCTGCAGCAGCACGGCCAGCTCGCGCTGGCGGCCTACCAGGGGCGTGCTGCGCGGCTGGCTCATGGGCTCGTCGGGGCCCAGCAGGCGGGCGCCGCCGCCTTCCAGGGGCGTGAGGCGAAAGCCGGTCGGGGCCTGCTCGCCCAGGCCGGCGCCCAGGCGGATCTCGCCTGGCTCGGCCAGCAGGGCCAGGCGGCGGGCCTGGCGGCTCAGGGTGCCGGCGCCGTCGGGCGAGCCCTGGCGCGGATCGGCATAGACCCAGCCGGCCTCCAGGCCCAGGCGCGGGCAGAGTCGTCCCGGACGGCGGGGTGTGCCGCACAGGCGCTCCTGCAGGGCCAGGGCCGCCGCCAGGGCGCGGCGCGGCGCCTGTTCCAGGGCCCGCGGATGGCCGAAGAAGGCCAGCAGCTCGCCGCCTTCGGCGCGCAGCACAAAGCCGCCATGGGCCTGCAGGATCTCGCGCAGCCGGGCCTGCAGGGCGGGCAGCTCCTGGCTCAGGGTTTCGGTGTCAGTGCCGGGGGCGGGTTCAAGCTCGCAGGCGAGGGCCACGATGCGGCGGCGTTCCGAGGGATGGACCGGCGTGGCGCTGGCGCTGCCGCCTACGGGCGCGCGGCGCAGCTGCTCGACCAGGGCCAGGGTCTCGGCCTCGGGCTGCAGGCCCAGCGCCTGCTGCAGACGCTGGCGGAACTGCTCGAACTGGGCCAGGGCGGCGGGGCGCTCGCGCTCGGCCTGCAGGCGCAGGCAGCTGCGCAGCAGGGCCTCGTTCCAGGGGTCGAGCTGCAGGCCGCGGCGTGCAGCGCTCAGGGCCCGGCCGGCGCGGCCCGCCAGCTCCCAGCCCTGGCTCAGGCGCCGCGCGAGCCGGCCCGCGGTCTGGGCCAGGGCCTCGCGCTGGGGGGCGAGCCAGTCCTGCAAGCTCTGCAGGCCGTCCAGTTCCAGGCCGTCCAGCAGGGGGCCGCGGTAGAGATCGAGCCTGGCTTCCAGGTCCTGCAGCAGCAGCGGGTCGGGCGCTTGCTCGGCACGGAGCAGGGGCAGTTCGGCGCCGAACTCGCGGCTGTCCAGCCGCCAGTCCAGCCCGGGGTTGAGGGCCAGCTGCTTCTTGTCGCTGAGCAGGGCCTCGCCACCCAGCTCGGGATGTTGCAGCAGACGGCGCAGATCGAAGAGCGCGCGGCGCAGATTGGCCCGGGCCTGCTCACCCTCGGACTGGGGCCAGAGCAGATCGGCCAGGCGCTCGCGCGGCAGCGGTCGGGCCTCCAGGGCCAGCACGGCCAGCAGCAGCCGGGTCTTGTCGTACGGGAAATCGACGCGTTGCTGCGACTCGCCGAGCAGCAGCTCGCAGCCCCCCAGCAGGCGCAGCCTGGGCGGCAGAAGAGGGCGGGCGGGGAAGGGGGCGACGGAGGCGCGCGCGGATTCCATGGCGAAGCGGGCAGTATCCCCGTGCCCCGGGCTCGCGCGCCGTTTCCAGGCCCCCAATCCCGGGGGGCCGGGGCTTCAGTGAATCTTCATCTGCCAGGCCCAGGGGCCTGGACGGGTCTGGGCGGGCTCAGGCCCGGGCGGCCAGGGCTTCCAGCAGCTTGTCGTGGATGCCGCCGAAGCCGCCATTGCTCATGCACAGCAGATGGTCGCCGGGGCGCACCACCTTGAGCACGGCGGCGACCATGGCGTCCACCCCCTCGCAGACCTGGACCTGCGCCCCCATGGGGGCCAGAGCCTCCTTGGCGTCCCAGGCCAGGCCGGCCTGGTTGCAGAAGGCGAGGTCGGCCTCTTCCAGGGACCAGGGCAGCTGGGCCTTCATGGTGCCCAGCTTCATGGTGTTGGAGCGGGGCTCGAAGAGGGCCAGGATGCGCTCGGCCGGAGCGATCTTGCGGCGCAGACCGTTCACCGTGGTGTGGATGGCCGTGGGGTGGTGGGCAAAGTCGTCATAGACCTTGATGCCACCCACCTCGCCGCGCAGCTCCAGGCGGCGGCGCACATTGCGGAACTCGGCCAGGGCGGCAGCGCTCTGCTCGGGCGTCACGCCCAGATGCTCGGCTGCGGCCATGGCGGCCAGGGCATTGAGCTGGTTGTGCTCGCCCAGCAGGCTCCACTCCACGCGGGCCACCTTCATGGCGCCGCGCAGCACGTCAAAGGCCTGGGGCTCGCCGCGGGCGCGCAGGGCGCCGGGCTCCTCCTTGCGCACGCCAAAGCGCTGCACCTCGCTCCAGCAGCCGCGCTCCAGCACGCGTTGCAGCGACTCCTCGCGGGCATTCACCACCAGGCGGCCCGAGGGCGGCACGGTGCGCACCAGGTGGTGGAACTGGGTCTCGATGGCGGCCAGATCCGGGAAGATGTCGGCGTGGTCGTGCTCGAGATTGTTCAGGATGGCGGTGCGCGGCCGGTAGTGCACGAACTTGCTGCGCTTGTCGAAGAAGGCGGTGTCGTACTCATCGGCTTCAATCACGAAGGCCTTGCCCTCGCCCAGGCGCGCCGAGACGCCGAAGTTCTGCGGCACGCCGCCCACCAGAAAGCCGGGCTTGAGGCCGGCGTGCTCCAGGATCCAGGCCAGCATGGAGGTGGTGCTGGTCTTGCCATGGGTGCCGGCCACGGCCAGCACATGGCGGCCCTGCAGCACCTGCTCGGCCAGGAATTGCGGGCCGCTGGTGTAGGGCGCGCCCGCGTCCAGGATGGCTTCCATCAGGGGGAAGCGGCCCTCGCTGGAGCGCGTGACCACATTGCCGATCACGAAGAGATCGGGCTTGAGGTCCATCTGCTCGGCGCCGAAGCCCTGAATGAGCTCGATGCCCAGCTGCTCCAGCTGGGTGGACATGGGCGGGTAGACATTGGCGTCGCAGCCGGTGACCTTGTGGCCGGCCTCGCGGGCCAGGGCCGCCAGGCCGCCCATGAAGGTGCCGCAGATGCCGAGGATGTGGATGTGCATGGTCAGAACCAATCGGGAATGTGAGCCTGGGCCGCGTCGAGCGAATCCAGCAGCAGGCACTGCGGCGCGATCACGGGATCGGGCGCCTTGAGGTCGGGCACCAGCACCACGCCGGCCCCGGCTGTGAGCGCGCCCTGCGCGCCATAGCTGGAATCCTCGAACACCAGGGCCTTAGCAGGATGGATGCCAAGGCTGGCCGCGGCCAGCTCGAAGAGATCGGGGTGGGGCTTGCCGCGGGCCACCTGGTCGCCGCCGTGGATGGGGCCGAAGAAGTCGATCAGGCCCGCCAGGCTCAGGCGCTCCAGCACCTTGGCGTGGCGGGTGGAGGAGGCGATGGCCAGGGGCACGCCGCGCTCGCGCAGGGCCTGCAGCAGGGTCAGGGCGCCGGGCTTGAGCGGGAAGCCGGCGGTGCCGGGGCCGAAACGCTGCGTCAGCTCCACATCCACCTGGGCGTACAGGGCCAGGGCGGCCGCCTCCGAGCCCAGGCGCTCGCTCAGCAGGGCCTGGCTGTCGGGGCGGGTGCGGCCCACGGTGAGCAGATAGTCCTCGCGGCGCAGCTGCGGGGCCAGGCGCAGCCAGGCTTCCAGGATGGGCCGCTCGGAGTCGAGCAGCAGGCCATCCATATCGAAGATCACCGCCTCGAAGCGGCGCGCGGCCAGCGGGTTCACTTCAGGGCGCTGCGGGCGGCGGCCAGGGTGGCGGCGATGTCGGCCTCGCTGTGGGCGGCGCTGACGAAGCCGGCCTCGTAGAGCGCCGGGGCCAGGTAGACGCCAGCGTCCAGCATGGCGTGGAAGAAGCGGTTGAAGCGCTCCTTGTCGGTGCTCATCACGGTCTGGTAGTTCTGCGGCAGCTCGGGCAGCAGGAAGAAGCCGAACATGCCGCCCTGGCAGTCGGCGCTGAAGGGCACGCCGTTGTCGCGGGCCACACCCACCAGGCCGTCCACCAGGCGCTGGGTCTTGGCCGAGAGTTCCTCGAAGAAGCCGGGCTTCTGGATCTCGCGCAGGGTGGCCAGACCGCAGGCCGTGGCCACCGGATTGCCGGACAGGGTGCCGGCCTGGTAGACCCCGCCCAGCGGGGCCAGGTGCTTCATGATCTCGTGGCTGGCGCCGAAGGCGGCCAGGGGCATGCCGCCGCCGATCACCTTGCCGAAGACGCTGATGTCGGGCTTGAAGCCGGGGATCAGCTGGGCGTAGTGGCCCTGGGCGCTGGCCAGGCCCACGCGGAAGCCGGTCATCACCTCATCGAAGACCAGCAGCGCGCCGTGCTGGCTGCACAGCTCGCGCATGCGGGTCATGAAGGGGACGCTGGCGCGCACGAAGTTCATATTGCCGGCGATGGGCTCCACGATCACGCAGGCCAGCTCGGCGCCGTGCAGCGCAAAGGCCTCTTCCAGCTGGGCCACGTTGTTGTACTCCAGCACCAGGGTGTCCTGGGCGGCCCCGGGCGTGACGCCGGCGCTGGTGGGGTGGCCGAAGGTGGCAAGACCCGACCCCGCCTTGACCAGCAGGGCGTCGGTGTGGCCGTGGTAGCAGCCCTCGAACTTGATGAACTTGGGCCGGCCGGTGGCGCCGCGGGCCAGGCGGATGGCGCTCATGGTGGCCTCGGTGCCCGAGCTCACCAGGCGCACCTGCTCCATGCTGGGCACCAGCTTGAGGATCTCCTCGGCCAGCTCGATCTCGCGCTCGGTGGGGGCGCCGAAGGAGAAGCCCTCGCGGGCTGCGGCCGTCACGGCCTCCAGCACGGCCGGGTGGCCGTGGCCCAGGATCATGGGGCCCCAGGAGCCGATGTAGTCGATATAGCGCTTGCCCTCGGCGTCGATGATGTAGGCGCCTTCGCCGCGCTTGATGAAGCGGGGCGTGCCACCCACGGCGCGGAAAGCGCGCACCGGCGAGTTCACGCCGCCGGGAATGACGCGCTGGGCGCGTTCGAACAGGTCTTGGTTGGTGCTCATATCGGTCGGCTCTGAAAGCGGCACCGGCCCTCTGGAGGGGCCGGCGCGCGGGTCTTGATGAAGGGGCTGCGGGGGCCGGCGGCGCTCAGTGCATGCGCCGCGGTGGGCGGGCGACGGGTTCGGTGTTGGCGAAGTCGGACTCGTGGGCTTCGGGCGCAGCGGTCTCGCCCGCGTCGTCTTCTTCCTCGCCCTCGGCCGGAGGCAGGGCCCAGAAGAAGCGGTCGGGGATCACATTGCCCATGCCGGGGCGGAAGCCCGCATCCAGGGCCTGATCCAGGAAGGACAGGGCCTCGCCCACGGCGCTGTGCACCTCGGCACCCACCGAGAGCAGGGCGGCCAGGGAGGCCGAGAGCGTGTCCCCGGCGCCGACGAAGCTGACCTCGAAGCGCTCGAACTTCTCGCCCGTGATGGGCCCTTGCGGACTGGCCAGCACGTTGTCCACGAACTGGTTGGGCAGGTTGATGCCGGTCACCAGCACATGGGCCGCCCCGTGCTGGGCGGCGGCGACGGCCAGCTCGCGCGGCGAGGCGGGGCGGTCGGCATCCCAGTCGGGCAGCAGGAAATCGGTCAGGGTCTTGTGGTTGCCCACCAGCACCAGGGTCTGGGGCAGGACCAGCTCGCGGAAGGCATCCAGATAGCTCTGCTGCTGTTCCTCGTCCAGCCAGGTGATGGCCGGCAGGTAGCTGACCAGGGGCACATCAGGGTAATCGCTGAGGATCTCGGCCACGGCGCTCACGCCCTCGGCCGAACCCAGAAAGCCTACCTTCCAGGCATTGATGGTGATGTCTTCCAGGATGGAGCGGGCCTGCTCGACCACGGTGTCGCTGTCGATGGCGTGCTGGTCGAAGACCTCGGCCGTGTCGCGCAGCAGGATGCTGGTGACCACGGGCAGGGCATGGGCGCCCATGGCGGCGATGGTGGCCACGTCGCCGGCCAGACCGGAGGCGCCGCTGGGTTCGCTGGCATTGAAGCTCATCACGCAGGCCGGAGCGGGGGCTTCCTGCTCGTCCTGCGGTGCGTCGGGGTGGAAGTCGGCTGTGCTCATGGTCAGGAGGGTGTGAAAGATCCTGTTACCCAGGACCCAAACAATGCGTGACTAAGCACCGCTAATGCCTGGAATTGGCTGTTGCATCCGTGCCTACTCATCCCCTGGGTGGGGGAGCCGGGCTGGCTACAATCTTCGCTCATTGTAGTGAGCAAGCAAGCGACCCCACCGTGACCGAAGCAAGTACCTGGATGTGCCTGATCTGTGGCTGGATCTACGACGAAGCCGCGGGTGATCCGGAGCATGGCATTGCGCCCGGTACCCGGTGGGAGGATGTGGACATGAACTGGACCTGTCCCGAATGCGGCGCACGCAAGGAAGACTTTGAAATGGTGCGCATCTAAGGCCTGAGCGCCTTACCCCTCCGAGGAGATTCTTTTGAATCTGCAGGCTTCCGCTGCTTCCCCGACCGGCCTGGCGACCACGTCCAAGGTGCTGGTCATTGACGACAGCAACACGATACGCCGCAGCGCCGAGATCTTCCTGAAGCAGGCGGGTCATGAGGTGGTGCTGGCCGAAGACGGTTTCGATGCCCTGGCCAAGCTCAGCGACTACCGGCCCGACCTGGTGTTCTGCGACATCCTGATGCCGCGCCTTGATGGCTATCAAACCTGCGCCATCATCAAGCGCAACCCGCAGTTTGCCGCCGTGCCGGTGATCATGCTCTCGTCCAAGGACGGTTTGTTCGACAAGGCCCGCGGCCGCATGGTCGGCTCGCAGGACTATCTGACCAAGCCCTTCACCAAGGACCAGCTCCTGCAGGCGGTGCAACAGCACTGCCGCGGTGCCTGAGCCCCCCGATATTCCAGGGATGCCCTTCAAGAGGCACAGCGAGGAACCCGAGATGCCCATCCAGAAAATTCTCTTGGTCGACGATTCCAAGACCGAGCTGCACCACCTTAGCGAGATGCTGCTCAAGCGCGGCTACCAGGTGCGCACCGCCGAGAACGGCGAGGAAGCGCTCAAGCGCCTGGACGAGGAAAAGCCCGACCTGATCCTGATGGACGTGGTGATGCCCGGCCAGAACGGCTTCCAGCTGACCCGCCACATCACGCGCGACGAGCGTTTTGCCGATGTGCCGGTCATCATGTGCACCAGCAAGAACCAGGAAACCGACAAGGTCTGGGGCATGCGCCAGGGTGCGCGTGACTATGTGGTGAAACCAGTCAAGGCCGAGGAGTTGCTGGCCAAGATCAAGGCCCTGGGCTGAGCTCCATGAGCAACAAGCAAGCCCTGCGCGAACTCCAGCAACGCCTCGCGCAGCGCATGCAGGCTGCGCGCGAGCAGGCGCAGACGGCCAGCTGGCTGGCGGTGGAGGCGGGCGCTGCGGCCCTGCTGTTCCCGCTGCGCCAGTCCAGCGAAATCTTCACCCCGGTGCCCCTGCGTCCCGTGCCCTATGCCCAGCCCTGGTTGCTGGGCGTGGCCAATCTGCGCGGCGGTCTGCACACGGTGGTGGATCTGGCGGCCTTTCTGGGCCTGCGCGAGCCGGGAACGGCGCGCAGCGAAGGGGCCCGCCTGGTGACCCTGAATCCCGATCTGAACGTGAACTGCGCCTTGCTGGTCGACCGGCTGTTGGGATTGCGCGCAGACGATCAGCTGCAGCCGCTGGAGCATTCGGCGGCCGAGGTCGGCCGCCCGCGCTTTGCCGGCGGTCAGTGGCGGGATGCCCAGGGACGGCGCTGGCAGGCGCTGGACCTGGAGGCGTTGGCAAGACACGAGCAGTTCCTGCGGATAGTGGCCTGATGCGGCCGCGGCCCCGTGTCCGCCTTGGCGGCGGCGCGGACGGGCAAGATGACAAGAGGGTGAGATGAGCTTCCTGGACAAGATCAAGAACCTGGGCAAGAGCGATGCGACCACGGGCGAGGGCAAGACCCTGCCCTCGGCGGCCATGCCGCTGAGCGCCCCCGGCGCCCTGAGCGATCTGCCCCCGCAGGGCGCCTCCATCATTTCCGAGGCGGTGCCCACCGAGATCGCCGCCCAGGAGTTTCCGGAAACCGGCAGCGCTTTCGGCGCCAGCACCGTGGCGGCCGATCCGACCGCGCGCCCCGAGGCCGATCAGGCCGCCGCGCGCCAGCGCCGCCAGCGCCTGCTGACCGCCCTGGTGGCGGCCGGCCTGGTGGGCACGGCGGCCACGGTGAGCATCGCCCTGGTCAGTGCCAACCGCTCGGCCGCCCAGGTGCGCGCCACCGGTCAGGCCCTGATGCAGTCGCAGCGTCTGGCCAAGTCGGTGTCGGCCGCCCTGGTGGGCAATGCTGGCGCCTTCGCCGAGCTGCGCGAATCTGTGCAGGTGCTGACGGCCCTGCCGCCGGACCTGCGCGAGGGCGCCCGCGGCGTGAGCGCGGTGCAGAACGAGCTGGACCAGGTCGAGCCCCTGATCGCCAAGGCCGACAAGAACGGCAAGACCGTGCTGGCCCAGGAAAAGGTGCTGACCCAGGTGGGTCAGGCCCTGCGCGCCATCAACCGCCAGAGCTCGGACCTGCTGGAAAGCGCCGAGGCCGTGTCCTCCCTGGCCCTGCAGCAGGGCAATACGGTGGCCGAGATCTCCGCCGTGGGTCAGCTGGTGATGCTGACCCAGCGTATCGGCAAGAGCGCCAACGAATTCCTGACCCAGGAGGGCGTGAGCCCCGAGGCCGTGTTCCTGCTGGGCAAGGACTTGAACACCTTCAAGGAAATCGCCGAGGGCCTGCTCAAGGGCAACCCCGAGCTGCGCCTGCCTGGCGCGCGCGATGCCCAGCTGCGCGAGCGCATCACCGTGCTGCTCAAGCAGTACGAGGACACCCGCGTGCAGGCCTCGGCCATTCTGTCCAATCTGCAGGGGCTGGTCTCGGCGCGTGAGGCCCAGACCTCCATCCTGGCCGACTCCGAACCCATGCGCCGCCATCTGGAGCAGATCGCGGCCGATCTGGAAAGCTCGGGCGGCGCCAGCTGGTGGCTGATCGCGCTGATGGTGGCCTCCCTGGCCGCCCTGGTGACCGGCGCCCTGGGCTTTCTGCGCCTGTATGTGTCCTACCAGGCCCAGCGGGCCCAGCTGGCCGAGGCGCAGAAGCGCGAGGCCGAGGCCCAGGAGCAGGAGGCCAAGCGCGTCAACGACGCCAACCAGGCCGCGATTCTGCGTCTGATGAACGAGCTGCAGTCGGTGGCCGAGGGCGACCTGACGCAGCAGGCCACCGTGACCGAGGACATCACCGGCGCCATTGCCGACTCGGTGAACTACACCGTGGAGGAGCTGCGCAATCTGGTGGGTCAGGTGCAGGGCACGGCCGCGCGCGTGAACGAAACCACGGCCCAGGTGGACCAGACCTCCACCGAGCTGCTGGCCGCCTCCACCGAACAGCTGCACGAGATCCGCGCCACCGGCGAGGCGGTGCTGCAGATGGCCGGCCGCATCAACGAGGTGTCCGCCCAGGCCCAGCAGACCGCCGAAGTGGCGCGCGTCTCGCGCGAGGCCGCCGAGACCGGTCGCCAGGCCGTGCTGAACAATATCGGCGGCATGAACGCCATCCGCGAGTCCATCCAGGAAACCTCCAAGCGCATCAAGCGCCTGGGCGAAAGCTCGCAGGAGATCGGCGAGATCACCGAGCTGATTTCGGACATTACCGAGCAGACCAATGTGCTGGCCCTGAACGCGGCCATCCAGGCCGCTTCGGCTGGTGAGGCCGGTCGCGGCTTCTCGGTGGTGGCGGAAGAGGTGCAGCGCCTGGCCGAACGCTCGGGCGATGCCACGCGCCGGATTGCCGCCCTGGTCAAGACCATTCAGACCGACACCCAGGATGCGGTGGCCGCCATGGAACGCTCCACCGTCGGTGTGGTCCAGGGTACCAAGCTCTCGGACGCGGCCGGCTCGGCCCTGGAGGAGATCGACAAGGTCTCGCGCCGCCTGGACCAGCTGATCGCCCAGATTTCCTCTCAAGCCCTCTCGGAAGCCCAGGCCGCCAACGAGGTGGCCGCCAATATCCAGCACATCTTTGCGGTGACCGAGCAGACCTCGGACGGTACGCGCTCCACCGCGCAGATGGTTCACGAGCTGTCGCGTTCGGCCGAAGCCCTGCGCGCCTCGGTGGCCCGATTCAAGGTCTCCTGAGCGGGACACAGCATCCATGGCAGCGAGCATCGATTCGAGGATGGACCTTCCGCGCGATTCGGAATTTCCCGCCGACCTGAGCCCCCTGGCCTGGGTCCAGGAAGAACTGCGCCGCTCGCTGGAGTCGGTACACAAAACCCTGCGCCGTTTCCTGCGTGACGGCGACAACCGCGCCTCCACGCTGAGCGTGCTGGGCGGTGATCTGCAGCCCGGCGCCGTGAGCCAGCCCCTGGCGGCGGCCGCGGCCCAGCTGCACCAGGTCTCGGGCGTGATGGCCCTGGTGGGCCTGCCCGCCGGTGCCACCCTGCTGCGCGCCGCCGAGGCTGCGGTGCAGCGCCTGGCCCAGTCGCCGCAGAGCATCGAGCCCGCGGTGGTGGAGCTGATCGAGCGCGCCGACTTTGCCCTGCTGTCCTATGTGGCCCGCCTGCTGGCCGGTAACAAGGCCTCGGGCCTGGCCCTGTTTCCCGCCTACCGCGAGCTGCAGACCTGGAACGGTGCCGAGCGCATCCATCCGGCCGACCTCTGGGGCCAGGACTTCGCCTGGCGCGAGCTGCCGCGCGATGCCGCGGCCCGTGCGCTCGCGCCGGAAGCCGTGCGCAGCGCCTTCGAGGCGGCCCTGCTCAAGCAGATGCGCAGCCCGGCGCCCGAGCATGCGGCCCAGCTGAGCGAGCTGTGCGCCGGCCTGGCTGCCGGACTGACGGATGTGCAGGCGCGCTGCCTCTGGCAGCTGGCGGCTGCCCAGTTCCAGGCCCAGGCCCAGGGCCTGCTGCGCCCCGACACCTATGCCAAGCGCCTGGGCTCGCGCCTGCTCTCGCAGCTGCGTGCCGGCGGCGCGCCCTCGCAGCGCCTGGCCCAGGACCTGCTGTTCTTCTGCGCCCAGGCGCAGGCCCCCGCCGCCGGCCAGGCGCCGCGCCTGGATGCAGTGCGCCAGAGCTATGGTCTGGGCGAGGAGGGCGCGGGCGACTACGAAGACGATTCCCTGGGACGCATCGACCCCGCCTGGGTGAGTCAGGCCAAGCGCCGCGTCGGCGTGGCCAAGGACAGCTGGTCCTCGGCCGCCGAGGGCGAGAACCACCGCCTGGCGGGCCTGGACGAGCAGTTCGCCGCCCTGGCCGAATCCCTGGGCCGGCTCTTCCCCAGCGGCGAGGTGCTGGGCCAGACCCTGCAGCGCGCCGTCGTGGCCACCCTGCGCTCGGGCCAGGTGCCCAAGCCCGACCTGGCCATGGAAGTGGCCACCTGCCTGCTCTATGTGGAGGCCGCGCTGGACGATGCGGCCTTTGACCAGCCCGAACAGGCCGAGCGCGTGCGCCATCTGGCGCGCCGGGTCGAGGGCGCCGCCCATGGCGAGCCGCCGGCCCCGCTGGACGCCTGGATGGAGGACCTCTACCGCCGCGTCTCCGACCGCCAGACCTTGGGCAGCGTGGTGCACGAGCTGCGCGCCAGCCTCTCCGAGGTGGAGCGCCTGTCCGACCAGTATTTCCGCGACCCCGCCCAGCGCGAGGTGCTGATTCCCGTGCCCGGTCAGCTGCAGGCCATGCGTGGCGTGCTCAGCGTGCTGGGCCTCTCGCAAGCCGCCCAGGCCGCGCTGCGCATGCGCGACGAGGTGGATGAGCTGGCCAATACCGAGGTCGATCCCAGCCTGCCCGGCCCGCGTGAGCGCTTCGAGCGCCTGGCCACCAATCTGGGCGCCCTGGGCTTCCTGATCGACATGCTGAGCGTGCAGCCGGCCCTGGCCAAGCGCATGTTCCGCTTCGACGAGGCCAGCGGCCTGCTGACCCCGCTGATGGGTCGTCGCAGCGACGCGGTGAACCTGCCCCAGCTGGAGGCCAAGGCCGAGCCCAGCCTGATGAGCCAGGCCCAGGCCGCGGTGCAGGATGTGCAGGCCCGCCCGGCCGAGGAGCTGGCGCGCGAGATGGAGCGCCTGTCCCTGCAGGCGCGTGCCGAGGACGACACCGGCCTGGCCCAGGCCGCCCAGCAGGCCCAGCGCCTGCTGGAAGACCCCGCCCAGGCGCCGGACCAGGCCCTGCAGTCGCTCAACGAGCTGCTGGAAGCCCGCGCCCCCGCGCCCGCGCCGGTGGCTGCGCCCGCCCCGGTCCAGGACGAGACCCTGGACGAGGACATGCTGGCCATCTTCCTGGAAGAGGCCGAAGAAGTCATTGGCAATGCCCGCGCTGCCCTGGCCGTGCTGGAGCAGCAGCCCCAGGATGTGGAGCAGCTCACCACGGTGCGCCGCGCCTTCCACACCCTCAAGGGCAGCTCCCGCATGGTGGGCCTGAGCGCCTTCGGCGAGGGCGCCTGGGCCTGCGAACAGCTCTACAACGACCGCCTCGGCGCCCAGACCGGCGCCGACCCGGCCCTGCTGGCCTTCAGCACCGAGGCCCTGGACTATCTGGCCGACTGGTGCGCCGCCATTGCCGAGCGCCGTGCCGGCCCGCACCAGCCCGAGGGCCTGCGCCGCAGCGCCGATGCGCTGCGGCTGGAAGGGCGTGTCCTGCCGCTGGACTGGCCGCTCAGCGAGCCGCTGGCGCCCCTGTCCGAGCTCGAGATGGGTCTGGCGCCCGAGTCAGAGTCCGAGGCCCCGCTCAGGCCCGAGGTCCTGCAGGAGCAGGGCTTCAGCGGCCCGGTGGTGGAGGCTCCGCCCCAGGCCGAGGTGCCCGATCTGGGCCTGGAGCTGCCGCTGGACTTCCCGGTGGACCCTCTGCCCAGCGCCGAGCTGATCGAGGTGGTCGAGCTTGCCGAGCTGTCCGAGATTGCCGAGTCGCAGCCGACCGAGGCGCTCGCGCTGGAGGATGAGCTGCCGCTGACGGCCGAGCTGCCCGCCAGCCTGCCCGAGGTGCTGGAGCTGCCCGAGGTGCCGGAAAGCGAAGCTAGCGAGCTCGAGGCGCCCCTGGTGCTGGACCTGCAGCCCCCGCCCGCGGCTCCGGCCGCCTATGTGGAACTGCCCGAGTTCGAGCTGCGTCTGGATTTGGCCGAGGAGGAGGCGCCGGTGCTGCCGTCCGAGACCGCGGCGCTGCCCGAGCTGCAGGACGCGGTGGGCCTGTCCGAGACCCTGCTGCTGCCCACCGAGGCCGAGCTGGTGTCCGAGCCTGAGCATGAGGATGCGCATGAGCATGAGCATGTGGCCGCGCCGGCACCTGCTCCCCTGCTGAGCCTCGTGCCGCCCGCGCCGCCCCCCGAGCCCGAGTTGGGCCCGGAGGAAGGCGAGCGCGAGGACGATGTGAAGGTCATCGGTCCGCTGCGCATCAGCATCACGCTGTTCAATATCTTCCTGAACGAGGCCGACGAGCTCTCGCGCCGCCTTTCCACGGCCCTGGCCGAATGGGCGCTGGAACTGGCCGTGCCGGTGCCGGCCCATGCCGAGGCCCATGCCCATGCCCTGGCCGGCAGCGCTGCCACCGTGGGCTTCGAGGACCTCTCGGCCCTGGCTCGCGAGCTGGAGCATGCCCTGGGTCGCGCCTCGCGCGCCCGCCGCTACAGCGAGCAGGACGCCCAGCTCTTCGTGGGCGCCGCCGAAGACCTGCGCCGTCTGCTGCATCAGTTTGCCGCCGGCTTCCTCAAGCCCGTGGACCCACAGCAGCTGCAGCAGCTGCAGGCCTACGAGCCGCTGGATCCGCGCGACGGCGAAGAGAGCACCGGCCTGTCCGAACCCATGGACCTGCTGGACCTTCCGCTGGTGCACGAGGTCGAACCTGAGCCGGTGCCCGAGCCCGAGTCCGAGCTGCCAGCCCCGCTCTCGGCCTTTGCCGAGCGCGCGGTGCAGGCCGGTCACGAGAACGTGGAGCCCGGCACGCCGGACCAGATCGATCCCACGCTCTTCCCCATCTTCGAGGAAGAGGCCGGCGATCTGCTGGCCCAGCTGCATGCCAGCCTGCGTGACTGGGTGGCTCATCCCCAGGACCGCAGCCGCGCCGCGGCCGCCATGCGGGCCCTGCACACCTTCAAGGGCGGAGCCCGCCTCTCGGGCGCCATGCGCCTGGGCGAGCAGGCGCATGAGCTGGAATCCGAGGTCGAGCGTCTGCTGAGCCGCGAGTCGCTGGAAGGCGCCGAGCTGCATGGGTTGCAGGACCGCAGCGACGCGCTGCAGCAGGGCTTCGAGACCCTGCAGGCGCGTCTGAAGGCCGAGGCCCAGGCCGAGGCGCAGCAGGCGGCGGAACTCGCCGAGGCGCCGGCGACCCCGGTGGTGGCCGAGCCGCTCCAAGCCCAGACCGCCCAGGAGCTGGCCCCGGCCGAAGGGCCGCAGATCGACTGGAGCCGCTTTGCGGCCAGTGGCGCAGCCCAGCAGCCGGGCGAGGAGGGCGCGGCCGGACCGTCCGCGGCCACCCTGGTGCGGGTGCGTGGTGCCCTGCTGGAACGCATGGCCACCCAGGCCGGCGAGGTCAGCATCCGGCGCGCGCGCCTGGAGTCCGAGCTCTCGCAGATGAAGACCGCGCTGCTGGACCTGGACGACAACCTGGACCGTCTGCGCAACCAGCTGCGCGAGCTGGAGCTGCAGGCCGAGGCCCAGCTGGGCCTGCAGGAGGAAGCCGCCAAGCAGGCCGGCCGTGATTTCGACCCGCTGGAGTTCGACCGCTACACCCGCTTCCAGGAGCTGACCCGCATGCTGGCGGAGTCGGTGGGCGACGTGGCCACGGTGCAGCGCTCCCTGCAGCGCAATGTGCAGCTGGGTGAAGACGAGCTGGCCGCGCAGTCGCGCCTGACGCGCGAGCTGCAGGACGATCTGCTGCGCACCCGCATGGTGGAGTTCGACGCCAGCCTGGCCGAACGCCTGCATCGCGTGGTGCGCCAAGCGGCGCGCGAGGCCGGCAAGCAGGCCCAGCTGCAGATCGTGGGCGGCCATATCGAACTGGACCGCAGCATGCTGGAGCGCCTGAGCGGCCCCTTCGAGCATCTGCTGCGCAACAGCGTCAGCCATGGCATCGAAAGCCCGGCCGAGCGCCTGGCCGCCGGCAAGCCCGAGCAGGGCACCATCACCCTGCGCCTGGCCCAGGAAGGCAATGAGGTGCTGCTGTCCTTCAGCGACGACGGCGCGGGCCTGGACCTGGCGCGCATCCGCGAGCGCGGCGAGCTGCAGGGCCTGATCGCCCAGGGGGCCGCCGTCAGCGACGATGAGCTGCGCGAGCTGATCTTCGCCCCCGGCTTCTCCACCGCCAGCCAGGTGACCGAGCTCTCGGGCCGCGGCGTGGGCATGGACGTGGTGCGCTCCGAGATCAACACCCTGGGCGGCTATATCGACATCCGCTCCAGCGCCGGCCAGGGCGCGGCCTTCGAGCTGCATGTGCCCCTGACCACGGCACTCACCCAGATCGTGCTGCTGCGCTACGGCGAGCACCAGGTGGCTGTGCCGGCCAGCCTGATGGAGTCGGTGCTGCGCATGCCGCTGGAGCAGGTGGAGCGTGCCTATGCAGAGGGCCAGCTCCAGGTGGGAGATGCCCAGCTGCCCTTCTACTGGCTGGGCGGCCTGATGAGCGACAGCGGCCGCGGCGTGCTGGCGGGCCGCAGCCTGCCGGTGCTGCTGGTCAAGAGCGCGCACCAGCGCCTGGCCCTGCATGTGGACGAGGTGCTGGGCAACCAGGAAGTGGTGGTCAAGAACCTGGGTCCCCAGCTCAGCCGGGTGCCAGGTCTTGCCGGCATCAGCCTGCTGGCCTCGGGCGAGGTGGCCCTGATCTACAACCCGGTGGCCCTGGCGCACTGGTACGGGGCCGCGGCCCTGGCCCATGCCCAGCAGTCCCAGGTGGCGGAGCTGGCATCGCCGGCCGAGGCGCCCGAGGTGCTGGCGCCGCTGGTGATGGTGGTGGACGACTCCCTGACCGTGCGCCGTGTCACCCAGCGCCTGCTGGACCGCGAAGGCTATCGCGTGCTGCTGGCCAAGGACGGCATGGACGCGATGGAGAAGCTCTCCGGCGACGAGCTGCCCGCCGTGGTGCTCTCGGACATCGAGATGCCGCGCATGGACGGTTTCGATCTGGTGCGCAATATGCGCGCCGACAGCCGCCTGGCCGAGCTGCCGGTGATCATGATCACCTCGCGCATCGCGCAGAAGCATCGCGACTATGCGCTGGAGCTGGGCGTCGAGCACTACCTGGGCAAGCCCTATGACGAAGAGCTGCTGCTGGGCCTGATTGCCAGATACACTTCGTCACAACACGTCGCGGCCGGCCAGGCATAGCGGCTTGGTCCCCGCCCGGCAGGCATTGCAGCATCCGCCCCGGGCCCATACAAACATCGCCACGGCGCACCTGTTCAAGCAGGCGCGCCGCTGGCCGCGTTTTAGGGTGCTATGTCTGAAGTCGTCGAGCATCTCGCGGAACTGACCGGGTTCAGGGACCGCGATGTCATGGATGTGACCCTGGTCTCCGCGCTGCGGGACCTGCTGGAGCCGCTGTCGGTGGCGATCTATCGCATCGCGGGCGATACGGGCCAGGAGCGCTGGCTCACCCGCGCACGTCTCGAAGGCAGCCAGGCCGTGGCCAGCGCCGATTCCTTCTGGACCGAACCCGAGCGCCTGCCCACGCTGCAGACCCATCCCGAGCGCCTGGAATGCATGCGCGAGCGCCATGTGCTGCAGCGCCGCCAGGGCGAGCGCTGGCTCACCCTCTTCCCCCTGGCCACCGAGCGCGAGGTGGTGGGCGTGCTGGAGCTGGGCACCGAAAGCCAGCTCAAGAGCTCGGCCCAGCGCATGGTGGGCAGCATCCTGCGGATCTATCACAACTTCCAGGGCCTGCTGGACTACAGCGAGCGCGACACCCTGACCGGTCTGCTCAACCGCAAGACCTTTGACGAGAGCTTTCTCAAGGCCCTGGGCGAGCTGGGTCAGGCCAGTCGCCATGACTGCGCCCTGGCCGACGACGGCCGCCGCCAGCCCCTGCCGAGCCAGGGTACGCGGGCGCGCTACTGGCTGGGCGTGATCGACATCGACCACTTCAAGTCGGTCAACGACCGCTACGGCCACCTGATCGGCGACGAGGTGCTGCTCCTGCTCTCGCGCCTGATGCGCAACAGCTTCCGCTTCCACGACCTGCTCTACCGCTTCGGCGGCGAGGAATTCGTGGTGCTGATGCGCTGCGAGGACGAGGACGATGTGGCCCTGGCCTTCGAGCGCCTGCGCCAGAACTGCGAGCAGTACACCTTCCCCCAGGTGGGGCGCATCACGGTGAGCATCGGCTTCACCGAGGTGCGGGCGGAGGACGCACCGGCCGGTGCCTTCGAGCGGGCCGACCGCGCGGTCTACCACGCCAAGGCCCATGGCCGGAACCAGGTGCAGAGCCACGCCGCCCTGGTGGCCCAGGGTCAGATGCGCGAGAACACCCAGCTCAGCGCCGTCGAGCTCTTCTGAGCTGGCGGGGCAGGGCGGGGTGGTGTCCGCGGGATTTCCCTGGGGGCTTCAGGGAAATTTAATCAAGCGCTTGATTAGTTTCGCTAGCATGCGCGGATGTCTGCTCCCGAGACCCCCACGCCCGGCGCCCGCGAGCGCATGCTGCGCGAGGCCACTCGCATCTTTGCCAGCAAGGGTTTTGACAAGGCCAGCACCCGCGAGATCTGCCAGGCGGCCGGCGTCAATATCGCCTCCATCCACTACTACTTCGGCGACAAGCAGGGCCTGTACCGCGAGGCCCTGATCCAGCCCACGCTGGAGGTGCTGGCCCATATGCCGGTGCCCGAGGCCGAACGCCCCCTGCCCGAGTGGCTGCGCGATTTCTACGGCGCCCTGCTCCTGCCCCTGCGCATGGCCGACTCCGACCTGGCCCATCTGATGCGCCTGATGGGCCGCGAGATGATGGAGCCCAGCGCCGCCTACGAAGAGCTCTGCAGCACCCATATCGCGCCCCTGCACGAGGGCCTGGTGGAGATGCTGCGCCAGCGCTGTGGCGCGGCCCAGGCCGATATGGGCCTGCAGCAGCTGGCCCATGCCCTGACCGCCATGGCCCATGACTACTGGATGTCCAGCGATTTCATGGAGTTGCTGAGCCCCGGCGTGGCCCGCGGCCCCGGCGCCTATGAGCGGGTGCTGGAGCGTCTGGTGGCCTATGGCCAGGCCCTCGTCGACTGCGAGATCGCGCTGCGCCAGCGCCCCGAGACCGTCGCCTCCAAGACCCGAAAGTCCACCGCATCGTGAAGCATTCAAGGCCTGTGTTGCGCGGGGCCCTGCCGGCCCTGCTCCTGTCTGCGCTGCTGGCGGGCTGTGCCCTCGGGCCGGCGCCGCGCCCCGAACTGCCCCAGCCTGCGGCCTGGCAAGCCCCCCTGCCGCATGGCGGCAGCAGCGAGCAGCTGGGGCAGTGGTGGGCCCGCTTTGACGACCCGTTGCTGGAGGCCCTGATCCGCCAGGCCGAAGCCGCCAACCCGGGCCTGCAGCAGGCCGTGGCGCGCATCGCCCAGGCCCGGGCCGCGGCCGGTGCGGCCGAGGGCGCGGGCCGGCCGCAGCTGGGGCTCAGCGGCTCGCTGAACCGCAGCCGCGCCGCCGTGCCCAGCAGCGAGGGCCCGCGCAGCCTGGGCAGCCTGGGCCTGGACGCGAGCTGGGAGCTGGATCTCTTTGCGCGCCAGCGCCTGCAGAGCCAGGCCGCCACCGAGCGCGCCGCGGCCTCCACGCTGTCCTGGCACCAGGCCAAGATCAGCCTGGCGGCCGAGGTGGCGCAGAACTACCTGGGCCTGCGCAGCTGCGAGCGCCTGCTGGACATCGTGCAGCGCGACGCTGAGTCGCTCACCCTGATCGCCGGCTATGCGGAGGACAAGGCCCGGGTGGGCCTGGAGTCGCCCGCCGCCGCGGCCCTGCTGCAGGCCTCGGCTGCCGAGGCCGCCGGCCGCGTGCTGGCCCAGCGCGCCGACTGCGATCTGCAGATCAAGGCCCTGGTGGCACTGACGGTGCTGGACGAGCCGGCGCTGCGGGAGCGCCTGGCCGAGGGCCGCGCCCGCCTGCCGCAGAGCGCGCGCTTTGCCGTGCCGGCCCTGCCCGCGGCCCTGCTGGCCCAGCGCCCCGACCTGGCCGCCAGCGAGCGCGAGGTGCTGGCCGCCTGGGCCGAGCGCGGCGCGGCCGATGCCGAGCGCTACCCGCAGCTGCGCCTCACGGGCGCGCTCTCGCGCGGTGCCCTGCGCGCCGGCGGTCTGCGCGACGGCGGTGAGGGCTGGTCCTTCGGCCCCACGCTGAGCCTGCCGATCTTGGATGGCGGCACGCGCCGCGCCAATCTGGACGCCGCCCAGGCCCGCTACGAGGAAGCCCTGGCCCTGCACAAGGAGCGCCTGCTGGGCGCGGTGCGCGAGGTGGAGGAAGCCCTGGTGCGCCTGGACGCGGCCGAGGCCCGCGAGGGCCATGCCCAGGACAGCGCGCGCGGCTACGAGGCCTCGCTGCAGGCCACACAGGCGCGCTGGCAGCGCGGTCTGGCCAGCGCGGCCGAGCTGGAGGAGGCGCGCCGCCTGGCCCTGAACGCCCAGGCCAGCCTGGTGCAGGTGCAGCGGGAGCGCCGGAGCGCCTGGGTCGCGCTCTACAAGGCCAGCGGCGGTGGCGGCTGGCAGCAGCCCTGAGCGCCCCGCCCCCAGCCCAGAACAAGGAAGCAGCAATGATGCAGATGAACAAGCACAGCAAATGGATGGTCACGGCCCTGGTGGGCGGCTGGGCCCTGGCGGCCGAATCCGGCAAGGGCGGCGGCGCCGAGGCCGCGGCCAAGGCCCGGCCGGCGCTGAGCGTGCAGCTGGTGGCGGTGGACCACCAGGACTGGCCCCAGAGCCTGCCGGCCAGCGGCACGGTGGCGGCCTGGCAGGAGGCGGTGGTGGGCGCCGAGATCTCGGGCCTGCGCCTCTCGCAGGTGCTGGTGAATGTGGGCGATGCGGTGCGCCGCGGCCAGCTGCTGGCCCAGCTCTCCAGCGACACGGTGCAGGCCGAGCTGGCCCAGAGCCGGGCCGCCGCCGCCGAGGCCCAGGCCACGCTGGAAGGCGCGCGCCTGGACGCCGAGCGCGCCCGCGCCCTGCAGGCCGGCGGCAGCGGCGCGCTCAGCGCCCAGCAGCTGCAGCAATACCTCACCGCCGAGCAGACGGCCAAGGCGCGCGCGGAAGCGGCGCAGGCCCGCGTGCGCAGTGATGAGCTGCGCCTGGCCCAGACCCGCATCCTCGCGCCGGACGATGGCCTGATCTCGGCCCGCGCCGCCACCCTGGGCGCGGTGGTGCAGGGCCAGGAGCTGTTTCGCCTGATCCGCGGCAAGCGCCTGGAGTGGCGGGCCGAGGTGCCGGCCGCCGAGCTTGCGCGGCTCAAGCCCGGCCAGCCAGTGCAGATCGCCCTGCCGGGCGCTGGCACGGCCCCGCTGCGCGGCAGCGTGCGCATGCTGGCGCCCACCGTGGATGCGGCCACGCGCAACGGCCTGGTCTATGTGGACCTGCCCGCCAGCGCCATGGAGGCGGGGCTGCGCGCCGGCAGCTTTGTGCGCGGCGAGATCCAGCTGGGTAGCGGCCGGGTGCTGAGCCTGCCGCAGAGCGCGGTGCTGCCGCGCGACGGCTTCAGCTATGTGTTCAAGGTGGGCGCCGAGGGCAAGGTGCAGCAGACCAAGGTGGGCACGGGCCGGCGCGTGGGCGGTCGTATCGAGCTGCTCTCGGGCCTCAAGGCCGGCGATCGCGTGGTGGCCAGCGGCGTGGGCTTCCTCTCCGATGGCGATCTGGTCAAGGTCGTGTCCACCACGAGCACGAGTATGACGACGGCCGCGGGGAAGTAAGCCATGCTCAACGTCTCGTCCTGGTCGATCCGCAACCCGACCCCGTCCATCCTGCTCTTCATCATGCTGACCCTGGCAGGTCTGCAGGGCTTTCGCTGGATGAAGATCCAGAACTTCCCCGACATCGACCTGCCCACCATCACGGTCACGGCCCTGCTGCCCGGCGCCTCGCCGGCGCAGCTGGAGTCGCAGGTGGCGCGCAAGCTGGAAAACCAGATCGCCACCCTGCAGGGGCTCAAGCACATCTACACCACCATCCAGGACGGCACGGTCACCGTGACCGTGGAGTTTCGCCTGGAGAAGCCCACCCAGGAGGCGGTGGACGATGTGCGCGCCGCGGTGGCGCGCGTGCGCTCCGACCTGCCGGGCGAGCTGCGCGATCCCATCGTCAACAAGCTGGAGCTCAGCGGCTCGCCCATCCTCACCTACACCGTGGCCTCGCTGCGTGAGGGCGGCATGGATGACGAGGCCCTGTCCTGGTTCGTGGACAACCAGGTGGCCAAGCGCATGCTGGCGGTGCGGGGCGTGGGCGCGGTCAGCCGCGTGGGCGGCGTCACGCGCGAGGTGCGCGTGGAGCTGGACCCGGCCAAGCTGCTGGCGCTCGACACCACGGCGGCCGAAGTCTCGCGCCAGCTGCGCCAGTTCCAGCAGGAGGCCTCGGGCGGCCGCGCCGATATCGGCGGGCTGGAGCAGTCGGTGCGCACCCTGGCGACCGTGCAGGATGCGCAGGAACTCGCCGCCATGGACATTGCCCTGGCCGACGGCCGGCATGTGCGCCTGGATCAGCTGGCCACGGTGAGCGACACCGTGGCCGAACAGCGCAGCGCGGCCCTGCTCAATGGCAAGCCGGTGGTGGGTTTCGAGATCACCCGCACCCGCGGTGCCGGCGAGGTGGATGTGGCCGAGGGCGTGCGCGCCGCGGTGCAGGCCCTGCGGGCCGAGCATCCCGAGATTGAGATCACCGAGGCCTTCAACTTCGTGGACCCGGTGCAGGAGAACTTCGACGGCTCCATGTACCTGCTCTACGAGGGCGCCTTCCTGGCGGTGCTGGTGGTGTGGTTTTTCCTGCGTGACTGGCGCGCCACCCTGGTGGCGGCCACGGCCCTGCCGCTCTCGGCCATTCCCACCTTCATCGCGATGTACCTGCTGGGCTTCTCGGTCAACACCGTGACCCTGCTGTCCCTGTCCCTGGTGGTGGGCATCCTGGTGGACGATGCCATCGTCGAGATCGAGAACATCATGCGCCATCTGCGCATGGGCAAGACACCCTTCCAGGCGGCGATGGAGGCGGCCGACGAGATCGGCCTGGCGGTGATCGCCACCACCTTCACCCTGATCGCGGTCTTCCTGCCCACGGCCTTCATGAGCGGGGTGCCGGGCAAGTTCTTCGTGCAGTTCGGCTGGACGGCGGCGATTGCCGTCTTCTTCTCCCTGGTGGTGGCGCGCATGCTCACGCCCATGATGGCGGCCTATCTGCTCAAGCCGCCGAGTGGCCCCGAGCATGAGCCGCGCTGGCTGCAGCGCTACACCGGCTGGGCGCGCTGGTGCCTGCAGCACCGCATCAAGACCCTGCTGGCCACCGGGGCCTTCACCGTGGGCTCCATCGTGCTCGCGGGCTTTCTGCCCACGGGCTTTCTGCCGCCGGACGATCTGAGCCAGACCCAGGTCAGCATCACCCTGCCGCCGGGCAGCACCTTCAAGCAGACCGCGGCCGCGGCCGAGGCGGCCGGCAAGATCGTCAAGGCTCACAAGCATGTGAGCCTGATCTACACCGCCATCGGCGGTGGCGCGGCCGGCTCGGACCCCTTCGCCCTGGGCGGCGCGCCCGAGGTGCGCAAGGCCACGCTCACGCTCAACCTCACACCGCGCAAGGAGCGCCCGGGCCTGAGCAAGCAGGCCATCGAGAGCGAGCTGCGCGAGGCGCTGGACGTCATTCCCGGCGCCCGCGTCAAGGTGGGCTTCGGCGGCTCGTCCGAAAAGTATGTGCTGGTGCTGGCCGGTGAGGACGGCCGGGTGCTGGCCGAGCATGCCCAGATCGTGGAGCGCGAGCTGCGCGGCATTCCGGGCATCGGCGCCGTCACCTCCACGGCCAGCCTGACCCGGCCCGAGCTGATCGTGCGGCCCGACTTCGCGCGGGCCGCCGAGCTGGGGGTGAGCGCGGCCGCGATTGCCGACACCCTGCGCGTGGCCACCGCTGGCGACTACGACCAGGACCTGCCCAAGCTGAATCTGGCCCAGCGCCAGGTGCCGGTGGTGGTCAAGCTGCCGGCCAGCGCGCGCGCCGACCTGGACTACCTCGCGCGCCTGCCGGTGCCGGGCAGCCGCGGGCCGGTGCCGCTGTCGAATGTGGCCACGCTGGAGATCGCCAGCGGCCCGGCCCAGATCGACCGCTACGACCGCCAGCGCAATATCAATTTCGAGGTGGAGCTGAACCAGCAGCCCCTGGGCGAGGTGGCCAAGCAGGCCCTGGCCCTGCCCAGCCTGCAGAACCTGCCGCCGGGCGTGATCCAGACCTCGGTGGGTGATGCCGAGGCCATGGAGGAGCTGTTTGCCAGCTTCGGCCTGGCCATGCTGACCGGCGTGCTGTGCATCTATATCGTGCTGGTGCTGCTGTTCAAGGACTTCGTGCAGCCGCTCACCATCCTGGTGGCCCTGGTGCTCTCGGTGCCGGGCGCCTTCTTCGCGCTCTTCGTCACGCACACGGCCCTGTCCATGCCCTCGATGATCGGCCTGATCATGCTGATGGGCATTGCCACCAAGAACTCCATCCTGCTGGTGGACTACGTGATCATCGCGCGCCGCGACCAGGGCCTGAGCCGCCTGGAGGCGGTGCTGGACGCCTGCCACAAGCGCGCCCGTCCCATCGTGATGACCACCATCGCCATGGGCGCGGGCATGCTGCCCATCGCCATGGGCCTTGGCGTGGATCCGAGCTTCCGCGCGCCCATGGCCATCGTCGTGATCGGCGGCCTGATCACCTCCACCTTCCTGAGCCTGCTGGTGGTGCCCATCGTCTTCACCTATGTGGACGATCTGGTGCAGCGCCTGCGGCCGGGACGGCGGCGGGCGGCCGAGGCCGCCTCAGGGGCGCAGGCTGCTGAACACCGAGGCTGAGCGGGGCTTGAGGGCCCCATAGGCATCGGCCTCGGCCAGTGTCAGCAGGGCGTGGGCAGCCACGGCATCGCGCGGAAACAGGGCCAGGCCCAGCTCGATCTCCAGATTCAGCGTCTGGCCGGGCAGGGCGTAGGGCTGGGCCAGCAGGCTGTTCAGACGCCGGGCAAAGCGCGTTGCCTCGGAGGCCGATTCCACCCGGGTCAGCACCAGGGAGAACTGCTGCTCGGCATGACGGGCCAGCAGGTCGGCGGGGGTGATGCAGCCGGCCAGCCGGCGGGCCACCTCGCACAGCAGGGCCTCGGCCTGGTCGGTCGCGGCCGGCTGGGCGGCCAGGCCGCGCAGCACCAGCACATAGACCGCCAGCTTCTGGTCGTCACGGGCTGCCATCTTGGTGGCCTGGTCCAGCCGCTCCAGCAGGGCGCGCTGGTTGCAGGCGCCGGTCAGACCGTCGCGCAGCAGATGGAGCTGGGCGCTGGCGGCCGAGCCGCCTCGCTCCTGCTCCATCAGCCCGCCCAGATCGTCGAAGAGGGTCTCCAGGCCGCTGGCCTTGTCGTAGAAGCCATCGGCCCCGGCATCCTGGCAGGCCTCGCGGTAGGCCTCCAGGAACTGGGCCGTCAGCACCATGATGCGGCCGGCGAAACCGGCGCGGCGCAGCCGGGCCAGCACCTGCAGGCCCGAGCCCGTGGCCAGGGAGAGATCCAGCAGCACGATATCGGGCTGCAGCCACTCGATCAGGGCCAGGGCCTGGTCCTGGCCGGTGGCCTCGCCCACCACGGTCACGCCCGGCAGGCTCTCCAGGCGCCGCACCAGCAGGCGTCGGATCGAGGCCGAGTCCTCGACGACAAAGACATTCATCAGCAGCTCCCCGTTTGATGGCTGCATCTTGCGCCGCGGGGGCGCGCCGGGGCAGGGGCGGCGCGCCCCTGCGGGCGTGCGGCAAGCCCGGGAGGGCCTGTAGGCAATCGCCCTACAGGCGCTGGCTAAGCCGCGTCGGTCAGCCCATGCTGCAGGCAGTACTTGGTGAGCTCGGTGTTGTTGCGCCAGCCGGCCTTCTCGAGGATGCGGGCCCGATAAGTGCCCACGGTCTTGACCGAGAGGTGCATGGTGTCGGCGATCTCGGCCGGGGTGCGGCCGGCGGCGATCAGCAGCATCACCCGGTGCTCCTGGGTGGAGAGCTGTTCATGCGGCAGGCGCTGCGGTGCCTGGCCGCTGAGCAGGCCCAGCAGGTGGTCGGCCATGGCCGCGGTCACATAGCGGCCGCCGGCCAGCAGACGCTGCAGGGCCAGCACCAGCTCCTCACCGGCCCGGTCCTTGGGCAGATAGCCGGACACACCCATCTGCAGCAGGCGCGCGGCGAAGGCCGACTCGGCATTCAGACTCAGCACCAGCACCGGCACCTCGCGCAGGGCGCGCAGCACGCGGCTGGCGCCCTCCACCCCGGTGGCGTCGGGCAGGGAGAGGTCCAGCACCACCACATCGGGGCGGGTCTGCTGGCCCAGGCTCAGGGCCTGGGCGATGGTGGTGGCCTCCAGGATCTGGGCCTCGGGCCACTGGGCCAGGATGAGCTGGCGCACGCCGATGCGCATGATGGGGTGGTCGTCCACCACGAGTGCGGTCAGGCCCATTGACGGTTCTCCTCCTCGTCGTCCTGGCGGCATGCCGGCGCGGACTCGCCGCTGGCCGCATCGGACGGGGCCAGCGGCAGGCAGACCCGCACCCGGCTGCCGCGCTCGGCGCCGGGCCCGAACTCCAGGCTGCCACCGGCCAGGGCGGCGCGCTCGCGCATATTGCGCAGACCCGAGGCATCGGCCCGCACCGAACCGGGGCCCACGCCGTCGTCCTCGATCTCCAGGCAGTAGCCGCTGGGGCCGGCCCGACCGCCGATGCGCAGCCGCTGCGCCTGCGCATGGCGCAGCACATTGGTGCAGGCTTCCTGCAGGATGCGAAAGAGCTGGTTGCGCTGCTCCGGGCTCAGGCGCTGCTCGTCGAGGATCTCCACGCTGAGCTGCAGCTGACCCTGGCGCTCCAGTCCGCGCGCATGGTGGGCCACGGCAGCGGCCAGGCCCAGATCGTCCAGCAGGGGCGGGCGCAGGCTGGCCGAGATCTGGCGCGCCGCGCTGATGCAGTCATCGGCCAGGGCCTGCAGCTCGTCCAGCATCTCCTCGCGCTGAGGCGCGAGCTTTTTGCGCAGGGCGATGAGCAGCATCTTGCTGGCCGTGCCGATCTGGCCGATCTGGTCGTGCACCTCGCGCGCCAGCTCCCGGCGCTCATGCTCCACGCTGCGGTCCAGCTCGGCAGCAAAGCCCTGGATGCGGGCGAGCGCGCTGCTGAGTGCGGCAGTGCGCTCGGTCACGGTGTGCTCCAGGCGCTCGTGGCTGTCGCGCAGCGCGCGCTCGGCGCGGTCGCGGCGGCGGCGCTCCAGCTGCAGGGCCATCAGGGCGCCGGCCATCATCAGCAGGCCGCTGGCGGTGAGCAGCGCGCTGAGCTCGGCGCTGTGCCGGCGCTCGGCGGCAGCCTCGGCCTGGGTGCGGCGCACCAGCTCGGCCTGGGCGGCCTCCAGCTGCTGCAGCTCGGCGCGAATATCGTCCATCAGCTGTTTGCCCGACACATAGCCGGACAAGTCCTTGAGCACGGCCTCGCCCACGGTCCAGCGCTGCTCCACATTGCGCTCCACCTGGGCCAGGCGGCGCTCGATGAAGCCCTCCAGGCGCTGCAGGGCGCTGCGGTCCCCGCCCTCCTGCAGCAGACGCTGGCGCAGCTCGCCATAGCTCAGGCTCAACTCGCGCCGGGCCTGTTCGTATGGCTCCAGAAAAGCGGTCTGGCCGGTGATGATGAAACCGCGCTGGCCGGTTTCGATGTCCACCAGCTGTGCGCCCACGCGGCGCAGCAGCAGCTGGGTCTGCAGAGCCTGGACCTGGGCTTCGGCGCGGCGTGCCAGTTCCTGCTGGCTGCCCTGCTGGCTCCAGGCGGTGGCGATGAAGGCCACGCTGCCACCCAGCAGCAGGCCCAGTGCAAGCGGAAAAATGGTCCAGCGCATGTCCTGCCGAGCGAGTGCAATCGTTCCTGCACACATGCGGGCCTGCAGCCATGAAGCGATGACAGTGGGGCTGCAGCGCCCACCCTACCCTTGTCGGTGGCCCGTCGAGCGGGCAGCACCTGGCCGCAGGCTAGGCCGGCCTGCGGCAAATTGCAAGCGCTGATGTCGCCTTCGCGGGGGTCAGGTCTTCACCGCCCTTGACTTCACCACCTCGTAGCGCTCCAGGGTGCGCTGGCGCGCCTCGTCATGACGCACCAGGGGCGGGGCGTAGTCGTCCGGGGCCTCCAGCGGCCCGGCCAGCCAGGGGGCGTGCACCAGCTTGGGGGGCAGGGCGGCCAGCTGGGGCAGGTAGCGGCGGATGAAGCGGCCTTCGGGGTCGAACTTCTCGCTCTGGCTCACGGGGTTGAAGATGCGGAAATAGGGCTGGGCGTCGCAGCCGCTGGAGGCAGCCCATTGCCAGCCGCCGTTGTTGGCGGCCAGGTCGAAGTCCAGCAGCTGTTCGGCGAAGTAGCGCTCGCCCCAGCGCCAGTCCACGCCCAGGTCCTTGATCAGGAAGCTGGCCGTCACCATGCGCAGGCGGTTGTGCATATAGCCGGTGCTGTTGAGCTGGTGCATGGCGGCGTCCACCAGGGGGTAGCCGGTCTCGCCGCGGCACCAAGCGCCGAAGAGGCGCTCGGCCTCGGGGCCTTGTTCCCAGACGATCTTGTCGTACTCGGGGCGGAAGGCGCCGCCCATGGCATGGGGCCAGTGGTGCATGACCTGGTGGTAGAAGTCGCGCCAGATCAGCTCCGAGAGCCAGACCTCGGCGCCGCGCTCGCCCGCGGCCATGCGCTGCCAGGCCTCGCGCGCCAGGCGGCGGATCGAGACCGTGCCAAAGCGCAGGTGCACGCTCAGATAGCTGGGGCCCTTCACGGCCGGGAAGTCGCGGGCCTGGTCGTAGCGGTCAATGCGGTGCAAGAAGTCCTCGAACAGGGCTTCGGCCTTGTCGGCCGCCAGATGCTCGGCCAGGCCGGCGTCCTGGAAGCCGATGTCCGCGAGGCTGGGCACGCCTTGCGCCAGGGCGTGGGAGGCCAGGGCCTCGGCGTAGCGCGCCACCGGGTAGGCGCGCAGGTAGAACGCGTCCACCTTCTTGAGCCAGGCGTTCTTGTAGGGCGTGAACACGGCATAGGGCTTGCCGGCGCCGGTGAGCAGCTCGCTGCGCTCGAAGATCACATGGTCCTTGAAGCTGTGCCAGGCCCGGCCCTGGGCGGCCAGGGCCTGGGCCACGGCGGCGTCGCGGGCCAGGGCCTGGGGCTCGTCGTCATGGTTGGCGAACACGGCCTGCACGCCCAGCTCGGCCGCCAGGCGCGGGATCTCCTCGGCGGCCGGGGCGTGGCGCACGATCAGGGCGCCGCCCTGCGCACGCAGCTGCGCGTCCAGCCGCTGCAGGGCCTGCAGGATGAACTGCACCCGGCGGTCGGCCCGGGGCAGGGCGTCCAGGATGGCCGTGTCCAGCACAAAGACGCAGAAAACCCGGCGCGCCTGGCGCAGGGCGTGGTAAAGGGCGGCCTGGTCATCCAGGCGCAGATCGCGCCGGAACCAGACCAGGGCTTGGTCCAAAGTCTTGCTGCTCATGGCCAGAGAATAAAATGCCTGCATGTCCAAGCACCAGATGGCCCTCACCAACCAGTTCCTGATCGCCATGCCGGGCATGGCGGACGACAGCTTTGCCGGCACGGTCATCTACCTGTGCGAGCACAACGACAAGGGGGCCCTGGGCCTGGTGATCAACAAGCCCATCTCCCTGACCCTGGGCAATCTCTTCGAGAAGGTGGACCTGAGCCTGCCCGACGAGGCCCTGGCCGCGCGGCCGGTGTTCTACGGCGGCCCGGTGCAGACCGAGCGCGGCTTCGTGCTGCACGAGCCCCTGGACGAGGAGGGCGGCCACTACAACGCCACCCTGGCCGTGCCGGGCGGCCTGGAGATGACCACCAGCCGCGATGTGCTGGAGGCCCTGGCCAATGGCGCCGGCCCCAAGAAGCTGCTGGTGACCCTGGGCTACAGCGGCTGGGCCGCCGGCCAGCTCGAGGAGGAGATCGGCCGCAATGGCTGGCTCACCGTGGATGCTCAGCCGGCCATCATCTTCGACACCCCGGTCGAGCAGCGCTACGACAAGGCCCTGTCCCTGCTGGGCATCGACCCGCGCATGCTCAGCATGGACGCCGGGCACGCATGATGGCGGCCGCCCCCACGCCCGCCAAGCCCCTTTCTGCCGCCACGCCGGCCACCGCGCAGTCTCTTCTGGCTTTTGATTTCGGCACCCGCCGGGTGGGTGTGGCCACGGGCACGCGCTTCAGCGGCACGGGCCAGCCCCTGCGCAGCATCCAGCAGGAGGGCGAGGCGCGTTTCGAGGCGATTGCCCGCCTGATCCAGGAATGGCAGCCCGACGCCCTGGTGATCGGCGTGCCCTTCCATCCCGATGGGGCCGAGCACGAAGTCACGCTGCGGGCGCGCAAATTCGGCCGCCAGCTCAAAAGCCGCTTCCGCCTGCCCGTCTACGAGGTGGACGAGCGCTACACCAGCGTCGAGGCCGAGAGCCAGGGCGCGCGCGATATCGACGCGGCCTCGGCCGCGCTGATTCTTGAACAATTCTTCCGGGAACACCCATGAGCACACTTCTCCTCGATGCCGAGGCGCTCTACACCGACCTTCTGCGCGGTGTGCAGCGGCTGCTGCAGCCCAACACCGCCCTGGTGGGCATCTGGTCGGGCGGCGCCTGGCTGGCCGAGCGCCTGCAGAAGGACCTGGGCCTGGCGGGCGCGCCCGGCGTGATCTCCAGCGCCCTGCACCGCGATGACTTCGGCTCCAAGGGCATGAGCGCCGCGGCCGACCACACCAAGCTGCCCTTCGAGGTGGAGGGCCGCCCCATCCTGCTGATCGACGATGTGCTCTACACCGGCCGCACCACGCGCGCGGTGATCAACGAGCTCTTCGACTTCGGCCGCCCCGCCAGCGTGACCCTGGCCGTGCTGGTGGACCGCGGCGGACGTCAGCTGCCCATCGAGCCGGCCTTCTCGGCCGCGCGCGTCACGCTGGCGGTGGAGCAGAAGCTGCGCCTGGCCCGCGACGCCGAGGGCCGCTTCAGCTTCGACGTGAAGTGAGGCCGGGGAGGGAACACACCATGCTGAGCAAACGAAACCCCCAACTGAACAAGCACGGCGAGCTGATCCATCTGCTCTCCATCGAAGGCCTGCCGCAGGCGGTGATCCACCAGATCCTGGACACGGCCGGCACCTTTCTCTCGGTCAACGACCGCGAGGTCAAGAAGGTGCCGCTGCTGCGCGGCAAGTCGGTCTTCAATCTCTTCTTCGAGAACAGCACCCGCACCCGCACCACCTTCGAGATCGCGGCCAAGCGCCTCTCGGCCGATGTGATCAATCTCGACATCGCGCGCTCCAGCACCGCCAAGGGCGAGACCCTGCTGGACACGGTGGCCAATCTGAGTGCCATGCACGCCGATATGTTCGTGGTGCGCCACAGCGAATCGGGCGCGCCCTATCTGATCGCCCAGCACTGCGCGCCGCATGTGCATGTGGTGAACGCGGGTGACGGCCGCCACGCCCACCCGACCCAGGGCCTGCTCGATATGTACACGATCAGGCACTACAAGAAGGACTTCCGCAATCTGACCGTGGCCATCGTGGGCGATATCGTGCACTCGCGCGTGGCCCGCTCCGACATCCACGCGCTCAACATCCTGGGCGTGCCCGAGATCCGCGCCGTGGGCCCCAAGACCCTGGTGCCGGGCGACCTCAAGGACATGGGCGTGCGCGTCTGCCACGACATGGCCGAAGGCATCCGGGATGCCGACGTCATCATCATGCTGCGCCTGCAGAACGAGCGCATGAGCGGCGCCATGCTGCCCAGTGCCGGCGAGTTCTTCAAGAACTTCGGCCTCACGCCCGAGAAGCTGGCCCTGGCCAAGCCCGACGCCATCGTGATGCACCCGGGCCCGATCAACCGCGGCGTGGAGATCGACTCCGCCGTGGCCGATGGCAAGCAGAGCGTGATCCTGCCGCAGGTGACCTTCGGCATCGCGGTCCGCATGGCCGTCATGAGCATCCTCGCTGGGAACGAAGCATGAAGATCCTGATCAAGAACGGCCGGCTGATCGACCCGGCTTCCGGCCTGGACCGCCAGGGCGATCTGGCCATTGCGGCCGGCCGCATCGTGGCCCTGGGCGATGTGCCGGCCGATTTCGAGGCTGCCCGTGTCATCGACGCCAGCGGCCTGGTGGTGGCGCCCGGCCTGGTGGACCTGGCGGCACGCCTGCGCGAGCCGGGGCTGGAGCAGCGCGGCATGCTGGAGAGCGAGCTGGCCGCGGCCGCAGCCGGTGGCGTGACCAGCCTGGTCTGCCCGCCCGACACCGACCCCGCCCTGGACGAGCCGGGCCTGGTGGAGATGCTCAAGTTCCGCGCCCGCAAGCTCAGCCGCTGCCGCCTCTTCCCCCTGGGCGCCCTGACCCGCGGCCTGGACGGCGAGGTGCTGACCGAGATGGCCGAGCTGACCGAGGCCGGCTGCGTGGGATTCGGCCAGGCCGAGCGCCCGATCAAGAACACCCAGTTCCTGACCCGCGCCTTCCAGTACGCCGCCACCTATGACTACGCGGTCTGGCTGCGCCCGCTGGACCCCTGGCTGTCCGGCGGCGTGGCCGCCAGCGGCGCCGTGGCCACCCGCCTGGGCCTGGCCGGCGTGCCGGTCACGGCCGAGACCATTGCCCTGCACACCATCTTCGAGCTGGTGCGGGCCACCGGTGCGCGCGTGCATCTGTGCCGCCTCTCCAGCGCCGCCGGCGTGGCCCTGCTGCGTGCGGCCAAGCAGGAGGGACTGCCGGTGACGGCCGATGTGTCCATCAACTCCCTGCACCTGACCGATATGGACATCGGCTTCTTCAACTCCGCGATGCGCCTGAACCCGCCGCTGCGCCAGGGCCGCGACCGCGACGCCCTGCGCGCCGCCCTGGCCGACGGCACGCTGGACGCCCTGGTCTCCGACCATATGCCGGTGGACGAGGACGAGAAGATGCTGCCCTTTGCCGAGGCCACGCCCGGCGCCACCGGCCTGGAGCTGCTGCTGAGCCTGGCCCTCAAATGGGCCGAGGACGACAAGCAGCCGCTGGCGCGCGCCCTGGCCACGGTCACGGCCGCGCCGGTGCGCGTGCTGGGCCCGGCCCTGGGCTCGCTGGCGGCCAGCGCCGGTCGCCTGGTGGAGGGTGGGGTGGCGGATGTCTGCGTCTTTGACGCCCAGACCCGCTGGGCCGTGCGCCCCGAGGCTCTGCTGAGCCAGGGCAAGTACACGCCGTTTGCGGCGGACGTGAGCGGCTTCGAGCTGCCCGGCCGCGTGCGCTACACCCTGGTGGCCGGCCACATCGCCCACGAATGCGCAGCCTGATCGCCGTCTGGCGCCTGGTCCGCGTCTTTGCGCATGTGCTGCGGGGCCTGCTGATCATCAGCCTGCGCTTCGGCAGCCTGAAGCCCGAGCAGCGCCACGCCCATGTGGGCGCCTGGTCGCGGCGCCTGCTTCAGCTGCTGGGCGTGCGCCTGGAGGCGCAGGGCCAGGGCCGCCCCGGCGCCAAGCTGCTGGTGGCCAACCATGTGTCCTGGCTGGACATCGCCGCCATGCATGCGGTGCTGCCCGAGGCGCGCTTCATCTCCAAGGGGGATGTGCGCCACTGGCCGGTGGTGGGGCGCCTGACCGTGGGCGTGGGCACGCTCTTCATCGAGCGCGCCAGCAAGCGTGATGCGCTGCGCGTGGTGCACCAGACGGCCGAGGCCCTGAAGGCCGGTGACACCGTGGCCGTCTTCCCCGAGGGCACGACCGGGGCCGGCCCCGAGCTGCTGCCCTTCCACGCCAATCTGCTGCAGGCGGCCATTGCCGCGGAGATGCCCGTCCAGCCGGTGATGCTGCGCTGGCATGAGCCGCAGGAGCGCTTCAGCAGCAGCGCCCGTTTCATCGGCGACACCAGCCTGGCGCAAAGCCTCTGGCGCATTGCCAGCGCGCAGGGTCTGGCGGTGCGGGTGCAGGTGCTGCCCGCCCAGGCGACGGCCCATGCGGACCGGCGCGCCCTGTCCGAGCAGCTGCGGGAGCAGCTGAGCCAGGCCCTGGCCCGGGACTGAAGTCCGCGGCATCGGCCGCATCCTGCCTGCTGCGCCCTCGGCGCCCCTGCGCCCAGGGCTGTCAAATGTCACGCTGGTGGCGGCCGTGCCACGCCTGCGACGCAATTACTTCACGCCGGCTTGACGCACGTCAGGGCACGGCGCGCGCGCGCCCGACCTTCCCGATAGCATCCGCGGCGCCAGCGGGACAGGTGAGGATCCTGGCTTGGCCGGCGCCGGATGCTTGGGATCGGATCGGGCGCTGAGATCGGCGGGGATGTCCCGGCACCGGCGCGACCGGTCGCGGGCAGGCCTCAGGCCGGTACGAGGGAGGGCGCTCGTGCGCGCCGGGGCCGTCAGCGCCTCGGGTCGCCGCGTGATGAGGTCTGGCGCCTCAAAGCCGATAAAGGGGCGGAAAACACCCCCATCAGTGATTCAAGACTGGGTACGGATTGCCGAAGATCCGTCCAGGGTCGTGGGCGTCCTGCGCACTGCTGTGCGCAAAACCACGATGGCTGTATCAACGTTGTAAAGAGAGACAAGGAAGAACCATGATGTCGTTGCCACTGTTCGTCGGGCGGACCACCGCCCTGGCTGCCGCCCTTTGCTGCGGCGTCGCCCAGGCCCAAAGCGAGGAGTCCGCCTTCAGCTTCTCGGGCTTCGGCACCGTGGGCCTGGTGGGCACCAATACCGACAAGGCCCGGTACGTGATCCCGGGCCAGCTGCGCGGTGGCGACAAGTCCTGGAGCGGCGAGGTCGACACCAAGCTGGGCCTGCAGGTGACCGGCCGCCTGAATCCCATGTTCTCGGCCACCGCCCAGCTGCTGACCAAGCAGAACAGCGAAGGCAACTGGACGCCCGAGCTGGAATGGGCCTTCGCCAAGGCCCAGGTGAACCCCGCCCTGGCTCTGCGCCTGGGTCGCATGGGCGCACCCTTCTTCGCGGTCTCGGACTTCCGTGATGTGGGCTATGCCAACACCTGGCTGCGTCCGCCCATCGATGTCTACGGCCAGGTGCCGGTGAGCCATTTCGACGGCGCCGACGCCCTCTACCAGACCAGCCTGGGCTCCACCACGCTGAGCGCCCAGGTCTTCGGCGGCGCTTCCACGGCGCATTTCGAGAGCACCAAGCTCAAGCTCAAGCGCATCGTGGGCGTCAATGCCACGGCCGAGTTCGATGGCGGTGTCACGCTGCGCGTGGGTCATGCCCAGGGCAAGATCCATCTCTACAGCGACACGCTGGGGGCCCTGGTGGCCGGCCTGCGTGCGGTGCCGCTGCCCGCCGTCGTGGGCGTGGGCAACGAGCTGGCCGCCGACGGCAAGGATGCCAGCTTCACCGGCATCGGCCTGGCCGTGGATCGCGGTCAGTGGCTGGCCAATTTCGAGTACACCAAGCGCCGCACCGATGCCTATGTGCCCGACACCACCGGCTGGTACGGCACCGTGGGCCTGCGCTATGGCAAGTTCACGCCCTACCTCACCGTCTCGCGCCTGAAGGTCGACAGCAGCAATGTCAACAACGTCGTGCCGGTGGGTCTGAGCCCGCAGCTGACCGCGCTCAAGGGCCTGGTGGACCAGGCCGTGGAGGGACAGCGTACCGAGCAGAGCAGCACGGGCCTGGGCCTGCGCTGGGACGCCTGGCGCAATATCGCCGTCAAGGCCCAGTACGACCGCATCAACCCCAAGGGCAGCGGCGGCCTGTTCGCCCGCACCCAGGCCGGCTTCGGCCAGGACCGGGTGAATGTCTACAGCCTGGCCGTGGACTTCGTGTTCTGAGGCGGGAGCAAGACATCATGACGAGCAAGAACGCAATGAACAAGAAGTCGGTCCTGGCCCTGGCCCTGGGCATGGTCCTGGCGGGCGGCGCCGCCGCCCAGGTGGCGGTGGTCGTGAACCCCAAGAACCCCGCGGCCAGCATGACGGCCGATCAGGTCTCCAACATCTTCCTGGGCAAGAGCAACACCCTGCCCAGTGGCGCCACCGCCGCGGCGGTGGACCAGGCCGAAAGCGCGGCCGTGCGCGAGCAGTTCTACAGCAAGGTCACGGGCAAGCAGTCGGCCCAGGTCAAGGCGGCCTGGTCGCGCCTGGTGTTCTCGGGCAAGGCCACGCCGCCCAAGGAGCTGGCCAGCAGCGCCGAGGTGAAGAAGTTCGTCGCGGCCAACCCGGACGCCATCGGCTATATCGAGAAATCGGCCGTGGACGGCAGCGTCAAGGCCGTGCTGACGGTGGACTGAGCGCCGATCCCGAGCGCTGAGCAAACGACAAGCACTGGGAGTTCACGGCGCGCCGCACCCGCAGAGGGCGGCGCGCCGGTTTTGGAGCAGAGCGTATGAATGTCCGTACCCGGATCTGGCTGCTGCCGGCCTTCGCGGTTCTGATCTTTGCCGTGGGCATCGCGGTGGTGTGGGGCTTCTCGTCCCGCACTTCGGCCGCGATCAATGCCATCGGCGAGGTCGATTTTCCCTATCTGGATGCCACCACCCAGTTCGCTTCCAATCTGGAAGCCCTGGGTGCCACCATCCAGAGCGCCGTGGCCGAGGGCGAGAAGAAGCGCCTGGACGAGGCCAATGAGCGCGCCGCCGCGATGCGCAAGCTGCTGGAGGCCATCGCCCGCATCGAGGGCAAGGCCGAGGTCGGCGGCAAGCTCAAGAGCGCCTTCGAGGCCTACCACGCCGCGGCGGTGGACACGGCCCAGCTCTTTCTGGGCATCAAGCAGGGCGACCCGGCCGCGGCCGTGCCCAAGATGCAGAGCGCGCTCAAGGCGCTGGAGACCGAGCTCAAGGCCGCCCGCGTGCAGGCCAGCGAGGGCTTCGACGAGGGCCTGCGCCGTGCGCATGGCGGGGTGTCCTCCAGCCTGATGGCTATCGTGATCAGCGCGGTGCTGGTGGTGCTGGCCCTGGGCCTGGGCTCCTGGCTGCTGATCGGCAATGTCTGGCGCCAGCTGGGCGGCGAGCCCGAGTACGCCCGCGACGTGATGCGCCAGATGGCCGAGGGTGATCTGTCCCGGCACATCGAGGTGGCGCCCGGCGCCGAGGCCAGCCTGCTGGCCGCGGTGCGCGCCATGTCCCAGGGCCTGGCGGCCATCGTGAGCAATGTGCGCAGCGGCACCGATTCCATCACCGTGGCCTCGCGCGAGATCGCGGTGGGCAACAACGATCTCTCGCTGCGCACCGAGAAACAGGCCAGCTCCCTGGAGCACACGGCCAGCCATATGCAGGCCCTGACCGAGACCGTGCGCCAGAGCGCCGATGCCGCGGCCCAGGCCAATCAGCTGGCCGGCTCGGCCGCCGCCGTGGCGGCCAAGGGCGGCGAGGTGGTGTCCCAGGTGGTGGCCACCATGGAGGACATCAACACCAGCTCCAAGAAGATCGGCGACATCATCGGCGTGATCGACGGCATTGCCTTCCAGACCAATATCCTGGCCCTGAACGCTGCGGTGGAAGCCGCGCGGGCGGGTGAGCAGGGCCGCGGCTTCGCCGTGGTGGCCGGCGAGGTGCGCAGCCTGGCCCAGCGCTCGGCCTCGGCCGCGCGCGAGATCAAGGCCCTGATCGGGGCCAGCGTCGAGCGGGTGGAATCCGGCAGCCGTCTGGTGCAGGATGCCGGCAGCACCATGACCGAGATCGTCTCCAGCGTGCAGCGTGTGACCGACATCATTGCCGAGATCAGCGCCGCCGCCAGCGAGCAGCGCGACGGCATCGGTCAGGTCAACCAGTCCGTGGGCCAGCTCGATCAGATGACCCAGCAGAATGCCGCCCTGGTGGAGCAGGCCGCCGCCGCGGCCAGCAGCCTGGAGCAGCAGGCCCAGGCCCTGCAGTCCGCGGTCTCGACCTTCAAGCTCTCCTGAGTTTTTGGCGTCTTGATGGCCCGCGCCCCCCGGCTTGCCGCCGCGGGGGCGCGGGCTTTTTTATAATCCGGCGCTTTCATCCCTCCACTCTTAGCGGGCACCCCATCTTGAAGTTCCTGATCGACAACTGGTATCTGGTGCTGGCCGCCCTGGTGTCCGGCGGCATGCTGCTGTGGCCCAGCCTGCTGCGCGGCGCCGCCGGCTCAGCCCTTTCCACCGCCGAGGCCGTGCGCCTGGTCAACCGTGAGAAGGGCGTGCTGCTCGACGTGAGCGAGCCCGCCGAATACGCGGCCGGCCATGTGGCCGGCGCCAAGAACCTGCCCCTGGGCAGCATCGAAGCGGGCGCCAAGCAACTGCCCGCCAACAAGTCCCTGCCCATCGTGGTGCTGTGCGCCAACGGCGCACGTGCCGGCCGTGCCGCTGGCATGCTGCGCAAGCTGGGCTACGAGAAGGCCCAGCCGCTGGCCGGCGGCCTGAACGCCTGGCGCGAAGCCAATCTGCCGGTCGAGAAGACCGCCTGAGGCCGCTTGGCGCCCGCGTCCCGTTCCGGGCCGCACGGCGCTTTTTGTTTTTTGTGCAGGAGCCAGGCTGATGCAAGCCGTGAAGATGTACACCACCCAGGTCTGCCCCTACTGCGTGCGGGCCAAGGCGCTGCTCAAGCAGCGCGGTGTCGAGACCATCGACGAGGTCCGGGTGGACCTCAACCCCACCGAGCGCGATGCCATGATCGCCCTGACCGGCCGTCGTACCGTGCCGCAGATCTTCATCGGCGAGACCCATGTGGGCGGCTGCGACGACCTGATGGCCCTGGACCAGCGCGGTGGCCTGATGCCCCTGCTGCAGGGCGCCTGAAGCCGGCCCGCTGAGGGCGGCGCGCGCGCCGTCCTTATGGCGCCCGGCCCACCCCCCGCCTCGGGGGCGACCGTCATCTGGCCTGCGCCATAATCGCGCCCTGCTGCCCGCGGCATTTGGCCGGCGGGCCCAACCGAACAGACACTCACCACCATGGCCGACGAGAGCAACAACACCCCCGTGTTCCAGATCCAGCGCATGTACCTGAAGGACCTGTCGCTGGAACAGCCGAACTCGCCCCAGATCCTGCTGGAGCAGACCCAGCCCCAGGTGGACATCAATCTGGCCCTGGCCGCCGAGCCGGTCAGCGAGGGCTTCTTCGAGGTGGCCGTGACCGCCACCGTCACCACCAAGGTGGCCGACAAGACCCTGTTCCTGATCGAGGCCAAGCAGGCCGGCATCTTCGAGATCCGCAACTTGCCCCAGGAACAGCTGGAAGGCATCATCGGCATCGTCTGCCCGCAGATGATCTACCCCTATCTGCGCGCCGTGGTCTCGGACGTCTGCACCCGCGCCGGCTTCCCGCCCGTGATCCTGTCGGAAGTGAACTTCCAGGCCATGTTCGAGGCCCAGCAGGCCCAGCGCGAAGCGCAAGGCCCGGCCAACTGATAGCCTCTTGATCTGAGCTGTCATGCAACGCCCCTGGCTGCTGCAAGCAGCGGGGGCGTTTTGCCATCGAGCGAGCCGGAAATGAAGATTGCAGTTTTGGGCGCCGGGGCCTGGGGCACAGCCCTGGCCATCCAGGCCGCGGCGCGGCACGAGGTGCTGCTGTGGGCGCGCGATGCCGCCGCCTGCGAGCAGATGCGCCGCGAGCGCCTCAACAGCCGCTACCTGCCGGGCGCTGCCCTGCCACCGGCCCTGGCCCTGGGCAGCGCGCTGGACGCGGCCCTGGCCCATGGCCGCGAGGGTCTGATCGTGATCGCCACGCCCATGGCCGGTTTGCGCGGCATGCTGGAGCGCATGCCGGCCGGCGCCCGGGTGCTGTGGCTGTGCAAGGGTTTCGAGGCCGGCAGCGGCCGTCTGGGGCACGAGATCGCGCGCGAGCTGCGCCCCGATCTGGCCGCGGGCATCCTGTCCGGTCCCAGCTTTGCCCAGGAGGTGGCGGCCGGCCAGCCCACCGCCCTGGTGGCCGCCTGCAGCGATGCGGGCCTGGCCCAGGCCGCGGTGCAGGCCTTCCACAGCGAGCGCCTGCGCATCTACACCTCGGTGGATCCGGTGGGCGTGGAGGTGGGGGGCGCGGTCAAGAATGTGATGGCGATTGCCGTGGGCATTGCCGATGGCCTGCGCCTGCAGGCCGAGCGCGCGGGGCGTGTGGATCTGGACGGCGTGCCGGGCCTGAACGCCCGCGCCGCCCTGATCACCCGCGGCCTGGCCGAGATGCTGCGCCTGGGCCTGGCCCTGGGCGCGCGCACCGAAACCTTCATGGGGCTCTCGGGCATGGGCGATCTGGTGCTCACCGCCACCGGCGATCTCTCGCGCAACCGCCAGGTGGGCCTGCGCCTGGCGGCCGGCCAGGCCCTGCCGCAGATCCTTGCCGAGCTGGGCCATGTCTCCGAGGGGGTGTACAGCGCGCCCACGGTGCTGGAGCGCGCTCACGCCCTGGGCGCGGACATGCCCATCACGGCCGCGGTGGTCGAGGTGCTGGAGGGGCTGCTCAGCCCGGCCGCCGCAGTGGAGCTGCTGATGAGCCGCGAGTCCCGTGCCGAACACTGATGCGATGAAGAAAAAGGTGCCCCAGATGCAACGTCGATCCCTGCTGCAGGCCGCCGCGCTTGCTCCGCTCGCCGCCGGTCTGCCCGCCCTGGCCCAGGCCTGGCCGGCGCGACCCATCAAGCTGATCGTGCCCTTTCCGGGCGGCAGCTCGCCGGACATCATCGCCCGCGCCGTGGCCGAGCCCCTGGGCCATGCGCTGGGCCAGCCCATCGTCATCCTCAACCAGCCCGGGGCCGGCGGCAATATCGGCACCGGTGCCGTGGCCAAGGCTGAGCCGGATGGTTACACCCTGCTCTTCACCATCCAGGGCCCCCTGGTCACCGCGCCCCTGCTGAGCAAGCAGCTGCCCTACAACCCGATCAAGGACCTGCAGCCCATCGGCCTGGTGGCCACCAGCCCCAATGTGCTGGTGGTGGACCCCAAGCTGGGCGCCAACAGCCTGGCCGACTTTGTGCGCATCGCCAAGGAGAAGAAGGGCCAGCTCAACTACGGCAGCGTGGGCAATGGCAGCGCCGCCCACCTGGCCATGGAGTCCTTTCGCGCCCGCGCCGGCTTCGAGATGACCCATGTGCCCTACCAGGGCTTCCCGCAGGTGGTGAACGCCATCCTGGCCGGCCAGGTGCAGGCCGGCTTCATGGTGCCGGGCATTGCCATGGGCCAGGTCAGGGCGGGCAAGCTCAAGGCCCTGGGCGTGACCAGCCTGGGCCGCGTGGGCGCGCTGCCCGAGCTGCCCAGTCTGGCCGAGCAGGGCTATGCCGGCTTCGAGGCAATTTCCTGGCAGGCCATGCTGGCCCCGGCCAAAACGCCTGCGCCCATCGTGCAGCGCCTCTCCACCGAGCTGGTCAAGGTGATCAAGAGCGATGAGGTGCGCGCCAAGATCCTGAGCCAGTTCTTCAGCGCCGCCGCCAGCTCGCCCGAGGGTCTGGCCAGCCTGATGAAGAGCGAGCGCGAGCGCTGGGGCCAGATGATCAAGGCGGCCGGCGTTCAGCCGGAGTAAGGCTCAGACGGCGCCGGCGTAGCCGTTCTGGCGCCAGGCCTCGAACACGGTGACGGCCACGCTGTTGCTGAGATTGAGGCTGCGCTGCTCGGGCCGCATGGGCAGGCGCACGCGCTGCTCGCCGGGGAAGCTGTCCCGCAGCGCAGGCGGCAGACCCGCCGTCTCGGAGCCAAACACAAACCAGTCGCCCGGCCGCCAGGCCACCTCGGCGAAGGGGCGGCTGCCACGGGTGGTGAAGGCGAAAAGCCGCGCGGGGTCGGGTCGTGCCGCGGCCAGGAAGGCGGCCCAGTCGGCATGGCGCTGCACGGGCGTGTACTCGTGATAGTCCAGGCCGGCGCGCTGCAGCAGCCGGTCTTCCATGGAAAAGCCCAGGGGCTCGATCAGGTGTAGGCTGCAGCCGGTGTTGGCGGCCAGGCGGATCACATTGCCGGTGTTGGGCGGGATTTCCGGCTGGACCAGGACGATATTGAACATGGCAGGGGAGGGCGGGAGTCTTCTTCTAGTCGGCGGTGCGGGCCAGCACCCAGGCCTGGATGCGCGCGGCGCCGGCCTGGCGCAGCACCCGGGCCAGCTCGTGCAGGGTGGCGCCGGTGGTCATCACATCATCCAGCAGGGCCACATGGGCGCCACGCAGCTCGGCCGCGCGCAGCGGCTCCACGGCAAAAGCCTGGCGCACATTGGCGGCCCGCTCATCGGGTGGCAGCTGGAGCTGGTGCGCAGTATCGCGCAGTCGCAGCAGCAGCCGGGGCTCGCAGCGCAGGCGGCGGCGCCGCGCCAGCGCGCGGGCCAGCTCCAGGCTCTGGTTGTAGCCGCGCTCGCGCAGGCGCTCTGGCGCCAGGGGCACGGGCAGCAGCAGGTCCGGCTCCTCGGCCAGGGCGCTGCTGAGGGTCTGGTCCAAGCGGTCCAGCAGGGCCTGGCGCAGGTCCAGGGCCTGGTGGAATTTGTAGCGCTGCAGCAGGCGGTCCCAGGGGAAGGCGTAGTCCAGCGCAGCAATGCAGCGGTCCAGCGGCGGCGGAGTCCGCAGGCAGGCGCCGCAGCGCGGCTCGGGGCGCCCGGTCAGGGCCGGCGGCAGGCGCAGGCCGCAGGTCCAACAGCGCGGCGCGGGCCGGGCATAGCGCTGCAGGCAGTCGGCGCAGACGCGCGCCGGCGACCAGGCCCGGCACACCGCGCACTGGCCCGGAAAACGCAGCAGCACCCGCTCGACCAGCGAGGCTTTGGAGGGGCTGAGGGCGCGGCGCTCCATGCCTCAATATACTGCCCGCCCATGTCTTCCCCCGCCCCCGCGCCCGCCCAGCGACCGCCCAGCCAGCAGATCGACGCCACCGCCCTGAGCCGCCAGCTGCGGCGCCTGGCCGCTCAGGCCGAGCCGCCCTGGCTGCATGCCGATATCGCCCGCCGCATGGCCGAGCGCCTGCCCCTGATCAAGATGCAGCCCCAGCGGGTGCTGCAGTGGTCGGCCCATCTGGGCGCCAGCGAGACCCTGCTGCGCGAGGCTTATCCGCAAGCCCGTCAATTGCGCAGCGAACCTCTGCCTGCCCTGCGCGAGCGCAGCCGCGCCGCCCTGGGCAAGGGCGGCTTCTGGGCGGCGCTGCGCGGGCGCGAGCCTGCCGAGGTCTGGCTGCCCACCGAAGTGCCCGAGGGCACGGCCGAGCTGCTCTGGGCCAATATGTACCTGCACCTGAGCCCGGATCCCGAGGCCTTGCTGCGCCTGTGGCAGCGCGCCCTGGCGGTGGACGGCTTCGTGATGTTCTCCTGCCTGGGGCCGGACAGCTGGCGCGAGCTGCGCGAGCTCTATGGGCGCCTGGGCTGGCCCAGCGCCGGGCCGGAGTGGATCGATATGCACGATGTGGGCGATATGTTGGTGCATGCCGGCTTTGCCGATCCGGTGATGGATCAGGAACGCATCGACCTGACCTGGGGGGATCCGGCCAAGGCCCTGGCCGATCTGCGCGCCCTGGGCGGCAATCTCTCGCCGCTGCGCCATGCCGGCCTGCGCGGCCGGGCCTGGCGCGCCCGACTGCTGGAGGCCCTGGAGTCGCTGCGCGGGCCGGATGGCCGCCTGCACCTGAGTCTGGAGCTGGTTTACGGCCATGCCTTTAAACCGGCCCCCCGTTTGACGGTGAGCGGGGAAACCCGCGTCTCGCTGGATCAGATGCGCAACATGGTGCGCGGCTCGGCTAAACCCTGATCAGGGCATGCACCTACGATGTGCAAAGACCACAAGGTTCGAAGGGGGTGTCGGGCTAAAATTCGGCATTGATCGGATTCCTGCCAGCTGAGCTGTTGTTGGTGCTTGACGCAGGTCAGACGCCTTGTTGGCTGAGGCGGCAGATGGATAGAACACCGGCAGGTGTTCATATGGATCAGATCTCGGTGGAGAGAACGCGAAGGATGTTGCGGCAGTGCAGCTTCGTGCGGCGTCGCAATGTCCGTGGCCTGAATTGGAAACAGAAGTGACGACCATGACGATGATGAACGCACGAGTGCATCCGCTGGGGCGCCGTATCAGCCAGCTGGCGGGAGGCCTGGCAGCCTTGCCGGCCGTGCTGGCCAGCCAGGCCGCGTGGGCGGTGAATGACCTGCCGGGAGGCCCCAAGGTCAATCAGCTGAATCTGCACGAGCCCGTCACCCGCATTGCCGCGGAGCAGATGTGGCTGCACAACATGATGCTGGCCATCTGCCTGGCCATCTTTGTCGCCGTCTTCGGCGTCATGTTCTATTCCATCTTCAAGCACCGCAAGAGCCGCGGTGCGGTGCCGGCCACCTTCCACGAGAGCGTGACGGTGGAAATCGCCTGGACCGTGGTGCCCTTCATCATCGTGATCCTGATGGCCCTGCCGGCCACCAAGGTCGTGGTGGCCATGAAGGACACCACCAATGCCGACCTCACCATCAAGGCCACCGGCTACCAGTGGAAGTGGGGCTACGACTACCTGAAGGGCGAGGGCGAGGGCATCGGCTTTCTGGCCACGCTCGATGCCGGCCAGCGCGAGATGTCGGACGCCGGCAAGCCCGAAGGCGACAACTACCTGCTCAAGGTGGACAACCCCCTGGTCGTGCCGGTGGGCAAGAAGGTGCGCATCATCACCACGGCCAATGACGTGATCCACGCCTGGATGGTGCCGGCCTTCGGCGTCAAGCAGGATGCCATCCCGGGCTTCGTGCGCGACACCTGGTTCAAGGCCGAGAAGGTGGGCGACTACTACGGTCAGTGCGCCGAGCTCTGCGGCAAGGAGCATGCGTACATGCCCATCCACGTGAAGGTGGTCTCGACCGAGGACTACAGCAAGTGGGTGGAGGGCAAGAAGAAGGAAATGGCCGCCAAGGCTGATGACCCGAGCAAGGTCTGGGAACTGGCCGCCCTCGTCGCCCGCGGCGAGAAGGTCTACGCCGCCAACTGCGCGGCCTGCCACAAGGCCGATGGCACGGGTGCCGGCCCGATCAAGCCGCTGGACGGCTCGGCCATCGTGCAGTCCGACGACAAGAGCAAGCAGGTTCAGATCCTGCTCAACGGCGCCAACAACGGGGCCATGCCGTCCTGGAAGCAACTCTCGGACACCGAGATCGCCGCCGTGATCACCTACACCAAGAACAGCTGGTCCAACAAGACCGGCCAGGTGGTGCAGCCGGCCGAGATCGTCGCCGCCCGCAAGTAAGTCAGGACGTCACAAAGGATCAATGATGAGTGCAGTGCTGGATCACCACGGTCATGACGCCCATGGCCACGACGATCACCACCATGCCCCGAGCGGCTGGCGCCGCTGGGTCTTCGCCACCAACCACAAGGACATCGGGACCCTGTACCTGCTGTTCTCCTTCACCATGCTCATGGTGGGGGGCATCCTCGCCCTGCTGATCCGCGCCGAGCTGTTCCAGCCCGGCCTGCAGTTCGTGAACCCCGAGCTCTTCAACCAGCTCACCACCATGCACGGCCTGATCATGGTGTTCGGCGCCATCATGCCGGCCTTCGTGGGCTTCGCGAACTGGATGATCCCGCTGCAGATCGGCGCCAGCGACATGGCTTTCGCGCGCATGAACAACTTCAGCTTCTGGCTGATGATTCCCGCGGCCATCATGCTGGTGTCCAGCTTCTTCATGCCCGGCGGCGCGCCCGCCGCGGGCTGGACGCTGTACGCGCCCCTGACCCTGCAGATGGGCCCCTCCATGGATGCCGGCATCTTCGCGATGCACATCCTGGGTGCCTCGTCCATCATGGGCTCGATCAATATCATCGTCACCATCCTGAACATGCGCGCTCCGGGCATGACGCTGATGAAGATGCCGATGTTCGCCTGGACCTGGCTGATCACGGCCTATCTGCTGATCGCCGTGATGCCGGTGCTGGCCGGTGCCATCACCATGACGCTGACCGACCGTCACTTCGGCACCAGCTTCTTCAGCCCCGCCGGCGGCGGCGACCCGGTGATGTACCAGCACATCTTCTGGTTCTTCGGCCACCCCGAGGTCTACATCATGATCCTGCCGGCCTTCGGCATCGTGAGCCAGATCGTGCCGGCCTTTGCTCGCAAGCGCCTGTTCGGCTACGCCTCCATGGTGTACGCCACGGCCTCCATCGCCATCCTGTCCTTCATCGTCTGGGCCCACCATATGTTCGCCACCGGCATGCCGGTGACGGGCCAGCTCTTCTTCATGTACGCGACCATGCTGATCGCGGTGCCCACGGGCGTGAAGATTTTCAACTGGCTGGCCACCATGTGGCGCGGTTCCATGACCTTCGAAGTGCCCATGCTCTGGGCCGTGGGCTTCATCTTCGTGTTCACCATGGGTGGCTTCACCGGCCTGATCCTGGCCATGGCGCCCATCGACATCCAGCTGCAGGACACCTACTACGTGGTGGCCCACTTCCACTATGTGCTGGTGGCCGGCTCCCTGTACGCGCTCTTCGCCGGCGTGTACTACTGGGGCCCCAAGTGGACCGGTGTGATGTATTCCGAGACCCGCGGCAAGATCCACTTCTGGGGCTCGTTGATCTTCTTCAACATCACCTTCTTCCCCATGCACTTCCTGGGTCTGGCCGGCATGCCGCGTCGCTATGCCGACTACCCGACCCAGTTTGCGGACTTCAATGCCATTGCCTCGATCGGTGCGTTCGGTTTCGGTCTGATGCAGGTCTACTTCTTCCTCTTCGTGGTCGTGCCCATGATGCGCGGCCAGGGCGAGAAGGCCCCGCAGAAGCCCTGGGAAGCGGCTGAGGGTCTGGAATGGGAAGTGCCGTCGCCGGCGCCCTTCCACACCTTCGAGACCCCGCCCAAGCTGGATGCCAGCGCCACCCGCATCGTGGGCTGAGGACGCAGGCATGGCCCTCACCCCGCAGCAGCGCAAGAGCAACCGGCGTCTGGCCCTGATCCTGGCCTCGGTGGCGGCGGTCTTCGCCATCGGCTTCATGGCCAAGATCGCCGTGCTGGGCGCCTGAGGACCCGGGCATGAGCATGGCAGGCAAGTCCGGCTGGATCTCCCAGGCCCTGCGCCGGGAGAACCGCTTGATGGTGGGCAAGCTCAGCCTCATCGTGGCCCTGATGTTCGGCTTCGGCTATGCCCTGGTGCCGCTGTACAACGCGATCTGCACGGCACTTGGCATCAATGTGCTGTCGCTTTCCGAGCGTCAGCACGCGGTCAAGGCCAGCGATCTGAAGAACACCCAGGTGGACTACAGCCGCAAGATCACCATCGAGTTCGACGCCAATGCCCGCGGTCCCTGGGACTTCAAGCCGGCGGTGAACCATATGGAGGTGCACCCGGGCGAGCTCGCCACCGTGATGTACGAGTTCCGCAATGTGCAGCCCAAGGTGATGTCGGCCCAGGCCATTCCCAGCTATGCCCCGAAGCAGGCCACGGCCCACTTCAACAAGCTGGAGTGCTTCTGCTTCAACGAGTACACGCTGGCCCCGGGTGAGAGCAAGCAGTGGCCGGTGGTCTTCGTGATCGACCCCAAGCTGCCCCGGGATGTGAAGACCATCACCCTGTCCTACACCTTCTTCGAGGTGGCGGGCAAGGGACAGAAACAGGCGGCCCGCGCGGTCGCCCCGGCCCTGTGAAGCCGGGACAGGATCTGAAGGAAGCCGCGGCCCGGCCGAGCTCCTTCTTGCAGACGGTCAAGGCGATTGCCTGGGCTTTCTTCGGCGTGCGCAGGCGCGCCGACTACGACAGGGATGTGGCCCAGCTGAATCCGGTGCATGTGATCATCGCCGGCGTCATCGGGGCTGCGCTGTTTGTGCTGGTGCTGGTGCTGCTGGTCAACTGGGTGATCGGCAGCGGCGTCGCCGGAGCATGAGCGCTTTCAGGATCTGGCAGGACTGATTGATTTAGTTCGAGGAGAAACAGAGATGTCGGCAGCGACTCCCCACGGAGCAACCCCCTACTACTTCGTGCCCGGTCCCTCGCGGCACCCGGTGATGGCCGCGACCGGCCTGTTCTTCGTGATCCTGGGCGCCGGCCAGTGGATCAACGGGCACCAGTGGGGCGCCTACTCGCTGGCCTTCGGCCTGCTGTGGTGGGCCTTCGTGCTCAAGCAGTGGTTCGGTGACGCCATCCGCGAGAGCGAGGGCGGCCTCTACAGCGACCGCATCGACGTCTCCTTCCGCTGGAGCATGGGCTGGTTCATCTTCTCGGAGGTGATGTTCTTCGCCGCCTTCTTCGGTGCGCTCTACTGGGCCCGCGTGCACTCGGTGCCCACGCTGGGCAATCTGGAGCATGCCCTGCTGTGGCCCGACTTTAAGGCCCTGTGGCCCAGCGTTGCGGCCGGTGCCACGGCCGCTCCGGCCGGCACGGTGGAAGCTTTCAGCACCATCGGCCCCTGGCCCCTGCCCACGGTCAACACCGCCCTGCTGCTGACCTCGGGCGTGACCCTCACCATTGCCCACCATGCCCTGATCGCCGGCCATCGCGGCAAGACCATTGCCTTCATGTGGATGACGGTGCTGCTGGGCATCGTCTTCCTGATCGTGCAGGGCTATGAATACGCCCACGCCTACCGCGACCTGAACCTCAAGCTCAGCTCCGGCGTGTTCGGCTCCACCTTCTTCATGCTGACCGGCTTCCACGGCTTCCACGTCTTCGTGGGCATGCTGATGCTGCTCTTCATCACCCTGCGCCTGCACAAGGGCCACTTCACCAAGGACCGCCATTTCGGCTTCGAAGGTGCAGCCTGGTACTGGCACTTCGTGGACGTGGTCTGGCTGGGCCTCTACGTGGTCGTCTACTGGATGTGACGGCTTTCCCGGCCGCATCCCGCAATGAAAAGCGCCGCAGAGCGGCGCTTTTTTCTTGGCGGTCAGCCAGTCGGGGAGGGCGGTGGCCTCATCGCCCGAGCGGCACGCCGGTCGGCTTGATCCAGCCCATGTAGTAGCTCAGCAGGATGAAGAGGAAGAGCGCCACCGAGAAGGCCACCCGCAGCGCCAGCGCGCGGGCCATGCTGCTGCGGCCCTTGCTCCGGCGCAACATGAACAGGCCCGCGGCCCCCAGCGCACCGAGAATGCCCACAAAGGCCAGCAGGAAGACGAATTTCATGGCGATCGATTATTCCACCGGGGGCCGCAGCGCATGAGGGGGCGAGCCCTGATCCTGCTGGGCGCGGCCCTGCTGGGCACGGCCCTGACGGCTCGCCTGGGCTGGTGGCAGCTGGACCGGGCGGCCCAGAAGCAGGCCCTGCAGCAGGCCCAGGATGCGCGTGCGGCCCTGCCGCCGCTGGGCGCGGCCGAGCTTCTGGCAGCCGAGGCCGCGGACCAGCTGCAGCGCCGCGTGCTGCTGCGCGGGCACTGGCTGGAGTCGCACAGCATCTATCTCGACAACCGGCCCATGGCCGGGCGGGTAGGCTTCTACCTCGTCACGCCGCTGCAGCTCAGCGGACGCCCCGAGGCCATCCTGGTGCAGCGCGGCTGGGTGCCGCGCGACGCGCAGGACCGCGAGCGCCTGCCGCCGGTCAGCACACCGACCGGCGAGGTCCAGATCCAGGGTCGACTGATTCCGGCCCCCGCCCGGCTCTATCAGCTGGGCTCAGCGGGCCAGGGGCGTATCCGGCAAAATCTCGACTCCGCCGCGTTCGCGCAGGAAATTCGCCAGCCCCTGCTGCCCCTGACGGTGCAGCAGCTGGGCGAGCCGGGAGCACAGGCCGTCGACGGGCTGCTGCGCGACTGGCCGGCGCCCGATGCCGGCCTGCAGAAACACTATGGCTATGCCTTCCAATGGTTTGCGCTCAGCGCGCTGATCCTGGGTCTTTATGTCTGGTTCCAACTCATCCGTCCCCGCCGACAAGCTCGCTGATCAGGGCCTGAACCTGACGGTGCACAGCCTGCCCGATCCCCGGGCCATGGCCGGCCAGCAGCGCACCAAGGCCGGACGCCTGCAGATGCTGCTGGTGGTGCTGGCCTGCGCGGCCCCGGTGGTCGCCTCCTACTTCACCTTCTATGTGCTCAAGCCCCGGGGTCAGGCCTATGGCGAGCTGATCCATCCGGCGGTGGAGTTGCCTGCCGAGCTGCTGCTGCAGAACCTGGACGGCCAGGCCGTGCCGCCCGCCAGCCTCAAGGGCCAGTGGCTGCTGACCCTGGTGCAGGAGCAGGCCTGCGATGCGGCCTGCGACCGCCGCCTCTTCACCCAGCGCCAGTTGCGCGAGATGCTGGGCAAGGAGCGCGACAAGGTGGACAAGCTGCTGCTGCTGCCCGATGACGCGCCGGCCCCCTCGCCGGCCCTGCGTGAGGCCCTGGGCCAGGGCGTGGGCGTCACGGTGCTGCGCCTGCCGCGTGCCCAGTTGCAGGGCTGGCTCAAGCCCGCCGAGGGTCGCGGCCTGCAAGACCATTTCTACCTGATCGACCCCATGGGCCGCTGGATGCTGCGTGCGCCCGCCCAGCCCGAGCCGGCCAAGCTCAAGCGCGATCTGGACCGCCTGCTGCGGGCCAGTGCCTCCTGGGATCAGCCGGGGCGTTGAGATCGCGATGAATCCGACGCTGGACCTCGTCAATCTCGCGCCCTTGGGCCAGATGCTGGCCTTCGGTGCCCTGCTGGGGGGCGGCCCGCTGCTGTGGCTGCGCCTGCGCTCGCGTGCGCCCAGCGGCAGCCCCGAGCGCCTGCGCGCCCTGACCCTGCTGACCCTGTTCCTGACCTTTGATCTGGTCATCTTCGGCGCCTTCACCCGGCTCACCGATTCCGGCCTGGGCTGCCCGGACTGGCCCGGCTGCTACGGCGAGTTCAGCCCCCTGGGCGCACACAGCGAAATCCAGGCCGCGCAAAGCGCCATGCCCACCGGCCCGGTCACGCATGGCAAGGCCTGGGTGGAGATGATCCATCGCTACCTGGCCAGCGGCGTGGGCTTCCTGATCCTGGTGCTGTGTGTGCAGAGTTGGCGGCAGCGCCGCGCGGGCCAGGGCGTCTCGCCCTGGTGGGCCACGCTCACCTTGTTCTGGGTCTGCATGCAGGGCGCCTTCGGGGCCCTGACGGTGACCATGAAGCTCTTCCCGGCCATCGTCACCCTGCACCTGCTGGGTGGCCTGGGTCTGCTGGTGCTGCTGGCCTGGCAGGCGCAGGGCTATGCACCGCGGCCCTTGAAACTGGGGCGCAGCCTGCAGGCAGCGGTGTGGGCGGTGTTCGGGCTTTCGCTGGCGCAAATCGCCCTGGGCGGTTGGGTCAGCACCAATTACGCGGTGCTGGCCTGTGACGCATTCCCGCAGTGCCATACCGACCAGTGGTGGCCGGCCATGGACTTTGCGCAGGGCTTCACGCTCTGGCGCGAGCTGGGCGCCAAGGCGGGCGGTGGCCTGCTACCCTTCGCAGCCCTGACGGCCATCCACATGGCCCACCGCCTGGGTGCCCTGGTCCTGCTGACGGCCCTGCTGGGCCTGGCCGCCTGGCTGTGGCAGCACGGCCCCGAGGCGCGCCGCTGGGCCCGGCGCCTGCTGGCCGTGGCGGCCTGGCAGCTGATCAGCGGCCTCTCGAACGTGGTGCTGGACTGGCCGCTGCTGGCCGCCCTGGCCCATACCGGCGGGGCCGCGGCCCTGCTGACCTTGCTGAGTTTTCTGCTGGCGCGCCTGAGGCAGGGCGCCGCCCATCCTGTTTCGCTATGACCCAAGCTTCTCTTGTTGCGCCGCCGGCCTCGCGCTGGCGTCAGTTCTACCAGCTCACCAAGCCGCGCGTGGTGCAGATGATCGTCTTCTGCGCCGTGATCGGCATGGCCCTGGCCATTCCGGGCTGGCCCAGCGTTACCGAGTGGAACCTGATCCTGGCGGCCACGGTGGGCATCTGGCTGGTGGCCGGCGCGGCCGCGGCCTTCAACTGCCTGATCGAGGAGCACATCGACGCCAAGATGAAGCGCACCGCCTGGCGCCCCACGGCCAAGGGCGAGCTGAGCCGTCCCCAGACCCTGACCTTCTCGGCCCTGCTCTGCGCCCTGGGTTCGGCCATTCTCTGGATCTGGGTCAACCCGCTGACCATGTGGCTGACCTTCGCCACCTTCGTGGGCTACGCGGTGATCTACACCGTGATCCTCAAGCCGCTGACGCCGCAGAACATCGTGATCGGTGGCGCCTCGGGTGCCATGCCGCCGGTGCTGGGCTGGGCCGCGCTGCGCGGCGAGGTGGGCCCCGAGGCCCTGATGATGTGCCTGATCATCTTCTTGTGGACCCCGCCGCATTTCTGGGCCCTGGCCCTGTACCGCACCGAGGACTACGCCAAGGCCGGCCTGCCCATGCTGCCCGTGACCCATGGCTCGGAGTTCACCCGCCTGCAGATCATGCTCTACACCTGGGTGCTGCTGGCCGCCACCCTGCTGCCCTTCCTCACCGGCATGAGCGGCTGGATCTATCTGGCCGCGGCCCTGGTGCTGGGCCTGCGTTTCTGCCACTACGCCTGGCGCCTGTGGCGCCAGTACTCGGACGAGCTGGCCCGCGCCACCTTCCGTTTCTCGATCTGGCATCTGGCACTGCTCTTCGCGGCCCTGCTGCTGGATCACTACCTGATGCCCCTGTGGATCTGATGCCATGACGACTTCCGCCCCCTCGCGCCGCCTGCTGCTGTCCGCTGCTCTGGCGGGTGCCCTGACCCTGTTGGCCGGCTGCGATCAGGCCAGCAAGCCGGCCTTCAAGGGCATAGACCTCACCGGCGCGGCCTATGCGCGCGAGCTCAAGCTGCCCGACCAGGACGGCCGCGAGCGCACCCTGGGCGACTTCAAGGGCAAGGTGCTGGTGATCTTCTTCGGCTACACCCAGTGCCCCGATGTCTGCCCCACCACCCTGGCCGAGCTGGCCCAGGTGAAGAAGGCCCTGGGGCCGGACGGGGACAAGGTGCAGGGCCTCTTCGTCACCGTGGATCCGGAGCGCGACACGCCCGAGCTGCTCAAGGCCTATCTGCAGAGCTTCGACCCCAGCTTCGTGGCTCTGCGCGGCAGCGAGGAGCAGACCAAGGCCGTGGCCAAGGAGTTCAAGGTCTTCTACGCCAAGGTGCCGGGCAAGAGCGAGGGCTCGTACACCATGGACCACACGGCCGCCAGCTTCATCTTCGACACCCAGGGCCGGGTGCGCGTGTTCTCACGCTACGGCTCGGGCGCCCAGGCCCTGGTGGACGACATCAAGCTGCTGCTGGCCGAGAAGTAGGCCTCGTGGCCGGCGGCTGACCGCCGCCCCGGAATGAACAAAGCCCCGGCATGCCGGGGCTTTGTCTTGGGAGGGCAGGGTGCCAGGATCAGGCGGCGACCAGGGCCTTCTTCATCTTCTTCATGGCGGCCACCTCGATCTGGCGGATCCGCTCGGCGGACACACCGTACTCGGCCGCCAGCTCGTGCAGGGTCATGCCGCCCGAGTTGTCGTCATTCACCTTCAGCCAGCGCTCTTCCACGATGCGGCGGCTGCGCTCGTCCAGCGCCTCCAGGGCGCGGGCGATGCCGGTGCCGGCCAACTCGTCACGGCTGCGGGATTCCAGCACGCGGGTGGGCTCATGGCTCTCGTCCGCCAGGTAGGCGATGGGGGCGAAGGCCTGCTCGCCATCGTCGTCGCCCTGGGGTTCCAGGGCCACATCGCCACCCGCCATGCGGGTTTCCATCTCCAGCACTTCCTCGCGCTTGACGTTCAGCTCGCGCGCCACATGCTCCAGCTCGCTTTCGGTGAGCGTGTTGCGGTGGGTCTGGCCCTCGGCCGCCTCTTCCTTGAGGCTGTGCTTCATGGAGCGCAGATTGAAGAAGAGCTTGCGCTGGGCCTTGGTCGTGGCGACCTTGACCATGCGCCAGTTCTTCAGGATGTACTCGTGGATCTCGGCCTTGATCCAGTGCATGGCATAGCTGACCAGGCGCACGCCCTGCTCGGGGTCGTAGCGCTTGACGGCCTTCATCAGGCCCACATTGCCTTCCTGGATCAGGTCGCCTTGGGGCAGGCCGTAGCCCAAGTACTGGCGCGAGATCGAGACCACCAGGCGCAGGTGCGAGAGCACCAGACGGCCGGCGGCCTCCAGATCACCGTGTTCGCGCAGGCGGCGGGCAAAGGACAGCTCCTCCTCGGGCGTCAGCATCGGCAGGCGATTGACGGCCGAGATATAGGCGTCCAGATTGCCCAGCGAGGGCACCAGGGCCCAGGGGTCACGAACAGCCAGTGCGGTGGGGTTGCTCATTCCATTTCCTCCAGCCAGCGGGAGCCCAGGGCTCCCCGACGTCCCTATATTAGCACTCCCTCAGATTGAGTGCTAAACCGGAAATAGCAAGGCTGTAGTGAAGATTTGTGAATGATTGCCGCGCTAGCGCGCACTAACAAGCTCGTGCGGCGGCTGCGGCAAGCCTGGTAGTAACCCGAGTATGGCTGGCGGGCCGGCTCAGTCCACCAGGCCGAAGTCCGGGCTGGCGACCATGCCCTCGATGTCCAGCAGGATCAGCATGCGCTCGGCGATCTTGCCCAGGCCGGTGATGAAGCGTGCGTCGATGGCCGAGCCGATCTCCGGCGGCGGCTTGACCGCGTCGGCCCCCAGTTCCAGCACGTCCGACACCGAGTCCACCACGATGCCGACCACGCGGCCCAGCACATTGAGCACGATCACCACGGTGAAACCGTTGTACTCGGCCGTCTGGCCCAGGCGCAGGCGCAGGTCCACGATGGGCACGATCACGCCGCGCAGATTGACCACGCCCTTGACGAAGGCCGGGGCGTTGGCAATGCGGGTGGGCGCCTCATAGGAGCGGATCTCCTGCACCTTGAGGATGTCGATGCCGTATTCCTCACCGCCGACGCGGAAGGTCAGGCATTGCCGGGCGGGGCTGGCCGCTTCGGTGGCGACCAGGGCGGTGGACGGTGCGTGGGCGAGTTCGGTGGAGCTCATGGTGGTCAGGGAAGCAGAGTGGCTTATTGTGCACGCCTGCCGGCCCGGCGCGGTTCAGCCGCCGCGCAGCAGCCGGTCCAGCAGGCTCAACAGTTCACGAACATCGACGGGTTTGGTCAGGTAGTGGCGCACGCCCGCGGCGCGGCTGCGCTCGATCTGCTCCGGCAGGGCATTGGCCGAGACCACCACCACCGGCAGCTCGGCGCCCTGGGGGCTGGCGCGCAGCCGGGCCAGCAGGCTCAGGCCATCGGTGTCGGGCAGCTGCATGTCCAGCAGCAGCAGATCGGGCGGATCGGCCAGCACCGCGGCCAGGCCGCTGGCGCCGTCGGCATAGGCCTGGAGCTGCAACTGCGGCCGCTGGGCCAGGATGCCGCGCATCACCTCCACATTGGTGGCGTTGTCCTCGATATAGACCACGCGGCGGCGCTGGGCCGGGGGCAGGACCTCGGCCCGCTCCGCAGGGTCCGTGCTGCCGGGGGCCTCGGCGCGGGCCTCGGGCAGCTGCAGCGAGAAGGTGGAGCCCTGACCCTCGGTGGAGCTCACCGTCAGTCCTCCACCCATCAGCTCCACCAGGCGCTGGCAGATCACCAGGCCGATGCCCGTGCCCTCGGTGCTGCTGCGCTCGCGGCCCAGTCGGTTGAAGGGCTGGAAGAGTTCGGCCAGCTGGGCGGGGCTCAGGCCCAGGCCGGTGTCGGTGACGCTGAGCTCCACCAGGCCGCCGGGCTGGCGGCGTGAGGCCAGCATGATGCGGCCGCCTTCCACGTTGTACTTGACCGCATTGCTCAGCAGATTGGTCAGCACCTGACGGATGCGCGTGGCGTCGCCCAGGGCGTAGCGGGCCTCCGGAGCCAGGCGGCGCTCGATGCGGATGTTGCGCGCCGCCGCCTGCTTGTCCACCAGGGCCAGGGCGTCATCCAGCAGGGCCTGCAGGTCCTGGCGTGAGGGCTCCAGCTTGAGCGAGCCGGACTCGATGCGCGAGAGGTCCAGGGTGTCGTTGATCATCTCCAGCAGGTGCCAGCCGGCCTGCTGCACCTGGGCGGCCCAGCCGCGCTGGCGCTCGGAGAGCGGATGCTCGCGGTCCATCTCCAGCAGCTGGGTGAAGCCCAGCATCGCATTGAGCGGGGTGCGCAGCTCGTGGCTCATGCGCGAGAGAAAGTCGTTCTTGGCCCGACTGGCGGCTTCGGCGGTTTCGCGTGCCTGCTCCAGCTCCTGCATGCGCAGCAGGTCGCTGATGTCTTCCACCACACCCACCATGCGGTCGGGCCGGCCCTCGGCGTCGCGCAGCAGGCTGACCCGGGCGCGCACATGCAGGACCTGGCCCTCGCGGGTCAGGTAGCGTTTGTGGCGGCTGTAGGTGTCGATCTCCCCGGCGATCAGCTGGCGGCCCAGGCGCACGTCCTCGGCCCGGTCCTCGGGGTGGGTGACCGAGAGAATGCTGCGGCTCAGCAGCTCGGCCGGGCTGTAGCCCAGCAGGCGGCAGAAATGCGGGTTGATCTCCTGCGGCCGCCCGTCCAGATCGGCGAAGCAGATGCCGATGGGCGCATGCTCGAAGATGCTGCGAAAGCGCTGCTCGCTGCTGCGCAGGGCCGCTGAGGCGCGCTCGCGCTCCAGCACCTCATGCTCCAGGGCCGCGGTGCGCTGGGCCACCAGGGTCTCGACGCGACGCGCCCGGCCGGTCACGGTCAGCAGCAGGGCGCCCAGCAGGGCCGCGCTCACCAGGCCCACCATGGCGAAGGCCCAGCTGCCGTAGCCGGTGCTCATGCCCATGCCGCGCGGCGCAAAGACGCGCACCTCCCAGCTGCGCCCTCCGAAGCTCACGGTGCGCTGCACCTGGCTGCGGCCATCGCTGCGCTGTTCGCAGCCCGGCGGGCCGGCCAGTCGCTTCTCCGCGGCGCCGGGCTCCAGATCCAGCAGGCAGATTTCCAGGTGCTCCGGAATGTCGGCCGCGATCTTGCGCACCAGCAGATCCGGGCGCAGGGTGGCGAAGACCACGCCGCGCAGGCTGCGCTGGCGCTCTTCCACGCTGCGCGGCTCGCCGTCATAGAGGGCCTGATAAATCACCACGCCGATGGCGGACTCGCTGTCCTGCGAGAGCTGGAAGCCTCCGGTGGCCGCCGGCAGGGCAGTGCGCTGGCTGCGCTCCAGGGCCTCGCGGGTGGGCGGCACGGAGCGTATGTTCACGCCCAGGGCGCCGGCATTGCGGGCCAGGGGTTCGATCAGGCGTATCGCCAGCATGGGCTCCTGCGGCGGCGGCTGCAGATCGCCGGGGCGGCGGCGGTCGCGCGCCTGGTAGCCGGCCAGGCCCTCGGCCCGGGCCGACTGATCGAAGGCGGCCAGGGCATCGCGCTCCACCTGGCGGGCCAAACCCAGGGCCAGCAGATTGCCGCCGGGCAGCAGATAGGCGGCGGTGCCGCGCTGGAAATCGCTGCGCGAGATGGCTGGCGCCACCAGCAGCAGGCTGCGCGTGGCCTCCAGCGCGCCCAGGGGCTCGCGCAGCGCATGCTCCATGGCGGTGGCGGCGGCCCCGGCCTCGCGCTCGAAGAGGTCGCGTTCGCGCTGGGCGTCCCACTCCACCAGCTTGAGCGTGGACAAGCTCATCAGCACCGTGGTCAGCAGCAGGGGCAGGGCCACGCTAAGCCGGCGTGAGGCCCAGGCCTCGCGCGGACGGGCGATCAGGCACAGGGTCAGGGGCGCGCCGATCAGCACGCCCATGGTGTCGCCCAGCCACCAGGCGCTCCAGTTGCTGAGCCAGTGCTCAGGACGTATCGCCCCGGCGGCCAGCAGGGCCATGCTGCCCAGGGTGGGGCTCACCAGGCAGGCCAGACCCGCGCCCAGCAGATAGAAACGGGCCAGCTCGCGAGGCTCGGTCAGCAAGGGGGCCGGTCCCACATAGCGGCGCACCAACCAGGCGCCCGCCAGGGCCTGCAGCGCCGCGCCCAGACCCAGCATCAGGGGCAGCAGCCCCGGGTTGCGCCCCTGCTGCCAGGCCAGCAGCAGGTTCACCATGCTGGAGCCCAGCCAGATAGCCGGTGCCATGCGCGTACCCAGCACCAGCACACCCACCAGGGCCAGGCCGGCCGAGGGGAAGAGCGGCGATGCGTAGTTGGGCGGCAGGCTCAGCTGCACCGCCATCAGGCCCGATGCGGTATAGGCCGCGGCCAGGGCCAGGGCTTGCAGGGGCCAGGAACGGAGGGCGGCGGATAGGGGCATGACGTTTGTCGTAGCGTGCCCGGCGATCCTAGCCCAGTGGCTTGGCTTCCAGGGGGCGCGGCGGTTAGCATGAATCCAAAACCAGACAGCAGGCGAGGACGCGATGACGAGGCTGGCGATCTCTTTCCGGCGGCGGGTGGTGTGCTCGACGGGTCAGGTCTTGCCTTGAGCAGGGTCTCGCTGCTGCGCCGGCTGCGGCTGCTTGCGTGGCTCGGGCTGTGCGGGCTGCTGCTCGGCCTGGGGCTGCCGGTGATGGCGGCGCCCGAGCCCGCCACCCTGAGCCTGCTCAACCGCGAGCTGGTCACCTTCCGCGCCCCCCTGGGCGGGGCCAGTCCGGCCCAGCGGGTGGAGCGCGCGCGGGAGCGGCTGCTGGCCCTGCCGCCCGCGGAGATCGACGGCCCGCTGCGGGCGCTACCCTACCGGCTGGGCGATGCGAGCGGCGTGCAGATTCTGGTGGGAGACCGTCTGCTCTTCGCGCTGCTGGAGGAGGATCTGGAGCCGGAGCTGCGCCACGAGGGCCTGGAGCCCCTGCAGCAGCAGACCCTGGAGCGTTTGACCGCGCTGCGCCAGGCCTGGCATGAAAGCCAGGATCGACCGCGCCTGTGGCAGGGCCTGCTGCACGCCGCCCTGGCCAGCCTGGCGGCCTTGGCTGCGGCCTGGGCGCTGGCGCGTGCCACGCGCTGGCTGATGGCCTGGCTGGAGGCGCGGCGCCGCGCCCTGGCCAGCTCTCAGCTGCGGGTGGACTGGCGCGAGCTGCTGGCCCGGGCGCTGGGGCAGTCGCTGCGCCTGCTGCAGGGCGGGCTGATGCTGCTCCTGTTCTATGCCTGGGTGGAGGCGGTGCTGGGGGCTTTTGTGCTGACGCAGCCTTTGGCGCATCGCCTGGGAGACTGGCTGCTGGCCCAGTTGCTCTGGGTGCTGCGGGGGCTGGGCGCGGGCCTGCCGGGGGTGATGACGGTGGTCATCGTGCTGGTGCTCACGCGGGCTTTGGCCGATGTGATCGGCTATTTCTTCAGCTCGGTGCAGCGCGGCCGGCTCTCGCTGCGCCTGCTGCATCCCGAGACGGCGCCGGCCACCCGGCGCATCGTCACGGGCCTGGTCTGGGCGGTGGGCCTGGCCATCGCCTACCCCTACCTGCCAGGCGCGGACAGCGAAGCCTTCAAGGGCATCTCGGTGCTGCTGGGCCTGATGGTGACCCTGGGCAGTGCCGGTATCGTGACCCAGGCCATGAGCGGTCTGGTGGTGATTTATGCGCGCGCCCTGCGCCGTGGCGACTATGTGCAGATCGGCGAGGTCGAGGGCGTGGTGACCGAGGTCGCGCCCCTGGCCACCAAGCTGCTGAATCTGCGCAATGAGGAGATCACCATCCCGAACGCGGTGCTGATCGCCCAGCCCATCCACAACTACTCGCGCCTGGCCGACAGCCAGGGCACCCTGCTGTCCACCCAGCTCAGCATTGGCTATGACGTGCCCTGGCGCCAGGTCCATGCCCTGCTGGAGCAGGCGGCGCGGGCCACACCCGGGCTGCGCGCGCAGCCGGCGCCGCGGGTCTTCCAGCGGGCGCTGGGGGATTTCTATGTGGAGTACGAGCTGATGGTCAGCATCGAGCATGCGCTGGATCGCATTCCCGTGCTGTCCGCCCTGCATGGCCAGATCCAGGACGCCTTCCGGGAGGCCGGCGTGCAGATCATGTCCCCGCATTTCCTGGCCCAGCCGGAGACGCCCGTCATCCCCAAGGCCTGAGCCCGCTTCATCATCAACACAGGGAGACACCATGGCGTGGTTTGACATCCTGCTGCAAGGTCTGCTGCTGCTGGCCTTGATCGCCGTGGGCGTGCACTACAAGGGCATGGCCATCGGGCTGTTCGGGGCGGTGGGCGTGTTGATTTTCGTGCTGGCTTTCGGCGTCGCGCCCGGGGCCGTGCCCGTGTCGGCCATGCTCATCATCATGGCCGTGGTCACGGCCGCCGGGGCCATGCAGCTGGCCGGGGGCATCGAGTTCATGGTGAGCCAGGCCCAGAAACTGATCCGGCGCTTCCCCAACCAGATCAGCTATGTGGCGCCGCTCACCACCTTCGCCTTTTGCGCCGGCGCCGGCACGGGCAATATCTACTACTCGCTGATGCCCGTGATCTACGAGGTGTCCCTGGCCAACGGTGTGCGGCCGGAGCGCCCCCTGGCGCTCTCGGCCACCGCCGGGCAACTGGCCATCACCGCCAGCCCCGTCTCGGCCGCGATGGCCGCCATGGTGGGCCTGCTGGCACCGCAGGGCTTCAGGATCACGGACATCCTGGCCATCACCGTGCCGGCCTCGCTGGCGGCCATCGTGATTGGCGGCCTGCTGATGAACCGCGTGGGTCGGTCGCTGGAGGAGGAGCCGGAGTACCAGCGCCTGCGTGCGGCCGGAGAGCTCCAGCCCGCTGGCGCGGAGCCCGCGGCCAGCGCCGGTGTCGCGGGACGTCGCTCCGCCCTGATCTTTCTGGCCGGCGTGCTCTTCATCATCGCGGCGGGCATCTTTCCGGCCCTGCGCCCCGAGGTGCTGCTCAAGGGGCAGTGGGTGGAGGTGGACTTGTCGCAGCTGATCCAGATCACCATGCTCACCGTGGCCGCCCTGATCGTGGCCCTGTGCAAGGTGAAGGCGGGTGAGATCGTCAAGAGCCCGCTGTTCGATTCGGGCATGGTGGCGGTGGTGGCGCTGTTCGGCGTGGCCTGGATGGCCAATACCTTTATCGCGGCCCATGAGAGCGTGATTGTGGGCGGCCTAGGCGCGTTGGCGCGGGAGAACCCGGTGATGATCGCCTTCGCACTCTTCGCGGTGGCGGCGCTCACCACCAGCCAGTCCAGTGCCACGTTCTCCATCATTCCCATCGGCCTGGCGCTGGGGCTGAGCCCGGCCACCCTGGCCGCGATGTGGCCGGCCGTGGTCGGGGTGTTTCTGCTGCCCACCAATGGCTCGCAGATCGCCACCGTGGAGCTGGACCGCAGCGGCAGCACACGCATCGGCAGCGCGGTCATCAACCATTCCTTTTTGCTGCCCACCCTGGTGTTTGCCGTGGTCAGCGTGAGCCTGGGTTTGCTCCTGGCCCAGCTGAGGAGCTAGACCATGAACCATCACGATGGCCAGCGGGAGCTGGAGTGGCTGCCGGCCGGACAGGGCTTCGCGCCCGAGGCCCTGGTGCACTGGCAGGGCAAGGTCCAGGGGCAACCCCTGGAGACGGTGCTGCCAGGCGTGCACACCGTGGTGCTGGGGCCGCATGCCGGCGTGGCCCTGCCCGGGGAGCTGCGCCCCTTCATCGCTTCGGGCCTGAGCCGGCGCCAGCAATACGACTATGCCGACTGGATCACCGGCCCGCTGGGGCGGGCCTGGGCGGCGGCTACGCCGGGCCTGCTTTTCATCGAGAACCCGCATGCCCGCCTGGTGCAGGATCCCAACCGACCTCCGCCGTCCGATCCCTTGGCGATGCTGCGCGAGTTTCATGCCCGTCTGGCGCGTCAGCGCGCGGGTGAGCCGGGTATCAGCTTCGCGGGCGTGGATGTGGTTCGCCCCCTGAGCTTTGCCGGTGCCGAGTTCCTGCCCGCGCCGCCGGACGAGGCCGGCTGGCAAGCCTTGGGCCGCGCCCTGGCGCAGTGCCGGCGCCTGGGCTGGGCGCCCTACCAGGCTGCGGTGAGCGAGGTGCTGGAGCGCCGGCTCGCGCTGGCGCCGCAGCGGCCCCTGCTGCTGCTGAGCCTGCACGACACCATGAACACCCGCATGGGGCCGGACGGCGCCCTCGACCAAGCGCGCGCGCCCGCCGAGCGCCTGCCCGACTGGGTCAATTTCGGCAATCTGGGCGATGCCCATGGTGAGGCACCGGCGGGCACGGCAGAAAGCACGCTGAGCCTGGCGCCGCAGCGCCTGCGCCGCATCGTGGCGGCCTGGCAGCAGGCCTTGCAGGCGCCTGCGGGCGCCTTCACCCTCAACACGCCCTACCGCGGCGCCTATGAGACCCAGCACTGGGGCGCGCTGGTGCGCCGCCGGGGTGCAGCCGGCAGCGGGGCCCTGCAGCTGGAGTTCCGGCGTGAGACCCTGCTGGGGGCCGAGGCCGTGGCCTGGCTGCGTCGCCCCGGCCGCGACTGGCCGCCGCTGGACACCGCCCATCTGCAGCGCACGGCCCAGGCGCTGTCGCAGGCCGTGCTGACCGAGGTCGCGGCCTAATCCACGGCGGCTCCGAACCTCAGGCCGGCTCGAAACTGCTGCGGTTGCGGCCTTCGGCCTTGGCGCGGTAGAGCGCGGTATCGGCGCGGCGCAGCACATCGTCCAGATGGCGGTCGGCCGCGGCCAGCAGGGCCAGGCCGATGGAGACGGTCAGGCGCTGCGGCCCCTCGGGCAGGGTCAGGGGCGCGGTTTCCACCGCGCTGCGGATGCGCTCGGCCGCGGCGCGGGCCCCTTCGGCATCGAGCTGGCCCATCAGGGCCACGAACTCCTCGCCGCCCTGGCGCACGGCCAGATCCTCCACCCGGCAGCTGGCGGCGATCACGCTGGCCACATGGCGCAGGGCGGCGTCCCCCACCTCGTGGCCGTGGCGGTCGTTGATCTGCTTGAAATGATCGATGTCGATCACCAGGGCGGCCAGGGCATCGCCGCGGCGCCGGCTCAGGGCCAGGCGCTCGGCGCCCTGCTCGGCCAGGATGCGGCGGTTGGGCAGGCCGGTGAGGTGGTCGGTGGAGGCTGCATGCTCCCACTGCCGGCGTATGCGCTCCGAGCAGAGCTGCAGAAAGGCCGTCGTGCCCACCACCGGCATCACCGAGGCGATCAGGGGGGTGACGAGATTGATCCAGTGCTCGCGGTCCAGCAGGCTGGGCACCGGCCCGCCGTTCTGCAGGAAATACACCATGCGCAGCAGCAGAAAGGCCAGCACGCCGCCGAAGATGCCTGCCAGCACCCGGCGGCTCACCGCGGCGTCGCTGGCCGGGGCGCGCGCCAGCAGGCTGATGCTGCCCAGCAGGGGCAGGGCCCAGGTGAGGGTGGCGATGACGATGCGGGCGCGCAGGTCCGGCTCGATATTGGCGAACCAGTACAGACCCGGCAGCTGCAGCAGCACCGGCAGGACCATCAGGGGCCAGGGCAGCTCGCGCCCATAGAACTGGCTCAGGGCGCGCCAGTAGAGCACCACGCCCAGCAGCACCACCGCATTGCCCAGGGGCAGCACAAAGCCCGGAGGCTTGAGTGCCTGCAGGGCCAGCAGGATGCAGCCGCCAGCCTGCAGCAGGGTGCCGATGCGCCAGCTCACCGCGGCCGGCCGCAGCTCGGCGGGCAGGTCGCGGTGCATCAGGCCGAGGACGCCGCCGTTGAGCAGCATCATCAGGATGGCCACCAGAAAGGCGGTCAGCGGGTCCATGCGCGGGGCGTGCCGGGGGCGCCGCCACGCGGGCGGCGCCGCCGCGCGGGGCTCAGACGTTAAAGTGAAAGATGACCTTAGAAGTGCCATTTTTACTGGGTCTCAGCGCGGTTTGGCTCATTCCGTAGTCACTTCCGTATACATTTTTTGCGGCCATCCCCATTCGGGTGGCCTCACCCGTGTTCACTTGGTCTGCTCCGCCAAGAGATCAAGCACGTCGGTCTCCAGGATCGCGCCCAGCTTGCAAAGGACCAGCAGGGACGGGTTGCCCACAGCGCGCTCGATCTGACTCACGTAGGTGCGATCCACATCCGCGCTCAGGGCGAGCGCCTCCTGCGACAAGCCACGCTTGCCCCGGAAGTCTTTCATGTTGCGCGCCAAGTCCTGACGCACTTGCTCGTAGTCTCGTCCCATCAACGCCGAGCATGGGCGTCATGAGACCTTTAATCCACGGACTATATTCGACAATGTCGAATATAGTCTTCATAATCAGCTCAACTTGAGATCAAAGGGAGCTGATGGATGAGTGGAGTCTGCTTTCGGATGCTGGCCGGGCTGGCCCTTGTGATGACCGTGACCGGCTGCGTGACGACACAGCCGCAAGCTGACGGTTCGACCAAAGTTCATCTCTCCCTGGGTGGCGTATCCAAAGCCACCCAAGGCAACGCAGCACCGTCTCCTGCCACTGAGACTCGGCCAGCCGTAGTTGCCAATCAAGCCAGGCCAGACCAAAGCGCGCCGCCCGGCGCTCCTGGCATCCGTTCAACATCGCTGGCAGGCGTCTTCGCAAAGCATCCCTACGACGGAACACCCAAGACCTACTTCCCCCGGGTTGCTGTCACGGTCACGGACTGGTCTCGCAACGACTGCTGGATCGGTACGGCCGCCATCTGGTGGAGCAAGACCAAGTCCGAAGCGGTCCCCGCCTTCTCGGTGTGTTGGGGGCAGTCGGTGGGGTACGCGGTCAACAACGCCGCCAATCTGCACCTCTTCATGCAGCAGACGGCGGCCGAGCACAGCGGCAATGTCCGCACCGTTGGTCCCAAGCCGCCCATGCTGGCCATCCCCGACCGGCAGCCGATCGGCGAGCGGCAGCAACTCGCCTTCCAGGGGTTTGTCCAGCAATTGGTGCTCGACACCGGCTGGCAGCCGGGCGCACCGACCAATCTCTGGTTGGTGGGGTACGACGCCAATGCGGCCATCAAGCCAACCACGCCCCCTGCCTCCAGCAACGAATCTTCGCAGCCCGCGGACGCCAAGGCCAAGGTGCAGCTTGAACAGGCGCTGGGGTGCGCGGCCATCGGCCCACGATTTGAATCGGCTGAGTCCCTGCTCAAGCAGTCGGGATGGAATTCAGATCAAGGCGTCACGCCGGTCGCTCTCGCCGAGCCGGTCAAGGTCTATGGGTTCAGTGTCCGCAAGGTAGCGGTGTCACGTGACGGGGGTCAGCAAACCTACCGCAGCTACCTGCCCAGCATCACGGTCCAGCAGCTTGCGAAGTCAGCCTCGCTGAAGCTGGGCAAGGACGGTAAGACCTATGGCCGTTTGACCAAAGTGGGCGTGTTGTCGGCGGGCATGGAGGGCGGCGAGGCCACGCTGACCTGTACCGTCAACACCGAAGGTTCGGAGGGCTGACCATGGCAATGCAATGTCCGAGCTGCGGCAGCACGCATATCCAGCCAATGGCCGTTGTGCATGCGGGCGGCACACAGCATTTCCACGCTACACACACGGCGGTGACCTCTGACGGGCAGTTTGTTCAAGGTAGCAGCCAGGGCCACCAGTTAACGGCGTTAGCCCAGCATTGCGCGCCGCCAGCTCCTCCGTCACCCTTGCCGTTCATCATTGCGTTTGGGCTGGGTGGAGCAACGGTCTATCACGCTGCTACGGTGTGCGACCTTTTCGAGCGGGGTTGCCGGGTCGGCATGTCCTTCTGGGCGCTGCTCATCTACAACTGGAAGCAAGCTGGGGTCGGGATTGGAGTCATCGCGCTGAGCTGGCTACTGATGAAGGGCTGGCATGCCCAGGCTAAGGCTTACAGTGCGGCCAAGCGCCAGTGGCAGAGCACATGGTTTTGCCATACGTGCGGGCAGGCACATCGCAGGACATGATCGGTACGCACCCGTTATCGTAGTTACCGTAATTACGATAACGGGTGCATGGACTACCGCTGGACAGTCAAGCCAGCGGTGAAACCGATACTACGTTTACCGCCGTCCGAGACCAGCTGTAGGTCCTTGGGTTGGATGTGATCGCGCAGATCCCGTGCGGCATGCCCAAGCGCCCGTCGCAATGCCAGGCCTAGGCTTCGCGGAGGCAGGTGCTTCAGCTTCGCCAGCACGGCTTCGTCGAGAGAGGGTACGAAGGCAGAACCCCAGCTGGCTTCTGCCCGCATCCGGCCGTAGATGTTCTGCGCGATTCGTGCGACCTGATTAGGTGTAGGCGCATGGACATGCAGCACCGTGAGCCGGGACAGCAATGGGGTCGGGATGCCATCCACACTATTTGCCGTCGCGATCCAGTTCACGTGGCTGGCATCGATGGTGAAATCACGAATAGAGAGGTCCGTGAAGGATCGTGCGCTACGGGGCTCAAGAAGGGTGTACAGCGCCGCCAATGGGTCGTACTGGCGCACCTGCTCGGTCTTGTCCAGCTCATCCAAGACCACGACGGGGTTGGCCTTTGGCTGGTAGGCAAGCAGTTCGAACAGGAGGCCCGGCTCGGAATTGCTCCAGAAGGCTTCTGATCCAGCCAGTGGCGAACCTGATTGGGCGCTCGCCATGTCGAACACACGGAAGGGCAAGGCCAGCCTTTCCGCCAGCCAGCGAGCCGCTTCTGTTTTGCCGATGCCCGCAGGCCCGACCAGCAGTAGCGGCGACCACGCAACGCGGCCATCGCCCATCGCATTGAGGGCAAAGTGATCGTGCAGCACCTCGGCCAGCTCGCTGAAGTTCGGGAAGGCTTGGGTGAACTCTTCGATCAGCACGTCCCACTCGTCGGGCAGCATGCCGAGCGTGCGCCGCTCATGGCCGGCCGCCCGGATGCGCTCCGCGAACTGCTGGGCACGCTTGAACTTTTCGTCTGCCTTCGCGCGATGGCGGTCAACAAATTGTTTGAGGCCGGAAGCGTCCAGAAAGGCGATCAACGGTGCGTGCTTGTCGTCAGTCGAAGTGCTGCTGCTATCGCGTGCGGGGACGGGGTTGTCGGGCAGGTCTTTCTTGGCGGCTTCGGTGCGAGTGGGTGCATCGCGATCAGTGGTGCTGCTCGCACGCTCGGCATCCGCCAACTCCAAGGCCTTCGCAGCTCTCTTGAAACGCTGGATGTCCTCTGCGAACAGTCCTACCACTTGCTCGTGCGCAGCGCACCGAGCGCCTTGGGGGGCATTGGCGTCGCCACCGAAAACCGGAGCACCGCAAACAGGGCAGCACTGCTGGGCCGCGTGCCGAGCCTGTTCCACCACGTCGAGCAAGGCGCGCTCGCGCTGGATGCTGGCATCGGAGACCTCGACTCGGACTGCCAGCTTTTCCCTGGTTGCGGTGACACAGAACAGCGGACGACGCTGGTAGTCACTGCGATGCATCAACCGCTCGCATTGAGTGATCAGCTCGGCGACCACGGCGAGATGGCCTGGGGCGGGCTGAAATACCTGCTTCTCCAGCCAAGGGTGAAGTCGCTTCAGCTCTTCGACGGCCTCTTGGTACTCTCGGCGTCGCATGGGGCGGTACTGTCGTCGCAGGCTGTGCATGGCATCCTCCATCTAACTATAACTTACTATAACGATGAAAAGTCAGCATGCCAAGCCTTGGCTGGAAGGTTGTCGCCTTGTTATAGTGATTTACTGTTAGAGCAACGAGATTGCCGGATGTCGACACTTCAGGCCGAACAAATGCGTGCCATTGCAGCCGCACTCATGCGCCTGCGTGGCGATACGCTGAGCGCTGTGGGTGCAGCCACGGGCATCCGTCCCGCGAACCTGTCCGTTTGGCTGAGGGGCAAAGAGCAGGTCATTTCTGCCAAGCGCGTGGCGACTTTGGTGTATCACCTAGGGCTGGAGGGGAGCAGCCTGCGCGCGGACATCCTCCACCAATGGCGGGACGCTGGTGCCTTGGATGACCTGAGACTGGTGCTGAACGCCCTTGTCGGCTCTGAGGCCGTCGTGCTGTACCAGGATGGTCAGCCAGGCCTGAGCAAGACACGGTTCCTGCAAGTTGGCGATGTACTTGTTCGCGTCGAGCTAACCGCGGGCGTTGCGGCAGCACAGGACTTGGCCGATGTCATTCAGCCGCACCGTGTGATCGTGCTGGCTGAGCCTCTTGCTGCGATCCCTGTCGAGCCGTTAAGTGGCACGCGTGAAGCATTGCTTACGCTGGCTGAGCAAGCTGCAAATGACGTAGGCGACGACGAGCTGTTGGACAGTCTGCTGTTTCAGCTTGGTAATAGCGATTGGCCGACCGCCTCAACCAACACCAGTTCTCCCGTCGGTTGGCAAAAACTGGAGCAAGCACTACGCGCAGCACTGCATGATGGGTTTGAGCCCAGCGCGATTGCTCAATGGATCTCCGCAGCACGGGATAGCCAGAAATAGGCATTTATTGTTGCGAAAATGCAACGAGTAATGATTTATTTCACTCGCGCCGTCATCTGTCCCCTCGCGATCCACGAATCGCGCAAGTGGCTGTTGATAAAAGACATTTTCCAGTTCAAAAGATGGCGATTCAGTTTTCTAGCTTCTGAGTCAAAACAACTGATTCCATATCCGTCATTCGGCGGTGAATGGTCGTTGGTCGGCCAATTTCGAAGAAGCGGCTTTCGTATTCGTGCGCAAGCGGAGGTCAATCGACTAATGCGAATTTTAACTGTCCGTTTCATCGGGGACGATAGTCGTCGCGTTTCCCAGCCCGGTCAAAAACATGCCGCTGCACGTTTCTGACAACCGCATCAGTTATCTGAATTTGCCATGTAAATTGCGGAATATGGCCAAAATCTGAGTCTCTGGACACGCCGACAACGCGGAACGAAGAATTGCCTGTCATTACACGAAATGGTGGGCAATCAAATGAAAAACCGCATCCTCCGGTACAGCGACCTGGAAACCCAGTTGGGCATGAACCGCGTCACCATCTGGCGCAGGACGAGAACGGACCCAACCTTCCCGCGCCCGATCCGCCTGGGCAACTCTCGCAACGCGGCCATCGGATTTCTTGCCGAAGAAATCGAGGCCTGGATTGCCCAGCAAGCTGCTACCGCACGGGTGGGCCGCTGATCATGAAGGTCAGTGGAGACGCCAATGAACGCCTCTCAGTTGCTGATCGTTCGGCGTCGCCATGCGGGGAATTTCACCCAGATTCCCAACTCGCTGATCCGCAACGAGCATCTCAGTCTGAAAGCGCTGGGGGTGATCGTGCACTTGCTCTCCCTCCCGCCAGGCTATCGCATCAGCCTCGAAGGTCTGTGCGCTGTACGCAAGGAGGGGGAGACGGCCATGCGAACAGCCATCAAGCAGCTTGAGAGCCTGAACTACATGCGAATCGTCCGCGACCGTTCGGCATCGGGGCAATTCATTCAATCCAGATGGATTGTCAGCGACGAGCCGATTGTGGACTGGGCTCCACACCTTGAAAACCCACGTGTGGAAGAGCCAGTTCTGGATCAGCCAGTTCAGGGCGATCAAGGGACTACAAACACTGGGTTCAAAGAAACATTGGATTCATCAAAAACAACCACTACCGGACCAGAGGACACGCCACCTGAGACTGACGAGTCGCTGGCCTTGATCATGGACGAGGCGGATGAAGAGTGCTGGTCGTGGTTGTGCCAAAAGCTATCACTCGAACCCCAAAAGACGCGGGATCAATGCACGGGTCTCTCCACCTCCGTAGCCCTGGATGTCTTGGCAGAAGTCCTCGAATGCAAGCGCCAAAACAGCATCCGGAAGACTGTCCCCCAATTCCTTGCCTCCCTGCTGCGCAGGGCTCGCGAGGGCAAGTTCAGCTTGTCGGCTGGGTCAGCGCTGCGGCGGGACCTTCGGCAAATCATTAGGCGGCAACGCGCCGTGGAAGCCGCAGCCGAGCCCGCTCAAACAATCGAGACGGATCGGCCACCGGTGGACAGGGCTCAAGCCAGAGAAAGGCTCCAGCAGATGCGTGATGAACTGGCAAGGAAGTCACACACATCGGCAATGCCACGAGGTACGGCGTGAACAGCAAAAACTTGGAAAGCCGATTCGCTTGGCGAGATGTCGTGGAGGATGACAAATGGGCTGGCTGGGGATGGATGCAAACCTGCATCGTGGCGACGGGCAGGGTCAAGATTGAATGCGTACAGCAACCAGCTCTTGGTAACGACCGATGCATGCGGCTTTGCGTCATTGCGCTCGATCAGACCACGTTGATCGAATATACGGACACTGGATTCGTGCTCCGCGAGTATGTGGCCCGACTTTCATTCGATGCTGTCATCGACAGGCTGCGCCAAGTCCCATCAACTCCAGTCCATTTGGCCGCACCGGAATTGCTGAATGGCCTGGCGGATGACGGTCTGCTCGTGCAAGTTTTTGGTAGTCAGCGGAGGCGTCGTGGGCAACTCACACATTGACTACACAATATGCGCCACAGTGCCCCCACATGGTTGCCACACTGTTAACACAAGGGTGGGCATCAAATCGGCCAGTTGTTCACACATATTCGCCCATTGGTTCGCACAGTTTCAACACACTGTTCACACATTGGACGGCGGGGTCCAGGGGATTTTCCCCTGGCCGACATTTATCGTTGCGACAGCGGCGATAAATATAGTCGGTCACTATGTTTCCAGCGACGGTGCCTCATGATCACAGGCGGCATCCAGTTTGTTCACGTCGCTGTCTATTCGCTGCACTCACCGAAGAAAACCTCGCGGGGAGCAGATCGAAAATGGGCTGTGCGCGACGTGATTGCTGAAGCCAGTCGCGAGCCGCAAGCCTGCTTGCATGTGCCGAGACCGAGGCCACCCAACCTGCTGCATGGGCCCAGCCTCGTCGAGCTGGAAGCCGAAGTTGGTGCCATCCATGCGCGCAGCCGTGACGCAGCTGGTCGCCGTTTGCGAAAGGACGCGTCCGTCCTGCTGGCTGGCGTGGCGTCGTATCCTCGTGGAGGCATTGAGTACAGCTACTGGAAGCAAAGCACCTTGGAGTGGCTGCAAACGGAATTCGGTGATCGCCTTCGGTCCGTTGTCGAGCACACCGATGAGGCGCACCCGCACCTCCACTTCTATGTCGTCAATCCTGACGGTGGCAACGTCAAGGACTTGCACCCCGGCTTCCGCACGGCAAAGGGCGCTCAAACACCCAAGGAGCAACGCCTTGCCTACAACACGGCAATGCGCGCATTTCAGGACCGATTCTGGGAGCACGTTGCCGGGCCGTCTGGACTCGCTCGTTTGGGGCCGGGCCGACAGCGCATGAGTCGTGCGCAGTGGACGCGGGTGAAGTTCGGGCTGCCGGCGCAGGCCGCGCTGCTCCAGCGTGCGCGTGAGATCACGCGTGGGACGGGTGAGCGTGACCGTCAGCTTCGCTCATTCGCGCACAAGACGATGCTCGAAGCGCAGGCACTGATCGAGGAGCTGGAGGTGCGTGAGGCTCGCGTTCTGGCCATGGAAGCCAGGCTGGGGTTGAACCCGCAGGCCCCCTGCTCAAACGATCCTGACAAGGCCTAACCCGATCAAAACAGGTTCAAACCCTATTGAACTGGCCGAAAGTGGCGTAGACTGTGTTCAGTTGCCGCCACTTTGGCGGCGCATTTCTGTTTGGATGCAGACATGGACGACCGCTGGCTCTCTGTCGATGAAATCGCCGACTACCTCGGCGTAGCCAAAGACACCATCTACACCTGGGTGACCTCTAAGGGCATGCCGGGGCACAAGGTTGGGCGCTTCTGGAAGTTCAAGAAAGAAGACGTGGACGCCTGGGTGCGCGAGGGCGGTGCCGCAGAAGGTGTGCAGCCAGTGAAACTTGCCAATGGATGAGTACGTTGGTGCCCTTGAGCTCGCGATTAGGAGCAGCTGGTGAAGAAGATTGCATGTGTTGATTTATTCTGTGGCGCGGGTGGCCTAACGCATGGCCTAGTGAAAGAAGGCATTCCGGTTGTTGCTGGAATTGATCTTGATCCGGCATGCGCATTTCCCTACGAGGCGAACAATCCTGGGAAATTTATTCGGGCAGACATCAAGCAGCTCACCGTTGATCAGCTGGCCCAACTTTTCGAGAACGCCGACTTGCGTATTTTGGCTGGCTGCGCTCCTTGCCAGCCATTCTCTACATATGCACAGCGCTACGAGTTGGACGGTAAGGATGGGAAATGGGGACTCTTGTATGAGTTCGCTCGGTTGGCCAATGGAACCCGTCCCGACATCATCACGATGGAGAACGTTCCGAGCGTTGCCAAGCACGAGGTTTTTCATGATTTTGTCGACACGCTGGAGCGTCTTGGCTACAACGTGTGGTTCGATGTCGTTGATAGCTCCCTATATGGTGTGCCGCAGACCCGCCGACGGATGGTGCTATTGGCATCTTTGCGAGGGGTGATCACGATGATTAAGCCCACGGTAGATAAGCCAAAAACTGTTAGGGAGGCCATCAGTAGTTTGAGGGTGCTGGAGGCTGGAGAAGTTGCACCGGAAGACAAACTCCATATCTCCTCGACCCTGTCTCAAAAGAACCTCCAACGGATCAAGGCTTCAAAGCCGGGTGGCACCTGGCGAGACTGGCCAGAGCACCTCATCGCTGATTGCCATCGCGCAGAGAGCGGGAGAACTTACCCGGGTGTCTACGGGCGGATGGAGTGGGATAAGCCCGCGCCAACCATGACGACGCAGTGCTATGGATTCGGTAATGGAAGGTTTGGTCATCCTGAGCAGAATCGCGCAATCACCTTGAGGGAAGCGGCGATCATTCAAAGTTTCCCACGTGACTACGCGTTCATTCCCGATGACGATGGAGTGAACTTCAAGGTACTTGGGAGGCTCATCGGCAATGCTGTTCCAGTTGATCTTGGTCGAGCCATTGCTCGCAGTATCAAATCCCACCTTGCAGAGGTTGCGCCTAATTCGCTGACCTGATGAGTAGGCCGAGGACCTTTTCAGTGCGCACAGAACCCAAATAGAGGAATCAGGGTCGATCAAATGGAAGTCTCAAACACGCGTAGTGGCCAGGCCTACAGGGGTCGTCCAGAGCCAGGGCAGCTGGTCGAGGTCAGGCGGCGCCAGTGGGTCGTTGCCGAAGTTGTCTCATCCAAGCTGACATTGATGTCGGCACAGCAGAATTCAGTCACCCTCTCATCCATCGACGAGGATGGCTTGGGTGAGGAACTCGAAGTCATCTGGGAAATCGAGCCCGGTGCGCAAGTCATCGAACGCGCGGGGCTGCCATCGATCACCGGCCAGGATGACTCCGACACCCTCGAAGCCTTTCTCGACGCTGTTCGTTGGGGTGCTGCCACCAATGCCGACAGAGGCTTTCTGCAAGCTCCGTTTCGCAGTGGCGTCAGCATCGAGGACTTCCAGCTCGACCCATTGGTGCGTGCCATCGACATGGCCCGCGTCAACCTGCTCATCGCCGACGACGTCGGCTTGGGCAAGACCATCGAAGCAGGTCTCGTCATCCAGGAGATGTTGCTGCGGCACCGTGCCCGCACCGTCCTGATCATCTGCCCCGCATCTCTGCAAGAGAAGTGGCGCGTCGAGATGCTGGAAAAGTTTGGTCTTGATTTCCGGGTTGTCGACACGGCCTACATCAAGCAGCTGCGCCGAGATCGCGGTATCCATGCCAATCCGTGGACATCCCATCCGCGCTTGATTGCCTCCATGGACTGGGTCAAGAGCGGCGAAGGACTGCGCGCCATGCGCGATGTTCTGCCTGCGCATACCAGCTACCCGCGCAAATTCGACATGCTGGTCGTCGATGAAGCACACAACATCGCCCCCGCTGCCGGCGCGAACTACGCGCTGGAGAGCCAGCGCACACGCTTCATCCGTTCCATCAGCCCGCACTTCCAGCATCGCCTATTTCTGACGGCCACCCCACACAACGGCTACACAGAATCCTTCACATCGCTGCTCGAATTGCTCGACGACCAGCGTTTCGCCCGAAACATCCTGCCCGATGAAAAGCAGTTGAGTCAGGTGATGATCCGCCGCCTCAAGAGCGATCTGGTCGATGCGGAAGGCAAGCCTCTCTATGCGCAGCGCAAGCTGCAAGCGTTGCTGGCCTCGTACTCCGCACAAGAGCGCGCCATTCACCAGAAGCTGAATGATTACTGCGCGAGCCGCGAGCAGGATGCCGAAAAGGTCGGCAATGCGTTCGGCACGTCGTTCGTCAACCAGTTGCTCAAGAAGCGCCTCTTCTCCTCTCCCGCCGCGTTCGCATCTACGCTCGAGAAACACATTGCCAGTCTGGCCAATGGCAGCCAACGCAAAGACAAGGATGCGATGGCCGACCGCATTTTGCGCAAAGCCATCCTGCGGGTCGAAGAAGACTACGCCAACGACCAGGAGGTCGAAAACGCCCAGTCAGAGGCCGTCGAAGAAGCCTCACGTCGGGCGCAGCCACTGACAGCAGACCAGCAACAGATGCTGAACGAGCTGCGATCGTGGGCGCAGACGGCCAAGAATCAGGTCGATGCCAAGGCCAAGGCCATCCTCGACTGGCTCAAGGCCAACCTCAAGACTGACGGGCAGTGGAATGATCGTCGGGTCATCTTGTTCACCGAATACCGCACTACGCACCAGTGGATGCACGAGATCTTGGCCAGCCACGATTTCGGTGGCGATCGACTGGCCATCCTTCATGGTGGCATGGCGCAGGATGAGCGCGAGAAAGTCAAAGCGGCCTTCCAGACCTCGCCCAAGGATTCAGCGGTGCGCATTCTGCTGGCCACCGATGCCGCGTCGGAAGGTATCGACTTGCAGAACCACTGTAACTGCCTCATCCATCTGGAGATCCCGTACAACCCCAATGTGATGGAGCAGCGCAACGGTCGTATCGACCGACACGGTCAGCGCCAGAAGGAAGTGTTGATCTGGCATCCCGTCGATGGCGGCGAACATGGCAAGGCAACCATTGGCGGCCACGGCGATGACATCATCCGGGCACTGCGCAAGCTCGAATCCATGCGGGCGGACATGGGCAGCGTCAACCCGGTCATCGCGCCACAGATGTCGGGGCTGATCGAAGGCTCGCTCAAAGACCTCGACACCCGCCTTGCTGAAGCCAAGATCGCCAAGGCCAGACGCTTCGTGCGCGCCGAGCGCGAACTGAAAGACCGAGTCGCCAAACTGCACGAACGGCTCCTGACTACGCAGCAGGATTTCCATCTCACGCCAGAACACATCCTCATGGCGGTCAAGACGGGCCTCGAGTTGGCAGGCAGGCCGCCGCTCGAGCCCTTTGCCTTGGCCGACGCCCCAGCGGGCACCGTATTCAAGATGCCCGCGCTGTCGGGCTCGTGGGCGCGCTGCCTCGAAGGCTTGCGTCACCCCCATACCCTGCAAATCCGGCCCATCACATTTGATCACGCCGTCGCCACCGGGCGTGACGACGTAGTGCTGGTTCACCTGAACCACCGGCTGGTGCAGATGTGCCTGCGCTTGCTGCGCGCCGAAGTCTGGGCACAAGACGATGTGAAGAAGCTGCATCGTGTCACCGTACGTTCGGTGCCGGACGTACTAATCGACGAGCCTGCCGTGGTCGTCATCTCGCGGTTGGTCGTCACAGGTGGCAACCATCATCGCCTCCACGAAGAGCTGACGGTCGCCGGAGGCTATCTGGGCGACAAATCCTTCCGTCGTGAGGATGGTGTCAACAAAGTCCAGCAATGGCTGGATCAGGCCAAGCCACTGACGGCCGCAGATTCGCTGTTCGATGCCATCCGTGTGCGTTTCGATCGTGCGCAGAGCGCCATCCTGCAGTCGATTGATGCCCGGTCGAAAGACCGGCTCAAGTTCCTGACCAACACACTGCAATCCCGCAAGCAGCAAGAGGTGGCTGACATTGGCTCTGTGCTTGATGAGCTTGAAAGAGCCATTCAAGCAGAACTGAAAAAAGATCAGCAACCGGCGCAGTTATCGCTCTTCACTGAAGACGAACGAACACAGCTCAGGCGCGACACCGCCGCACTGGAGGCGCGTCTTGCCCGCATTCCAGCCGAGCGCCAGCAGGAGGCAGAGGCCATCGAAACCCGCTATGCAAAACTGAACGACCGCACCTTCCCGGTTGCAGTGATCTTCCTCGTGCCGGTGGGCAGCACGAGATGAGTCGTGGGGTTCGATACTCGCTATCCGGTTTCGTCATTGCCGGTGATTCCCAATTGCTGGGGGAGCTTACTGACTCGGTTAGTTCGACCGGCGTCCAGAGCACGCGCACGACTCAAATCGAGACGTGGAAGCTCCAGATCGCGCTTATGAAGCGCTGCGCGCAGGAGCTGATGGAACGGCACGAGGCGGCCAAATGCTGGCAGCTTATCCTCGAATATGAGCTGCCACGCCGACAGAAGCGCCCCGATGCCGTTTTGCTCGCCGACGATCTCATTCTGGTTGTGGAGTTCAAGGTCGGAGCAACGGCTCACGATGCCTCGTCTCGCTGGCAGGTGGAGGACTACTGCCTGAACCTCCGTGATTTCCACGGCGGTAGCGCCGGGCACAAGATCGTACCGGTACTCTGTTCCACGGCCGCGCCAAGTGTCGTGGGCTCGTCCTTGGCTTCAGGTTCGCATGTCGCACCTATCAGGCTTGCGAATGCTGAAGATCTTTCCTCCATATTGCTCGCTGCTCACAGGGCGCTGCACGTTCCCGGTGGCTCGCCCATCAATGCCGACGCCTGGGCCGACGCACCATACCGCCCCACGCTGTCGGTAATCGAGGCCGCCGAGCACCTCTACGAGAACCACGACGTTCGCGAGATCAGCCACAGCTACGCCAGCAACCTAGACGCGACGACCGACATGCTGGCGGAGGTGATTCGAGAAGCACGAGCGCAGAACCGGCGCTACGTGTGTTTCGTCACTGGCGTACCGGGCGCTGGCAAGACGCTGACGGGGCTCAATGTCGTTCATGATCCCTCTCTGCGCGCAGAAGGCGGTCCCTCGGGCATTTTCTTATCTGGCAACGGCCCCTTGGTCAAAGTGGTGCGCGAAGCCTTGGTGTTGAGTCAACAGCGCGCAGGGCGTCGGCGCCAAGACAGCGCCCATGAAGTCTCGACCTTCATCCAGAACGTCCACCAGTTCCTGCGCTATCACCGCGAGCATCCCACGGCCCTGCCACATGAGCATGTCATCGTATTCGACGAAGCCCAGCGCGCCTGGAACCGTGAGCAGATGCAGCGCAAGCAAGGGGTGGATAGTTCAGAGGCGGCCGAACTCTTCGACGTGATGGATCGCCTCGACGGATGGGCCGTGATCATCGCGCTCGTCGGTGGGGGGCAAGAAATCTTTCTGGGAGAGGCCGGGCTGGAAGAATGGGGGCGTGCCGCTGCCGTTCGCCCCCATTGGCGCGTCGTCGCCTCTCCCGAAGTCGTCTCCGGCGGTGCCAGCGTCTCCGGACACCGCCTATTCGGTGATGGTGTTCCTCCCGGCATCGAGTTCAGGCCGGAGCCCCTGGCGCATCTGAGTGTTGGGGTGCGGAGCTTTCGAGCTCAACGACTTGCTGAGTGGGTCGACGCAGTGCTCACCCTCGATACCGAACGCGCTCGCTCACTCGTGCCTGATCACCGGGAGTTCCCGCTCCACTTTACTCGCGACCTCGACGTTGCCAAGGCATGGTTGCGAGCCAGGAGCGAGCCGGGTAACAGCCAGCGAGCCGGCCTGATTGCCACCTCGGAGGATCAACGCCTGCGCGCCTATGGTCTCGAGCGCTCCAGCGCTTTCCGTCTGGACTACTCGTTCGAGAAGTGGTTCTTGATGCCACCCGCGGATGTCCGTTCGAGCCACGCTCTCGAAGTAGCAGCGTCCGAGTTCGAATGCCAAGGACTTGAGCTCGACTGGGTCGGACTGTGCTGGGGCGGCGATCTGACCCCATCCAATCCCGGCGGCTGGGAGTACCGCAAGTTTCGTGGCAGTGCTTGGAATCAGGTGCGCAGCGATGGGGAGCGCACCTATGTACGAAATCGCTATCGCGTCCTGCTCACCCGAGCACGACTCGGCATGGTCATCTGGGTTCCCCGAGGCAGAACAGACGACACGACCCTCGACCCGACTAGATTCGACCGTACTGCGCAGTTGCTACAGGCGGCCGGAGTACCCGAGCTTCAACAAGAATTCCAAGGAGTTCAGGCATGAGCCAATACGACCATCACCACGACTGGCTTTCGCTGATCGAGATCTCCGGCCCCTTCCTCGCCGTTCCCGTTCTGAAGGAAGCCTTTCCGCAAGGGCTGGAAGAACTTGATGCTGCCAAACGCAAACGTCTGCGCCAAGCCTATGAGGAATGGCGCGAAGCGCTGGAGCTGGAAGACGCGCAATTCGCTGAGTTACACGTGGCGTGGATTGATGAGGTACTGTCGCGTGGCCTCGAGCTCGACGAAGACGGTAAAGGCGACGTCCTCAAGCGCGCCGATTGGTGCGCCGCCAACCTCAAAGCCAGCTTGCCAGAACACGGCGTGACGCTGTCACCCGATCTTGCCGTGATCGATGAACAACGTGCCAAAAAGCCGTTACTGCTGATCCAGAGCTATGCGCAGGATGTCGATCTCGATGCCACCTTGAAGCGAGACGGTTGGGCTTCCACACCCGCCGATCGCATGGTTCAGATTTGCCGCGCGTTGGGCTGCCGCCTCGGCTTGGTGACCAATGGCGAACGCTGGATGCTGGTGGATGCTCCAGTCGGTGCGGTCACCACCTTTGCCAGTTGGTATGCCCGCATCTGGAGCCAAGAGCCCATCACGCTGCAGGCCTTCGTGCATCTGCTCGGCATTCGGCGTTTCTTCGTCGATGAATCCGAACAACTTCCCGCACTGTTCGATCGCTCCCTGAAGTTCCAGGACGAAGTCACCGACGCCCTCGGCGAGCAAGTACGCCGCGCCGTCGAAGTATTGATTCAGACACTCGACAAAGCCGACCAGGATCGCAATCGAGAGCTCTTGCACGACGTCAAGGAACCCGAGCTGTATGAGGCCGCGCTGACGGTGATGATGCGCTTGGTGTTCCTGCTCTCCGCCGAGGAGCGTGGCCTGCTCCTGATGGGTGACGAGCGCTACGAGGCCAACTACGCGCTCTCCACCTTGCGCATGCAGTTGCGCAAAGAGTCCGAGGAAATCCTCGAGCGCCGGTGGGATGCCTGGTCGCGCTTACTAGCGATCTTCCGCGCGGTGTTCGGCGGCATCGAGCACGAAAATCTGCGCCTGCCAGCCTTGGGCGGATCACTGTTCGATCCGGATCGATTCCCTTTCCTTGAGGGGCGGGCCAAGGGCTCCAGCTGGCGCAGCGATGCAGCCAAGCCACTGCCCATCGACAACCGCACCGTGCTGCTGTTACTTGAGGCCATCCAGCAATTCCAAGGGCGCACACTTTCATATCGCGCCCTGGATGTCGAACAGATCGGCTACGTGTACGAGGGTCTGCTCGAACGCACGGTCAAGCGCACCGATGAAGTCACGCTGGAACTGGATGCCACCAAGAGCGCCAAGTCCCCATGGGTCAAGCTGGCCGAACTGGATTCAGCGCGCTTGGATGGTGTGGCGCAATTGGCCGAGTTGCTGCAAGAGCGCTCTGGCAGTTCTGCCAGCCGGGTGCGTAATGATCTGGCCAAACCCGTCGACGACACCTTGGACGATCGCCTGCTGACTGCTTGTCAGGGCGACACCAAGCTGCGCGATCGCGTGAAACCCTATGCCCATCTGCTGCGTACCGACCCATGGGGCTATCCGCTGGTCTATCCCGCTGGAGCTTTCATCGTCACCACCGGTTCTGACCGACGCGAAACCGGCACCCACTACACCCCGAAATCGCTGACCGAAGCGATCGTTGCCGAGACTCTCACGCCAGTGGCCTATGTCGGCCCGGCAGAAGGAACGCCACGCGATCAATGGGCACTGAAATCGCCCGCCGAACTGCTCGACCTCAAGATCTGCGACCCCGCAATGGGCTCGGGCGCATTCCTAGTGCAGGCCTGCCGCTGGTTGGCGGATCGCCTCGTCGAGGCTTGGTCTCAGGTCGAGGCCTCGGGCCAAACCGTGAGTGAGGATGGTGAAGTCCTGAACGCAGGAGCGGCCAAGGAACTTCTGCCGCGCGACAGCGAAGCACGCACGGTGATCGCGCGCCGCCTCATCGCCGAGCGCTGCCTGTACGGCGTCGATTTGAACCCGCTGGCAGTCGAACTGGCCAAGCTCTCGATTTGGCTGGTGACGCTGGCCAAGGGGCATCCGTTTGGCTTCCTCGACCACAACCTGCGCTGCGGCGACAGCCTGCTCGGTATTCACAGGCTGGATCAGCTCACGGAACTTTCAATGACGCCCGGCGGAAAAGGGCAGCAGCGTTTGTTTGGGCAGAACATCGAAAAGGCTGTTCACGAAGCGATCGAACTGCGTCAGCGACTGCGCGAGATGCCCATCCGCGATATCCGGGATGTGGAAGCCATGGCGCATCTGGACACCGATGCGCGCCGCAGACTCGAAGTAGCAGAAAGTATCGCTGATGCGTTCATTGGTGAGGTGATCGCATCTGGAGGAGGTGCACCGGAGAACGCGCTGGCATCGCTGGCAATCAGGGCTGAGCAAGCTATTGACGGTGATGGTGTGGTACTTGCGCAAATACGTGCTCATTCGGTCACAAGGCTGTCGGTGGATTTGCCCGCTGACAAGCCATTACGCAAACCGTTTCATTGGGCATTGCAATATCCCGAGGTATTTGAAAAAGATAATTCCGGATTTGACGCGGTAATTGGGAATCCGCCTTACCTTGGGGGTTATCGGATTACTGGTGTCCTTGGTACAGCGTATCGAGAATATTTGGTTAAAGAAGTTAGCCAAGGAGCGCGAGGCAGTGCAGATTTGGCGGCCTATTTTGTCCTTATCGCATCCTTACTAATTCGAGAAGGCGGTGTCGGAGGAATTTTAGCAACCAATACCATTGCAGAGGGCGATACCAGAGAGGTTGGTCTTGATCGGCTTGTTTTGACATGTGTCGTATATTCAGCATCAACAAATAAAGCCTGGCCTGGTAAAGCATCTGTTGTAACCAGTCAGATAAACTTCATCAAAGGCAGCTATTTTGGCGAGAAATACATAAATGGAAATCTGGTTTCAAATATTTCCTCCGCGCTGCGTGATGAGGCGGCATGGGAAATTCACAAACTCAAAGAAAACCACGGTTTTTCTTTTGAAGGATGCAAGCCGTATGGCATGGGATTTACTCTCACGCCAGATGCTGCCCGTGAAATCATTGAGCGCAACGGTAAGAATAGAGATTGCTTATTTCCGTTCCTTAACGGAGATGACTTGAACTCATCTCCCACTCAGTCGGCAAGCAGGTGGGCAATCAACTTTTGGGATTGGCCTGAGGAGCGGGCAAAATCATATCCGGAATTGTTTGCAATACTTGATGAAAATGTGAGGCCGGAGCGACAAAGACTTAAGCCAAATGGGGAGTATGCATTAAGGCGCCCCTTGCCGAATCTTTGGTGGATATATGGAGAGAAAAGGCCGGCAATGTTTCATGCCATTGGCCGCCATCAATTTTTTGAGAAACATCCGAAAAATGTAAGCTACCCAGACCAGCCACTGGAAAGAGTAATTGCATCAACTCGCACTACGAAGTATGTTGCAGCCACCTTCTTCAGGGAAACCGTTATATTTGATCAAGGGTTAATTGTTTTTCCTTTAAAGAGCGCCTATTTCATAACAATCATGCATTCGTCGATATACGACGCATGGGTGAGGAAGTGCGCATCTAGCCTAGGCTCAAGTACTGTCTATTACAACCCAACTGATTGCTTTGATACCTTTCCGTTCCCTTCAAAGTTGCCAGTAAAAGAAAGTCGCGCTGATTTCGGCGATGAAATTTTGTTGGCAGCCGACATAATGGGCGAGAAGTACCATGCTCTGCGCGCCGAATGCATGGTCGAAAATAATTTCGGACTAACTAAATTTTACAACGCTTTCCATAACCCCAGCGAGAAGAGCTCTCGCTTGGAAGAGTTGCGTTCGCTACAGTGCCAAATGGATTTGGCAATTATGCAAGCATATGGTTGGACTGACCTAAGCCTTAACCACGGCTTCCAAGAGGTTTCTTACCTTCCAGAGAACGATCGTATCCGCTTCACTATATCGGAAGCAGCGCGTCTCGAAGTCCTGCGACGATTGTCGGAGTTGAACCGGCAACGAAATGAAGCAGAGGACTCTAAATGCCTGAACGGCAACTCTACCGCACGCACATTGATCCAGGCCACCCGAGGGGGCCGCACCGCTCCCCTCGCGCTGATCCAACCCTCGCTCGACTTCGAGAGCGGGGCCGCAATGCCCATCAACGGTGTCACCTCAGCCACTGTAATCCTCGGCTTTCTAAATACGAATAGCGGGTGGCACGCTAAGACAGACGTTCTCGCCGCCACCGGCATCACGGACGGCCAGTGGAATGCTGCGATCACTGATCTGGTTGCAGGCGGAAAAGTTGAACGCCGAGGTGAGCGGCGCGGGGCGAGGTACCGAGCGATAGATACCGGGGGGGCTACGCAATGATGCCTCAAGTCTGGTTCGAGATGGCTGAAATCCGCCGTCGAAAGTTTGCTTCATCAGCTTGGATACCGCTGAGAGCGGTTCAGCCCATCTGCGAAGAGGGAAATCGTGGCCATCTTGGATTCAAGGAGGAATTCTTTGGCGCTGGCTCGCTTGCCGTTCCTGTTGAGCTGACAGACAAGGCAACCAAGCTTGGTTGGTCGGATGTTGGCATCAGTCACGAACACCGGGCATGTGTCGACGATGGCCGCTACATACCGGCCGACGTATATGAGTACTGCCGAGGAGAACAAATTGGCTTTTCACTGGTGCTTGAACAGCGCTTAAGCGGCGCCGAGCAACGCGTCTGGCATTTGCACCAAGATTTCGTGATCGCTCTTGAACTCATGAGGGATGGTGATCGTTGGATATGCCCGAACGAGGGGTACACGGAAGTAGCCCGCCTGCATCGCCACCCAGATGGTCGCCCATTCCTGATGGAGGCAAAGGCGGAATTCCTGCTCGACTACCTCTGTGCACGTGGCATGGGATTACTCGTGACCGCCTACTGGAACCGAGAGGAGGTTGTCGAAGACATCGCTCATATCGATTGGGCTGAGAACCCGAAACACGAAGGCCCTGAGGGAGCTCGCTGGGAGGGGCGAACCTACGAGATCCACGAAGGCGGTATGCCATTTGGGGCGGAAACAGCGGTCTTTCATGTGTCTCGAACCGACGTTGATCCCAGCGAAGATGTGCCTGTATTCGGATTCCCTACGGACGATGTGACCGAAGGACGGTCCTGGGCGTTCAAGCGTGAAGAGCGAAAACTATTTGTCGTGGAAGGCGAATATTGGCGAGATGAGTGGATCACTCCAGGCAAGTACAGCGCCCGAATTCGTGGAGATGATGTTCCAGGCTCGGTGTTCTTCATTACCGATGCGGCAGGCACTCGTGAGTTAAAAGATACCCTCACGAAAGAAAGCCGTTGGCTTTGGTTCCGGGCCGAAGTAATTAACGCGCTCCTTGAGTATCGCGGCGGGCATTTGGGGTGGTACACCCGGGACACGGGCTCCGTCACCTGCTCACCCGACTACAGCGTGCACTTTGGCGTCAACGCAATTGGCCTCGTCAATGTGTACGCCAAGGACATCGGCCTATTGCCAGATTGGCAGCAGAGAGTCTGGGCAGGCTTCAACGTCACACCCGAAGGCGGCGTTTCAGAGGAACTGCTTGCTTCGCAGATGCGGGCACAACCAGCAGATACCACCTCGCCCGAAACCGCGCTTGTTCAAGCAATGGCGCGCATGGATGAGGTCTTTTCGGCCGCACGGGGCAAACCGCTCTTTCGTGAGCACCCATACCGCAATGAAGTTTTGAGTCGCATCCATCGTTTTCGGTCGACCAACGAAAAAGGGCTGTTCGCACTGGCGAAGGACATAGCACGGCTGACGGCTGACAGCATTGACATTGCCGCGCTGCAAGAGATCGCTGCGCCACCAAAGAGCGAGAAGTGGGGCTCACTCAAATCGCTTGAGAAGGTTCTGGCGACGGTTTGCGCACCAGAGGAGGCACGCCGTGCGCTTACGCCACTGGTTGGGACATACCAGCTTCGCCTTGCCGACGCACATTTGCCGGGTAGCGAGTTGTCGGAAGCGATGAAGCTGGCTGGCATTGACAGTTCAAGCCCTACGCTACATCAAGGACAAACGTTGATTGCGAATTGTGCAGCTGCCGGAGCTGCCATTAGTTCGTTGATTGAGGGCCTGGCTAAGTCGACTCGAGAGGAATCACATGGAACCAAATGAACAAATGAACCTCATTGATGCGTTTACAGCAGAACAAAAAGATGAGGCAGAAGCACAGATTTCCCTTCGACAGAAGGAGACTGACTTTGACATTCGTGAGTACCCCGTAGAAGTCATTGTCAAGAAATTCACCGACAAGATAGAAGGTGACAAGGCCGAGATATTTGTCCCTGATTACCAGCGTGAACTGGTGTGGAGTGAGGCACAACAGTCTCGATTCATCGAGTCGATTTTGTTGAATCTGCCGATCCCTTATTTGTACGTGGCGGATATAACCTCGGGAGAGGATGCTGGCCGACTCGAGATCGTCGATGGATCTCAAAGAATAAGAACCCTGGTGCGATTCATGGGCAACGAGCTGAAGCTCGATCGGCTTGAAATACTGGACAAGCTGATCGGCTTTCGCTTCAAAGATCTTCCTCTGCCCAGACAGCTCCGCTTTGGGCGCAAAACCCTTCGCATGATCGAGCTCATCGAGGTTGACGAGGAAGCAAGGCGGCAACTTTTTGATCGACTGAACAGTGGCGGATCAAAACTGGAAGATATGGAAAAACGGATGGGGTCTCGCGACGGACAGTTCCTGACATTCATCCGTGGCTTGTCCGATGTTCAGGAATTCAAAGACCTGTGCCCGATTAGCGACGCCCGCGTGAAGCGCAGGGAGTATCCGGAACTCGTGCTGCGTTTCTTCGCCTACCGGGATCAATATGAGAATTTTGACCGTCGTGTAGATGAGTTCCTGGACAGCTACCTCGACGATAAGAATCAAAATGGCTTTGATAGCGCGGCCTTCGAAAGCAGCTTCATGGGGATGCTTTCATTTGTTCGCCAGCATTTCCCATATCACTTCCGCAAGAATGCAAATAACTCATCGGTGCCTCGCATAAGGTTCGAGGCGATCGCCATTGGCGTTGCACTTGCCCTTGCTGAAAACCCGAACATTCAGCCCGGCAACATGGATTGGCTCGATAGCGAAATGTTTCGATATTTGACCCGATCCGATGCCAGCAATTCGCGCCCTAGGGTAATCAATCGAATTAATTTCGTCAGAGATAGCTTGCTTGGACGAGACATCGAATGGGCCAATGGGGTTGAGCCAACGGTATGACCACATCAATCCCAGCAATGGTCGGCGCAGAAGAGACATACAACTCTCGCTGCCGTGAGATCGAGCGCTTCTTTGAAATGCTGCAGTTCATGAGAGACAACAGGGATTCAAGGTTGTGTGGCGGCGAGTCATCGGATGCGGCGAACTCGAACACTTATGTTGTCGGCAGAGACCTCGAGAAGACGCTGAGAGCTTCCGCATATTTGATGCTGTACAATTTGGTGGAGGCAACGATGACAAATGCGATAGATGCCATACATCAACACATCGCGGATGAGCAAGTCGGCTTTGATGAACTCAAAGAGGACGTAAGAAAAATTGCCATCAAGGGCCTTCGAAAAGCAGTGTCATCAGAAACGCCATCGGAATTGCTCGATTCGGCCATCCCGATATCCAGCGCGCTGATTTGGCTAGGCTTTGATAAAAAAGACCTGTTTTCCGGCAATCTGGATGGCCGCCTGATCAAAGACAAGGCGAAAGAGTACGGATTTCAGCTCGCCGATCATGACAAAGCGGCTTCGCGCGATGGCGTCAGGCTTCTCAACGTCAAGACAAAGCGAAATGAATTGGCCCACGGCGGCATTTCATTTGAGGATTGCGGCCAAGACACTTCCGTAGATGAGCTCGTCGCGATTTTCGATGAAATAAAAATATTCATCAAAGCCGTATTGGATGGCGTCTCAGACTATTTATCGACCAGAAGTTATTTGCATGCCGTGAATGCGAATACTGTTACGGCATAAATAAAAACTTTTGGGTGGAGTGATGATGGACTTGATACAGAATAAAAATCCGAATGCATGGATCGCCATCGATCATGGCATCGCGGCAGACCTCACACTTGCACCTTATACGTTGCGACTGAAAGGTGAGCATTCGTTGTATCAAGCCATCGCGGATGACGATTGGGTCTTGATCCTAAATGCCGCCGGTCACATCACACGAGTCGGGCGGGTGCTGCGACTTCGCTCCGATCTGGAGACCACCACGATCTACTTCGACCGCATGCTGTTGGTCGATCCGGCGGTTTCGATTGGCCTTACTTCGCTCACTCCTCCCTCATCCGGCAGCGTTGGCCGCATTCAATGGACGGACTTTCTGGAGTCGCTGCCCAAGGCATTGCACAAGACCATCGCCGAAGTGCCGATCATCGAGGATCAGGCCTACATCCGGGAACTGCTGCAGTTGGCAGTGATGGACGACCTGCTCGGCCCGGCTGGTGGCCCCCGCGAACGCATCGTCGACATGGGTGTGCGGGATCGCTACTTGGTTGGCAAACTGGCCCCACGTGAGGCCACACAGGGCGGCATCGAGGGGTTGGACGGGCCACTGGCCAATGACGACACAGAAGAGCCCACGGAGGCCAAGGCTCCCGGACGTCACGAACCGGGGGCGGAGTTTGGAACGGCCACCGGGCGTGTAGAGCCGGAATCCGATTCGGCTGACGAGATCGATGCCGCCAGCAACCAGTCTCTGGTGCCCAGCAGTTTGGGCATGACTTTCTGCGTCGATGGTGACGCCGACCGGATCGAGATCGAAGCGCGCTGGGGCCGCTACGAGCGTGTACCGAATGATGAGCATGAACTGCTCAAGTCCAACGGGCAGAAGGCCAAGGTGTGGCAGCGCATTCCTTGTGGCGGCAAGATCGTGCTGCCGCTGACCGAGGGCATGATTCGGCATCAGGCTCCCGACAACGAATTTCCCGAAGTGCGCGTGCAGGGTTCCATTCGGGCCAAGAATGCCAACGGCGATCGGCTGGTTACGCTGTTCCTTGTGAATGCACAGGAAGAGCCGGACACCAACCGCGATACAGCTTGGGTGTTCCAGCCCGAGCTGATCGTTCGTTCGGAGAAGGACGCTGCCAAGCGCGCCATCTTCCGGCGCAGGCCTGTACTGGACGCAGACGGTATGGACCCCGAGCGCGAAGCGCTGGAGATGATCTACCGCAACCGCGTCGAATTCGCTGTGGGCCATGGGGTCGCCGTCCACGCCGAAACCGCAGACGACGTGACGCTGGCCACCGAGGTGCGCACCACGGTGATGCCGCAGTACGAGGTGCAGGTGACGGAGACGCCGGGCCTCGATCCATCCGATCGCCCGGCGATGCGCCAGATGGTCAGCAGCGGTCTGCTCGACATGCAGCGACTGGCGACCTTGGACATCGACTCGCTAGTCGATGCCTTGAATACATTGACCCGCGACTACGCCGCGTGGATCGATGAACAGCGCGCCCGTGTCGGTGCCGAAGTCACCGGCTACGACAACCAGTCGCAGCAAGCGATGGATCGTTGCCAGGAGATCCACACACGCCTGCAGCAGGGTATCGACACCCTGAAGGGCAATGAGAAGGCGCTGGCTGCCTTTCGCTTCGCCAACCGTGCTATGGCCACGCAACGCGTGCGCAGCCAATACGCGCTGGCCATGCGCCGGGGCGAGGATGTCACCCTCGACAAGTTCGATGTGCTGAAGAACCGCAGCTGGCGTCCATTCCAGTTGGCATTTCTGCTGCTCTCGATTCCGTCGCTGGCCAACCCGAGCCATCCGGATCGCGTCCAACCCGTCGAGGCCTATGCCGATCTGCTGTGGTTCCCCACCGGTGGCGGTAAGACAGAGGCCTATTTGGGCGTGGCCGCCTTCACCATGACCATTCGGCGCATGCAGGGTAATCTCGGCGGCTACGACAGCTCTCGCGGTTTGGCCGTGATCATGCGCTACACGCTGCGCCTGCTGACGTTGCAGCAGTTCCAGCGCGCCACAGCATTGATTTGTGCAATGGAAGTGTTGCGGCGCGAGGCACTAGACAAGGGTGACAAATCCCTCGGCACGGAACCCTTCACCATCGGCCTCTGGGTTGGCAACAAGGTGACACCGGGCACGACCGAAGACAGCCACCGCGCCATCGAGGATGTACGCAATCCCGGCAAATACAACGCCGGAGCGGCATCACCCGCGCAACTCACCAGTTGCCCGTGGTGCGGCTCGGAAGTGGCTCCGGGGCGAGACGTCGAGGTCGACAAAGGCTCTGGCCGCACCTTCGTCTACTGCGGTGACAAGAAAGGCCGATGCGACTTTTCCAAGGGCAAATCTAGCAAACAGCCGCACCCGGGGATTCCGGTGTTGGTCGTGGACGAAGAGATCTACCACCGCCCACCCACGATGATGATCGCCACCGTGGACAAGTTCGCCATGATGGCGTGGCGTGGTCAGGTGCGGACTCTATTTGGTCGCGTGGGCCAGGAGTGCGAGCGCCATGGCCTGCTTTGGCAAGGTGCCGATTGCAATGGCAATCACCAAGCGGGCAAGGGCTTTCCTTCCTCCAAGGTGAAGGCCATCAACCCGATTCGCCCGCCTGACCTGATCATTCAGGACGAATTTCACCTGATCAGTGGACCGCTGGGCACCATGGTGGGTTTGTATGAAACCGCCGTGGATGAACTGTGCGGCTGGACGCTCAATGGCAAGACGGTCAAGCCGAAGATCATCGCCTCCACGGCGACGGTGCGCAAAGCCAAGGAGCAAGTGAACAACGTCTTCATGCGCCGGGTTTCGGTGTTTCCCCCGCACGGTCTGGACGTGGAAGACAACTTCTTCTCGGTGCAACGCCCGATCGAAGAAAGGCCGGGACGGCGCTACCTCGGCGTGTGCTCACCCGGTAGTTCGCGCCCCGCGATGCTGATTCGTGTCTACACGGCATTCCTGACTGCGGCACAAGAACTGTTCGATCACTTTGGCGAACCTGCTGACCCGTACATGACCATGGTCGGCTACTTCAACTCCCTGCGTGAGCTGGGCGGCATGAAGCGGCTGGCAGAGGACGACGTGCAGACACGTTCCTACCGTGTGCAGATGAGCATGGTGGAACGGCCCGCACTGGCACAACGCAGCATCAGCAACATTCGCGAGCTGACGTCGCGGGTGTCGAGTCAGGATATTCCCAAGTACCTCGACAACCTGGAGGTCAAGTTCAAGTCCGAGTTCGACACGGCAACCGGCAAGTACGTGACCCGCTGGCAGGAAGGCGACACGCGCGCCATTGATGTGGTGCTGGCGACCAACATGCTGTCGGTGGGTGTCGACGTGAATCGACTCGGCCTGATGGCAGTGAACGGGCAACCCAAAGGAACCGCCGAATACATTCAGGCCACCAGTCGTGTCGGACGTTCCTTCCCGGGCTTGGTCTGCACGGTGCTGACGTGGGCCAGACCGCGCGACCTGTCGCATTACGAAACCTTCGAGCACTACCATGCCACGTTCTACAAACACGTCGAAGCGCAATCGGTGACGCCATTCTCGCCACGCGCGATGGATCGTGGCCTGACGGGCTCGTTGTTGAGTTTGATGCGTCTGGAGAACGACGAATTCAGCCCGAACGAAGGTGCTGCCCAACTGAGCATGTCCAATCAGGCCGAGATCATTGATGCCATCAAGGTGTTGGCGACTCGCGCAGGCAATGTCGCTGAGGACAACTCGCGTAAGCAGTTGGCCGAGACTGAGCTGAAAGAGCGCGCCGACGAATGGGCAAAAGAAGTCAGCAAGGGCGGACGAATCTTGGCCTATGAGAAACGCGGCCCCGAAAAAGACAAGACCGTGGCATTGATCAAGTCGCCAGGACTTCAAGCCTGGGACAACTGGACCGTACCGATGTCGATGCGGGAAGTGGAGCCCGGCGTGCGCCTGATCATGAACACGAGCCATATCACGGACGATCAGGATTGGAAGCCTCGTCCCGCAACGAAGGATGAGGATTGAACATGATCATCAACAACAAAACGCCAGTCGGCGAAGTACGCCCCAGTCAATTGCTGTGGACTTATGGCCCCGGTGCGCTGATCGACCTGCCCAGCCTTTCCGTAGTGACACTCGGCATCGACCGATGGGAAAAGGACCGCTGCCAGCCGATTCTAGAGGCACGGTTGCTCGCTGCCGTTCGGAAGGTTCTGGGTATGCAGGTCGAGAACCTGCGGATGCCGCCATTCCAGAAGAGTGAACTCGTCGACGTCTGGTCGGCTGAGGCCAATATCGGCGTTCCCGTGCGGCCATTCCCGCGCTGGATGCGCTGCGTGAAGTGCGGCCTGCTGTCACCCTTCGATGCCGGTCTGTTCGAGATCAAGGAGAACCGTTTCAGGCCAGAGCGAACCCGCTTCGTTCACAAAGGTTGCCGTGGTTCCAAAGGCGATCAACCGGCCAAGGATGCGGATGCCGTTCCCGCACGTTTCCTTCTGGCCTGCCGCGACGGTCACCTCGACGATTTCCCTTGGCACTACTTCGTTCACGGTGGCAACAGCTCGTGCAAGGGCACGCTGCGCTTCTTCGAAAGCGGCGCATCGCTGCAAACCGAAAACCTGTGGGTGAAGTGTGATGCCTGTGGGGCATCCCGAAGCATGGCGCACGCCTTTGGAAAAGCCGGAAAAGAGAATCTGCCGGGTTGCCGAGGGCGGCATCCCCACCTCGATCACTTCGACCACGAGTGCGATGAAGAGGCTCGCGCAGTTCTGCTGGGGGCCACGAATAGCTGGTTTCCGATCACGCTCTCGGCGCTCGCGATTCCGCAGACCAAAGACCCGCTCAGTCAGCTGATCCAGGATGGCTGGGAGTTTTTCGAAGATCTCGATTCTGAAGCCGAGGTGTCGGTGACGGTGAAGACATTGAAGAAGACCGGGGCGCTGCCAGGAATCGACAAGTACGAGGCGGCCTTGATCTGGGCGGCCATTGAGGCGCATCGCTCCGGCGGCGGGCAGGATGTCGTGGGTGAGGCCGACATCAAAGGGCCCGAGTGGGATGTGCTGACCGAGACCAACCCGCCCACGGACTACCCGCACTTCATGAGCAAGAAGGTCGGCACGCCACCGGGACTCGGTGGCCATATCAGTCGAGTCTTGCTCCTTGAGCGTTTGCGCGAGGTGAATGCGCTGCTGGGTTTCACTCGGGTCGAAGCCCCCGAAGAGTCTGGCGACCCCAGTGAGCGACCGCAGATGGCCAGCCTGTCACGCAGCAAGCCGGATTGGGTGCCAGCCAACCAAGTTCATGGTGAAGGAATCTTCATCCAGTTCGATGAGGCCGCGCTCGTCAAGTGGGAAGCTCTGGATGGCGTGAAGAAGGTCGACCAGATGCTCCGTGGTGGTCATAGGGGATGGCGCAATTCGCGTCATCTCGACCCAAACGAGGGCTACCCCGGCATTCGTTATGCGATGCTGCACACGCTCTCTCATCTATTGATTCGAGAGTTGGCGCTGGAATGTGGATACAACGCCGCGAGCATTCGTGAGCGCATCTATGCCGACACGTCAGGCGATAGCCCACAGGCAGGCATCCTCATCTACACGGCAGCAGCCGATTCAGACGGCACGCTGGGCGGTCTCGTCGATCTCGGCAAGCCTGAAAACCTTGGCCGTTTGCTGGAGCAAGCCCTGAATCGCTCGAAGGTCTGCTCCTCTGATCCGCTCTGCTCCGAGCATGATCCGGAGAAGGATCGCTCCCTGCATGGGGCTGCCTGCCATGCTTGCAGTTTGGTAGCGGAGACCTCGTGTGAACGTGGCAACCGCTATCTCGATCGATCACTGCTCGTATCGACACTCGAACGCGCCGACGCTGCTTTCTTCAAGGGTTTCTGACATGGATGAGCTCTTGGGTGCCATTGCAGCCTTGGTCTCTCTGGTTTCGCCTGAAAAGGTACAGGCCGTTGCCGCCCGCGTTCGTCGAACCGAAGCTAGCAAAGCGGCGTCGACGTTGCCGAGCGTGGTGGGAACCCCGGTGGCCAGTACCGTGGTCGAGCAACTTGCAGCCGCTTGGCAAAACACCGAGGTCGGTTCAGACGAACTGGCATTGATGCTTCTCGCTGCCAGCCACGCTTACACCAAAGCCGCTTCGGAGCAATCCACCGAACTCGTATGGACGGGCCCTACGACGCCTTTCGTATCGGCTCGCCGAACCGAGCAAGCGCTGCTGCAGGTCATTAATTCCGCTGAACAGTCGTTGTTGATCACCAGCTTCGTGGCCTACGACGTATCCACCATCGTCAAGGCCTTGAATGCTGCCTGCGCGCGCGGGGTAAACGTCATCATGCTGCTGGAGTCCTCACAAGACCATGGTGGCAGCATCAACATTGACGTCATTGGCAAGATGCGAGGCTTGGTGCCCGGCGCGCACCTCTACGCATGGCGCGACAAGACCGGTGATTTTGCAGATGGCCGCGTGCATGCCAAAGTGGCGGTAGCCGACAAGACCGTCTGCTTCATCACCAGCGCCAATCTCACCGGCTATGCCATGGATAAGAACATGGAGGCAGGCGTGCTGATTTCTGGGGGTGCAGTGCCGCACACTCTGGCTGATCATTTGATCTCCTTGCTACAAGCCAAGATCATCCAGCCGGTGTGATGGTGACCTGCTTCCACTCATCAAGCTTGTTAGCCCAGTCTTGCATCATGACTCGCCGCTCGTCCAGGTAGGTGGCATGGTTGTATGTGCGCCGAACACTATTCGGCTCCGCATGTGCAAGCTGGGCCTCAATGGCGTCAGGCCGATAGCCCATTTCATTGAGCCGTGTGCTGCCCGTGGTGCGAGTGCCATGTGGGCTGTACTTGGTTGCCCAACCGAGCTTCTTGAGCGCCTGCCGCAGGGCTGCGTCGGCCATTGGGCGCTGGCGGTCATCGCGGTTTGGGAATACGAACTTCGTGTGCCCCGTGATCGGATGCATGGCCTTGAGAAGTTCGACCGCCTGAGTCGGTAGCGGAACGACGTGCTCTCTACGCGCCTTCATCCGGCGTGCAGGAATGGTCCAGAGCGCCGTGTCCAGGTCGAACTCGACCCACTCTGCTTGGACGGATTCATTCGGGCGGCTGAGCGTCAGCCACATTAGCTGGAAGGCCTTGATGGTCTGGAAGTTGCCACCGTGTCCATCAAAGTCGTTCAGCAACTGGCCGACTTCCTCCGCGCTGAGGGCGCGCTTGTGTTGCGTCTTGTTGGGCGGCAGTGCTTTGCGAACCGGCCAAACGGGATCAGTGTCCGCCCGTAGAGTCGCGACTGCATGCTCGAACACGCCAGACATGGTGCGCTTGGCTTCAGCCGCTACCGTGGGGGCGCCCCGCTTGACCGTCTTGTTGAGAATGTCGAGGACATGGGCCGGAGTGATCTGACGTACCGGCAGCTTGCCAATCGACGGGAAGACCACGCGCTCAAGCATGTCGAGCCGGCGCTTCTTGGTCACTTCCTCCCAGTCCTTCAGAGCCAGCCACTCCTTGGCGATGGCCTCGAATGTGTTCGCTGAGTCTTGCTCGCGCTTGATGCGTTCGATCTGGCGATTCTGGACGGGATTGATGCCTTCCCTGACCAGCTTCCGCGCCGCCTCGCACTTCTCTCTGGCCTCACCGAGCGTCACGCTAGGGTAGTCGCCGAGCGCGAACCACGAGGCCTTGTCATTGAGCTTGAAGCGATAGCGCCAAGCCTTGATGCCGTTGGGTTTGATTTCTAGGTACAGCCCCTTGTAGTCATTGAGGCGGTAGATGCCTTCTCTAGGCTTGGCGGCTCGGCACTGGGCGTCTGTCAGCATCGTGAAGGTCTCCTGTTCGTCCTCAGGGCTTCATCGTATACACCTTCATCAGTCCGGTGCAAGATCCATATACACGCCCGTATTCACTTGCGCAGCGCTATCAAGTGTCGTTGCATGCAACGAGCTGAAATGAAAAAGCCCCGTATCCACGAGGCTTTGCGTCGATTTCAGCGATGCGCCTGCAAGCAGGTGCAAGCGCCTGAAATGGCTTGCTCGAATCAGACGTTGAACAGGAAGTTCAGCACGTCGCCGTCCTTGACGACGTAGTCCTTGCCTTCGGCGCGCATCTTGCCGGCTTCCTTGGCACCGGCCTCGCCCTTGTACTGGATGAAATCCTCGAAGGCGATGGTCTGGGCGCGGATGAAGCCGCGTTCGAAGTCGGTGTGGATCACGCCGGCCGCCTGGGGGGCGGTGTCGCCGATATGGATGGTCCAGGCGCGCACTTCCTTCACACCGGCGGTGAAGTAGGTCTGCAGGCCCAGCAGGCTGAAACCGGCGCGGATCAGGCGGTTCAGGCCCGGCTCGTCCTGGCCCATCTCGGTCAGGAACATGGCGCGGTCTTCATCGCTCATCTCGGCCAGCTCGGCCTCGGTCTTGGCGCAGATGGCCACCACCGGGCCCTTCTGGGCGGCGGCGTATTCCTTCAGGCGGTCCAGGAAGGGGTTGTTCTCAAAACCGTCCTCGGCCACATTGCCCACGAACATGGCCGGCTTGGCCGTGATCAGGCACAGGGGCTTGAGCAGGACCAGCTCTTCCTTGCTGAAGTCGATGGAGCGCACCGGCTTGGCTTCGTTCAGCGCGGCCTGGCACTTCTCCAGCACCTTGACCAGGGCTTGCGCCTCCTTGTCACCGGCGCGGGCCACCTTGTTGTAGCGCACCAGGCTCTTGTCCACCGTGCCCAGGTCGGCCAGGCAGAGCTCGGTCTGGATGACCTCGATGTCCGAGATCGGGTCGACCTTGCCGTTCACGTGGATCACATTGGGATCCTCGAAGCAGCGCACCACGTTGACGATGGCGTCGGTCTCGCGGATGTGGGAGAGGAACTGGTTGCCCAGGCCTTCGCCCTTGGAAGCGCCGGCCACCAGACCGGCGATGTCCACGAACTCCACGATGGCCGGCACGATGCGCTCGGGCTTGACCACCTCGGCCAGCTGGGTCAGGCGCGGGTCGGGTAGCTCCACCACGCCCACATTGGGCTCGATGGTGCAGAAAGGATAGTTCTCGGCGGCGATGCCGGCCTTGGTCAGGGCGTTGAAGAGGGTGGACTTGCCGACATTGGGCAGGCCCACGATGCCGCATTTGAGGCTCATGGAGGACTTTCGCTGGGGGCCGGATGTAAAACCGGGATTTTAGCGGCCTGCCTACAATGCCCCCCATGCAAGAGCGAGAAGTGTTCGATGTGCTGGTGCGCGGCGAGGGCTGCGTGGGTCGTGCCCTGGCCCTGGCGCTCTCGGCCCAGGGCCTGCGCGTGGCCCTGCTGGGCCATGAGCAGCCCGCCCGGAGCGAGGATCTGCGCACCTATGCCCTGAACGCCGGCTCGGTGGCCCTGCTGCGCGAGCTGCGGGTCTGGGAGACCCTGCCGCGCGAGGCCTGGAGCCCCGTCTACGAGATGCAGGTGCATGGCGACCAGGCCGCCGGCCGCCTGGCCTTTTCGGCCTGGCAGCAGGGCGTGGGCGAGCTGGCCCATATCGTCGATGCCGCCACGCTGGAGCAGCAGCTGGGCGCAGCCCTGAGCTTCGCGCCCCACGTGCGGCGGGTCAGCGCGCCGGTGCCGGCGGCGCTGACGGCCCTGTGCGAGGGCAAGGAATCCGCGGCCCGCGAGGCCCTGGGTGTGCGTTTCGAGCGACATGGCTATGGCCAGCAGGCGATTGCCGCCCGCCTGGTGGTGGAGCAGCCCCATCAGGGCGTGGCCCGCCAGTGGTTCCGCGCGCCCGATGTGCTGGCCCTGCTGCCCTTCGAGCGGCCGCAAGCCGAGTGTTCCTATGGCCTGGTCTGGTCCCTGCCCAGCGAGCGCGCCCAGGAGCTGCTGGCCGCCGGCCCGGCGGAATTTGAATCGGCCCTGCTGGAAGCCACCGAGGGGGCCGTTGGCCCGCTGCGCCTGGCCGGCGGCCGGGCCGCCTGGCCGCTGAGTCTGGGCCGGGCCGACCGCGTCAGCGGTCCCGGCTGGGCCTTGCTGGGAGACGCCGCCCATGTGGTCCATCCCCTGGCCGGCCAGGGCCTGAACCTGGGCCTGGCCGATGTGGCCGCCCTGGCCCAGGTGCTGCGCGAGCGCGAGGCCTGGCGCCCCCTGGGGGACGAGCGCCTGCTGCGCCGCTACGAGCGTGCGCGCCTGGCGCCCACCCTGGCCATGGGCGAACTCACCGATGGCCTGCTGCGCCTTTTTGCCAGCGAGACTCCGGGCCTGCGCGAGCTGCGCAACCGCGGCATGGGTCTGCTGAACCAACTCCCGCCCCTGAAGCGCTGGCTGACGGCACGGGCCCTGGGCGCCTGAGGCGGCCAGCTCTCTTTCGTTCTCCCGACCGAGCACAAGACATGAAGCTGTTGACACACACGGGCCTGGCCCTGAGCCTGCTGGCCGCCGCCCCCCTGGTCCTGGCCAGCGAGGCCCAGATCCGCAAGAGCATCGCCGAGCGCATGCCCAACTGGCCCAAGCTCGACGAGGTGCGCCCGGCGGCCATGCCGGGCCTTTGGGAGATCCGCGCCGGCAACGAGATCCGCTACACCGATGCCAGCGGCAGTTTCCTGATCGAGGGCGAGCTGATCGATCTGAAGTCGCGCCGCAACCTCACCGAGGACCGCCTGGCCAAGATCAACCAGATCGACTTCGCCAGCCTGCCGCTCAAGGATGCCCTGGTCTGGAAGAGCGGCAAGGGCACGCGCCGCATCGCCGTCTTCGCCGACCCGAACTGCGGCTACTGCAAGCGCTTCGAGCGCAGCCTGCAGGAGGTCAAGGACGTCACGGTCTACACCTTCCTGATTCCCATCCTGGGCGGCGATTCGCCCGAGAAGTCGCGCAATATCTGGTGCGCCAAGGACTCGCAGGCCACCTGGCTGTCCTGGATGCTGGAGGGCAAGGTGCCGCCCAAGGCCGGCAGCGGCTGCGATGACGCCGCCGTGGAGCGCAATCTGGCCCTGGCGCGCAAGCACATGGTCAATGGCACGCCGGCCGTGATCTTCGAGGATGGCAGCCGCGCGCCGGGCGCCATCAGCGCCGAGCAGCTGGAGCGCCGCCTGGCCGCGCTCAAGGCCGCGGGCTCCGGCTCCTGATCCGGCGCCGCGTGCGCCTTTCCACGATTCCTTCAATCACAGCGTTTCGATCACCATGCCCTCCGCCGCCCTTGCCGCCGAGTCCGGCCGACCGCCGACCCTGAACCCGGTGGCCCTGCGCCTGGCCTATGCCGGCCTGATTCCCTTTGTGCTGGGGGCATTGCTGATCTGGCTGCTGGCCGGCTACAACCTGGAAGCCCATGCCTTCGTGGCCCTGGGGCTCTCGGCCTATGCGGCCGTGATCATCAGCTTCCTGGGTGGCATCCACTGGGGCCTGGCCATGCGCCAGCAGATTCCCTCGCCGGCTCCCTTCGTCTGGGGCGTGGTGCCCTCCCTGCTGGCCTGGGTGGGCGTGGTGATGCCCGCCTATGCCGGCCTGGCCCTGCACGGCCTGGTGCTGGTGATCTGCTATCTGGTGGACCGGCGCTTCTACCCGGCCCTGGGCGCCAGCGCCTGGCTGACCCTGCGTTTTCGCCTCAGCGCCGTGGCCGCGCTGAGCTGCTTTCTGGGAGCGGCAGGCAGCTGACGATGATTGTTTACCGTGTTGAGATTGCCGATGCCCAGGCGCATCTGTTCCGGGTCACGCTGACCCTTCCCGCGCCCGCCGAGCAGCAGGTGCTGAGCCTGCCGGTCTGGATTCCCGGCAGCTATATGGTGCGCGAGTTCTCGCGCCATCTGCAGGGCCTGAGCGCCCGCCAGGGCGCGCGCGAGCTGCCCCTGCGCCAGCTGCGCAAGAACGCCTGGCAGGTGGACTGTCAGGGCCGCGCCGCCCTGGTGCTGAGCTACCAGGTCTATGCCTTCGACCCCTCGGTGCGCGCCGCCTTTCTGGATGCGCAGCGCGGCTTTTTCAATGCCACCAGCCTGTGCCTGCGGGCCCATGGCCGCGAGCAGGAGCCGCATGCCATCGAGCTGGGCCCGCTGCCCGCGGGCTGGCAGGTGGCCACGGCCATGAACCCGGCCGAGCCCGGCCGCTATGTGGCGGCCGATTACGACGAGCTGCTGGATCATCCCTTCGAGCTGGGCGCCTTCTGGCGCGGCGAGTTCATGGCCGGCGGCGTACCGCATGAGCTGGTGGTGGCCGGTGCCTTGCCGGTGTTCGACGGCGAGCGACTGCTGGCCGACACCCAGCGCCTGTGCGAGGCCCAGATCGCCTTCTGGCATGGCCGCCGCAACGGCCACGCTGCGGTTGGCGGCACGCCGCCCTTCACGCGCTATGTCTTCCTGCTCAATGCGGTGGACGAGGGCTATGGCGGGCTTGAGCACCGTGCCAGCACTGCCCTGATCAGCGCGCGCCGCGACCTGCCGGTGCTGGGTCAGCGCGAGAGCAGCGAGGGCTATGTGCGCCTGCTGGGCCTGATCAGCCACGAGTATTTCCACACCTGGAACGTCAAGCGCCTGCGCCCGGCCGAGTTCGCGGAGTTCGACTACGAGCAGGAGAACTACACCGAGCTGCTCTGGTTCTTCGAGGGCTTCACCTCCTACTACGACGACCTCTTCCTGCTGCGCTGCGGCCTGATCGACGAGGCCCGCTACCTCAAGCTGATGAGCAGCACGCTCAGTGCCGTGCTGGCCACGCCGGGGCGGCGCCAGCAAAGCCTGGCCGAGGCCAGCTTCGATGCCTGGGTCCGCTACTACCGGCCCGACGAGAACACGCCCAACAGCACCGTCAGCTACTACGCCAAGGGTGCCTTGCTGGCCTGGGCCCTGGACCTGAGCCTGCGCAGCAGCGAGGCCCAGCCCAGCAGCCTGGACGAGCTGATGCGCCTGCTCTGGCAGCGCAGCGGCGGCGGCCCCATCAGCGAGGCCCAGATCCTGGCCGGCGTGGCCGAGCTGGGTGGCCCGGCCCGTGCCGAGGAGCTGCGCCACTGGGTGCATGGCTGCGACGAGCTGCCGCTGCCGGCCCTGCTGGAGCGCCTGGGCCTGCGCTGGAACGCCGACAAGGCCAGTCTGGCCCAGCGCCTGGGTCTGCGCCTGGACAAGGGCGGCGAAGGCCTGGTGATCAAGCAGGTGCTGCAGGGCTCGGTGGCGCAGGCCGCGGGCCTGTCGGCCGGTGACGAGCTGCTGGCCTGCAATGGCTGGCGCCTGCGCAAGCTGGACGAGGCCCTGCTGACGCTGCAGCCCCAGGCTCCGCAGCGCCTGGAGCTGCTGCTGGCGCGTGACCAGCGCATGCTCAGCCTGGGCCTGGACCTGCCGCTGGAGGCGCCGGCCGATGCACCGGTGCGCCTGAGCCCGGCCGACAAACCCTCGGCGCGTGCCCAGAGCCTGCGCCGCGCATGGCTGGGCGGCTGAAACCCGGCGCCTGGCGGCCCGGGCCGCGGCGCCTCGGTCTGCTCCTGCTGGCCCTGCTGTCGGTCCTGCTGCTGCATGCCCTGCTGGGGCAGGCCCTGTGGGTGCTGCATCCCGGCGCCGAGCGGGCGCGCTTTCCCGAGCGCCTGGCCGTGGTCTTTCTGCAGGAGCTGCAGGCCCAAGCCCCCATGCATGCGCCGCGGGTGCAGGGGCCGCGGCCGCCACCCGCGCCGCCGGTCGCCGAACCGCAAGCCGCCGCGATCACACCGGCCACTGCCGCCAGCGGTCCGGCCCAGCCGGGCGCAGCGGCTTCAGCCCCTGAGCCAGCGCCCGGCGAGACGACGCCGGAAGCGCTTTCGCTCGCTGAGCCCGCCCTGGCGGCCTCGGAACCTGCACTGCTGGCTGCCGCCGCCGCCAGCGCCGCTTCAGCCGCGGGCGACGCGCCCGGCCCCGAGTGGCCGCTCTCCACCCAGCTGCGCTACCGCCTGAACGGCTACTTTCGCGGCGAGGTCACGGGTGAGGCCGAGGTGCAGTGGCTGCGCCAGGGCACGCGCTACCAGGTGCATCTGGACGTGCTGGTGGGGGCGAGCTTCGCGCCCCTGATCCAGCGCCGCATGAGCAGCGACGGCCAGCTGGGCGCCCAGGGCATTGCGCCGCTGCGCTACGACGAGGACACCAAGGTGCTGATGCGCGAGCGCCGCCGCAGCAGCATCGTCTTCGACCGCGAGGCCCGCCAGCTGCGCCTGCCCGACGGCAGCCAGCAGGCCCTGCCTGCGGGCGTGCAGGACGCGGCCAGCCAGTTCGTGCACCTGACCTGGCTCTTCCTCACCGGGCGCGAGCAGCTGGAGCCCGGCCGCATCGTGGCCCTGCCGCTGGCCCTGCCGCGCCGGCTCTATGCCTGGCGCTACGAGGTGCTGGGCCAGGAGACGCTGGACACGCCCATGGGGCCGCTCGCCGCCTGGCATCTGCGTCCGCTGCTGGACCGCGAGACCCGGCCCAATGACCTCAAGGCCGAGGTCTGGCTGGCGCCCAGCCTGCAGTACCTGCCAGTGCGCCTGCGCATCGCCCAGGACGAGCAGACCTATCTCGATCTGATGCTCCGGGCCGCCCCACGCCAGGCGGCACAATGAGCGCCGAGTTCCCAAGGACCGACACGAGGAGACCCCCGATGAGCTATGAATGCATCCTGACCGAGCTGCGTGGCAGCGGCGAGCGCAAGACCGGCCTGATCACCCTGAACCGGCCCAAGCAGCTCAATGCCCTGAATGACCAGCTGATGGACGAGCTGGGCCAGGCCCTGCTGGCCTTCGACGCCGATGACGGCGTCGGCTGCATCGTGCTGACCGGCTCCGAGCGCGCCTTCGCCGCCGGGGCCGACATCCCCACGATGGCCCCGCACGATTTCATGAGCGCCTTCAAGAGCGGCCTGATCTCCAAGAACTGGGAAACCATTCTGCAGGTGCGCAAGCCCGTGATCGCCGCGGTGGGCGGCTTCGCCCTGGGCGGCGGCTGCGAGCTGGCCATGATGTGCGACTTCATCATCGCCGCCGACAGCGCCAAGTTCGGCCAGCCCGAGATCAAGCTGGGCATCATCCCCGGCGCCGGCGGCACCCAGCGCCTGCCGCGCGCCGTGGGCAAGAGCAAGGCCATGGACATGCTGCTGACCGCCCGCATGATGGACGCGGCCGAGGCCGAGAGCGCCGGCCTGGTCTCGCGCGTGGTGCCGGCCGCCAGCCTGCTGGACGAGGCCCTGGCCGCGGCCGAGGCCATCAATGGCTTCAGCGCGCCCTCGGTGGCCCTGATCAAGGAGCTGGTGAACCTGGCCTACCAGGGCCCGCTCACCGACGGCGTCAAGGTGGAGCGCCGCTACTTCCACGCGCTGTTCGGCACGGCCGACCAGCGCGAGGGCATGGACGCCTTCCTGGCCAAGCGCAAGCCCGAGTTCAAGCACCGCTGAAGCCCGGGCGGCGGCATCGCTTGATGCATGTCAAGCGGGGTGGGGGAGGGGCTGGTTATCGTGCCCGGCCTGCTGTCCCCGCTCGATGACCCGCCTGCCTCCACTTCCCCTGCAACTCTCCCGCGCGACCCGCCACTGGCTGGTCCTGGGCCTGGGACTCTTGCTCGCCTGGGGCCTAGCCCTGTGGTGGCTGCAGCTGGAGCGGCAGGCCCTGCATCGCCACGAGGGCGAGAAGCTGCAGGGTCTGGTGCAGTCCCTGGACGGCATCGTGGCCCAGCAGCTGCTGTCCATCAACACCGCGCTGCGCACCATCGAGGGCCAGCGCGGCGAGCGCGAGGGCGCGGCCCTGCAAGGCCTGGGGCCCTTGCTCTCCACCTTGGCCGAGGCCATGCCCGGCGTGCAGGCGCTCAGCGTGCTGGATGCCGAGGGCCGGCCGCGCGCCAGCTCGGCGCCGCGCCTGGCCGGGCTGGAAGAGGCGCATCGGGCCGGCTTCGAGCGGGTGCGTGAGTGGTCCGGGGGCGAGCGGCTGCAAGTGGCCCCGCCTCAGAGCGGCCATGGCGGAGGCCAGACCCTGGCCCTGCTGCGCGGCCTGCGCGACCCCCAGGGGCGCCTGCTGGGCGCCGTGGCGGCCCTGCTGGACCCCGAGTACTTCCGCCTGGTGCTGCGCACCGCCCAGCCCTCGGACGAGACCTGGAGCGTGCTGGTGCATGAGCAGGGGCGGCTTTTCGCCATGCTGCCCGAGGCGCCCGAATGGCTGGGCCGCGATCTGAGCGCGCGGCCCGACAGCGTGCTCTCCCGCCATCTGCGCGCCGGCAGCCCCAGCAGCCTGCTGCTGATGCCGGCCCTGATCAGCGACGACCTGCGCCTGAGCGCGGCGCGCAGCGTGCGGCCGCCCGGCCTGGAGACCGATCAGGCCCTGGTGGTGGCCGTGGGGCGCTCGGTACAGGCCCTGGAGGCCCCGTGGCGGCGCCAGCGCACCGCCGTGCTGGGCGTGGGCCTGCCGGTCAGCGCCCTGGCCTGTCTGGTGCTGGCCTTGTGGCAGCGGCGCCAGCGCCAGGTGGAGGGGCTGGAGAGGCGCCAGCGCCGTGCCGAGCGGGAGGCTGCGGAGCGCGTGGCCCTGGCCCTGGAGGGCGGGGAGCTGGGCCTGTGGGACTGGGACGTGACCAGCGGCCAGGCGCGCTTCGACGCGCGCTACTGCGCCATGCTGGGCCTGGCCGAGGGCGAGCTGGACGGCCGCGTGGAGGCCTGGCGCGAGCTGCTGCACCCCGATGACGAGGCGGTGGCCATGGCGGCCCTCAAACCCTGCCTGGACGGGCGCAGCGACCACTACCAGGCCCAGTTCCGCCTGCGCCACCGTGAGGGCCACTGGGTCTGGGTGCTCAGCAAGGGGCGGGTGCTGGCACGCGCGCCCGGCGGGCGGGCCCGGCGCCTGGTGGGCACGCATCTGGACATCTCGGCCCTGCGCGCCGGTCAGGAGCGGCTGCAGAGCCAGGCGCGTCAGACCCAGGCCATCCTGGACCATATGGTGGACGGGGTGGTGACCATCGACGCTCGCGGGGTGATCGAGTCGGTCAACCCGGCCGCCTGTGCCATGTTCGGCTATGCGGCCGAGGCCCTGCTGGGCCGCAATATCGGTCTGCTGATGCCCGAGCCCGACCGCGGCCGGCATGACGACTACATCGCCCGCTACCTGGGCGGCGGCGCGCCCCGCATCATCGGCCGTGGCCGCGATGTGGAAGGCCGGCGTGCCGACGGCAGCGTCTTCCCGATGAGCCTGGCGGTCTCGCGCGTGGAGCATGAGGGGCGCACCCGCTTCATCGGCCTGACCCGCGACATCACCGAGCGCAAGAACGCCGAGGCCGAGATCGAACGCCTGGCCTTCTACGACGCGCTGACGGGCCTGCCCAACCGCCGCCTGCTGCTGGACCGGCTCAAGCAGGCCCTGGCCGCGAGCCGGCGCAAGAGCCGGCAGGGCGCGGTGCTCTTCATCGACATGGACAACTTCAAGTCCATCAATGACACCCTGGGCCATGGCGTGGGTGACCAACTGCTGCAGAGCGTGGCGCGGCGCCTGCAGGCCGCGCTGCGGGCCGACGACACGGTGGCGCGCTGGGGCGGGGACGAGTTCGTGGTGCTGCTGCAGGACCTGGGCCTCCAGCCCGAGGAGGCCAGCCTGCATGCCGAGGCCGCGGCCGAGAAGCTCCTGCGCGTGCTGGGCCAGCCCTATCTGCTGGAAGGCCAGCAGCACCACAGCACGCCCAGCATCGGCATCGTGCTCTGGGGCGAGCAGGGCGGGGACAGCGAGGAGCTGCTCAAGCATGCGGACCACGCCATGTACCAGGCCAAGTCGGCGGGCCGCAACCGCCTGTGCTTCTTCGACCCCGCCACCCAGGCCGCCATGGCCGAGCGCACCGCGCTGGAGACCGAGCTGCGCCAGGCCGTGGACCTGCAGCATCTGGAGCTGCACTGCCAGCCCCAGGTTTCGCGCGAGGGCCGGCTGCTGGGCGGCGAGCTGCTGCTGCGCTGGCGCCATGCGCAGCGTGGCTGGATCTCGCCGGCCGAGTTCATCCCCCTGGCCGAGCAGAGCGGCCTGATCGTGCCCCTGGGCGAGTGGGCCCTGCAGCAGTGCTGCGCCCGGCTGGCGCGCTGGGCGGCCGACCCGGCCCTGGCGCCCCTGACCCTGGCGGTGAACCTGAGCGCCATCCAGCTGCGCCAGAAAGGCTTTCTGGGCCTGATGCAGCAGTTGTTGGCGCGCGCCGATGTGCCGGCTGGGCGGCTCAAGATCGAGCTCACCGAGAGCGCCCTGCTGGAGGACACCGAGGCCGTGATCCGCCTGATGGCCGAGCTGCGCGCCCTGGGCCTGAAGTTCTCGCTGGACGACTTCGGCACCGGCTACTCCTCCCTGGCCTATCTCAAGCGTCTGCCCCTGAGCCAGCTCAAGATCGACCAGAGCTTTGTGCGCGATCTGCTGGAGGAGCCCAATGCCCGCGCCATCGCCCGGGCCATCATCCAGATGGGCGACAGCCTGGGCCTGGAGGTGATCGCCGAGGGCGTGGAGACCCTGGATCAGCGCGAGCTGCTGGCGGAGCAGGGCTGCCACGCCTTCCAGGGCTGGCTCTATGGGCGGCCCATGCCCCTGGCCGATTTCGAGGCCCTGGCCCGCGCTTGGCCCGCGACACCCTGAACGCTATTCGCACTTGCGTTTGAATCCGGGCGGCTTGTCATGGATTCTTCTTATTCTTTGAATGGTCAATTCATGCTGGGCTAGTTTTTTACTTGGTGGTGAGTTTTTACAGTTACGGCCATGGACACGGTGATCGCAAGGCAGAGCGCCCCGCAGCCGGTCCCGTCAACCCACCCCCAAGGAGTACCCATTATGTTGAAGAAGCTGAGTGTTGTCGCCCTGTCCCTGATCGCTGCCAGCGCCGCCATGGCCCAGGGCCTGAGCCGTGAGCAAGTCCAGGCCGAGCTGCAGCGTGCCCGCCAGGCCGGCGAACTGGTCGCCCTGCAGGGCGAGAACCCCGATGTTGGCGGCCGCGTGAGCTACGACACCAAGTCCACCACCACCCGCGAAGCCGTGCTGGCCGAGCTGCAGCGCGCCCGCGCTGCTGGCGAGATCGCCCGGGTGGACAGCGAGAGCTATGGCCCCAACGTGCGTGCCGTGGCCTCCACCAAGACCCGCGCCGAAGTCGTGGCCGAGCTGGAGCGTGCCCGTGCCAGCGGCGAGCTGGCCGTGCTGAACAGCAACAACCCCGGCCTGGCCGAGCTGCAGGCCCTGCAGCGTGGCAATGCCGCGGTGGAGCGCCTGGCGGGTCAGCCCAAGAGCGCCCAGTAAGCGCACCAGCGCTGGCAGCGCTGAACAGTGCCCGGGCTCTGGCGAGCCCGTCTCCTGCAGACCTTGAGTAAGTCCACAGGAAAATATCTGAGCGGCCCAGGAGGGGGCGGCACCGCAAGGGGCCGCCCCCTCCGGCCATCTGGACTTCGCCCGAGTGGGCATGAAAAAAGCGGCCCGCGGGCCGCTTTGTCGTGTCGGGGCCGAAGGCCTCAGGCTTCCCGGCGCAGGGCGGGGAAGAGGATCACGTCACGGATGGAGGGCGAGTCGGTGATCAGCATGATCAGGCGGTCGATGCCGATGCCGCAGCCGCCGGTGGGGGGCATGCCGTATTCCAGGGCGCGGATGAAGTCGGCGTCGTAGTACATGGCCTCGTCGTCACCGGCTTCCTTGTTGGCCACCTGGGCCTGGAAGCGCGCGGCCTGGTCTTCGGCGTCATTCAGCTCGGAGAAGCCATTGGCGTACTCGCGGCCGGTGATGAAGAGCTCGAAGCGCTCGGTGATCTTGGGGTTGGTGTCGGAGGCGCGGGCCAGGGGCGAGACCTCTACGGGATAGTCGATGATGAAGGTGGGCTCCCAGAGCTTCTCCTCCACTGCGGCCTCGAACAGGCCGAACTGCAGCTCGGGCAGGGTCCAGTGCTTGGGCGCTTCCTCGCCCAGCTCCTTGAGCTTGGCACGCAGCAGCTCAGCGTCATCGGCCTGCGCCTCGCTCAGGCCGGCATGCGCCACCAGGGAGTCGCGCACCGAGAGGCGGGCAAAGGGCTTGTCCAGGGCCACGGGGCGGCCGGCGTAGCTGATGGCGGCGCTGCCGGTGGCGGCGATGGCCGCGTGGCGCAGCACCTGCTCGGTGAAGTCCATCAGATCATGGTGCGTCCAGTAGGCCGCATAGAACTCCATCATCGTGAACTCGGGGTTGTGACGCACCGAGACGCCTTCGTTGCGGAAGTTCCGGTTGATCTCGAACACCCGCTCGAAGCCGCCCACGACCAGGCGCTTGAGGTAGAGCTCGGGCGCGATGCGCAGGAACATCTCCTGGTCCAGCGCATTGTGGTGGGTCACGAAGGGGCGGGCATTGGCGCCGCCCGGGATGGGGTGCAGCATGGGGGTCTCGACCTCCAGGAAGCCCTGGTCCACCATGAAGCTGCGGATGGAGGACACGGCCTTGCTGCGCGCCACAAAGCGCTTGCGGGCGTCTTCGTCGGTGATCAGGTCCACATAGCGCTGGCGGTACTTCTGCTCCTGGTCGCTCATGCCGTGGAACTTGTCCGGCAGGGGGCGCAGGCTCTTGGTCAGCAGGCGCAGGGTGCTGACGCGCACCGACAGCTCGCCGGTCTTGGTCTTGAAGAGCGTGCCCTCGGCACCCACGATGTCGCCCAGGTCCAGGTGCTTGAAGCTCTCATAGCTGTCCTCGCCCACGCCGTCCTTGGTGACGAAGAGCTGGATGCGGCCGGTGGCGTCCTGCAGGGTGCCGAAGGATGCCTTGCCCATCACGCGCTTGAGCATCAGGCGACCGGCCACGCTGACCTGGACGCCCTGCGGTTCCAGCGTCTCGTTGTCCAGCTCGCCGTACTGCTGGGACAGGGGCTGGGCGCGGTGCTGGGGCTTGAAGTCGTTGGGGAAGGGCACCGCGGTCTTGGCGCGCAGGGCGGCCAGCTTCTCGCGGCGTTCCGTGATCAGCTGGTTCTCGTCCGCAGCGGCGGGGGCGTGGTGCGGCGTGGCTGGGGTGTGCTGGGTCATCATCAACTCGTTGAATTTGCTGCGATTTTAGCCGGGCCTTGGCAGGCTGGCGTTGGGCGACTGACGGTGTGCTGCTGCCTTGAGGCGGCAGGGATTGCGGGCTATTCATGGCGCGGATGCAGCGATGCTGCGGATGGATGGTCCGTGCTGGCTTGCATCAAGCCTGCTGGGCGCCCAACTTATGGCCAGGAAGCGCGATGGCAGAATGCGCACCTCGCTCCAAGTGAGCGTTTCCACCTAGAAGTGCGTCTTCCGAGGATTTTTATGGATTCGAAAGTTGTTGCCGTTGTCGGCCTGGGATACGTGGGCCTGCCCCTGGTGGTGGAGTTCGGCAAGCATATGCGCACCATCGGCTTCGACATTGCGGAGTCCAAGGTCCAGGCCTGCCAGCGCGGCACCGACCCCTCGCGCGAGCT
>Ga0233424_10000062_pt1 | contig 150741 bp, 169 predicted proteins | sample Watercolumn_Towu_FD_181011 | JGI IMG/M metagenome (GOLD analysis project Ga0233424, IMG submission 181011) | Freshwater microbial communities from Lake Towuti, South Sulawesi, Indonesia - Watercolumn_Towuti2014_125_MG | ecosystem: Environmental > Aquatic > Freshwater > Lake | place...
CATCCTTGTATGCCTGAGGAGTTTCTTCTACAACGCCGTCTCTTGTCAGCGATTTGATAAATATGCCCTTGTCTGCAAGTGATTTTTTTACCTGCTCTTCTGTATAATCTCGTCTTGCCTTTGAGCGGGACATCATGCGTCCTGCACCATGTGCTGTTGAGCCAAAACTAAGGTTCATCGAGTTTTCTTTGCCCAAAAGAATCCAGCTTGAAGTTCCCATCGAACCTGGAATAAGAACAGGCTGGCCAATATCGCGATAGCTTTTTGGAACTTCTTCACGGTTTGCAGGAAATGCTCTTGTTGCGCCCTTGCGATGAACTACCACAGACTTTAGTTGGCCGTCGATTTTGTGTTTTTCAACCTTGGCAATATTATGAGCCACATCATAGACTAGTTTCATGTCAAGATCTGATTCTGATTTTTTGAATACACGTTCAAATGATTTTCGTGTCCAGTGGGTAATCATCTGTCTGTTGCTCCATGCAAAGTTAAGTGCTGCAAACATTGCAGTCCTGTAAGATTCACCCTCTTCTGAGTTGTTTGGCACGCATGCAAGTTCCCTATCTGCCAAGGTTATGTTGTATTTTCTTTGTGCCTGCTCTGATATTCTAAGATAGTCGCTGCAGACCTGATGACCAAAGCCTCGCGAGCCACAATGAATTAAAATTGTTACAGAATTTTTTGTAATTCCCATTTTTTTTGCTGCATCTTCATCAAAAATTTCTGCCACCTTTTGCACTTCAAGAAAATGGTTTCCGGAACCAAGGCTACCAAGCTGTGGCATGCCACGCTTGCGTGCTTTATCAGAAACTTTGTTTGGGTTTGCATTTTTTATCTGGCCGTTTTCTTCACATACTTCTGCATCGTTTTCAGAGCCGTATCCGTTATCAATTGCCCAGTTGACACCTCTAACTAGAACCTCGTCAAGCTGGGAATTGTTTAGTTTGACTGCACCCTTTGAGCCAACACCAGATGGTATCGAGTTGAAAAGGTCTGTTACTAGATCCTTTAGTCTTGGCCTTACATCCTGCTCTGTCAGATTGGTACGCAACAGTCTTACTCCGCAGTTGATATCATAGCCAACCCCACCTGGTGAAATCATTCCCTCTTCTGCATCCATTGCAGCAACACCCCCAACAGGAAAGCCATAGCCCTCATGACCATCAGGCAACACTACTGCGTGACCCTGAATTCCCGGCAGAGTTGAGACGTTAATTGCCTGAGATATTGTTCTGTCTGTCATCATTTTTTCTAAAAGCTTGTCATCTGCGTATATGGTAACAGGCACTCTCATGCCGCGAGACTTGTCTAACTCTATTCTATACACCATGTTGCTTACTTTTTTTGGAGATAATTGCGACATCAAGATCGAATAGAGAAAAGCCGCACACAATTTAAATCATAATTTTGTTACAGACTGGTTTTTTCTAAAAACTAAACAATTAGTTTAAAATGAATGGAATTTTCTTATTTTGTTGTAAAATGAAAAAGGCGATTGTTTTAGGCGGTTCTAGAGGTATTGGAAAAGCCATTGCAAACTCGCTAAAATCAATCAGATGTGATGTAACTGCCACGTCAAAAAAGGAACTTGACACATCAAATTTAGATAGCGTGAAAAAATTTGTGCAAAAAAACAAGGAAACCGACATTTTAGTACTGAACACTGGTGGGCCACCTGCAAAGGAATTCGGTTCAGTCACTATAGGTGATTGGCAGAAATATCACAACCAGTTATTTGTGGGATTTTGTGTTCTCTTGCAAAACATCAAGATAAAAAACAGTGGATATGTTTTTTTGATAAGCTCAAGTGTGGTAAAAGAGCCAAACCCAAGGCTTGTGCTTTCAGGTGCATATAGATCTGCCTTTAGTAGTGTTTTCAAGCTGCTAAGCAAACAATTTGCTTCAAGAGATATCAGCTGTATCAACATAGCACCTGGTCTCATTGATACTGATAGGATACATGAGCTAATCCAAAACGCTGATGAGATCAAAAAAACTCTGCCAATGAAAAGGTTTGGCAAGCCAGAAGAGATTGGAGATTTTGTTAAAGCAATAGTTGAAAACAACATCAAGTATCTTTCTGGTGTTGTGATAAATTTTGATGGCGCATCCTCAAGCTATACTCTATAAGACATAGATTTATTTTCGATATAAAAAAAGAATCAGTGTTGTCAATTCTACCTATAGACAGTGGCCGCTATGGCACAAAAGAGATGGTAGAAATTTTCAGAGAGCAAAACAAAATAGATTATCAGCTTGAGATAGAAGGAGCTGCTGCTTTAGCGCAAAGTGAGATAGGAATGATTCCAAAAGGTGTGGGAAAAAACATCTTCATGGCATCCAAATCTGGCAAGATAACTGCAAAAAGAATCAAGCAGCTAGAGGCAAAAAGCGATCATGATACAGCCGCACTAGTAGAGGCGCTAAGTGAAAAATGCAAGCCCGTGGCAAAACCCTGGGTTCACTATGGCCTCACAAGCAATGATCTAGTTGATACAAGTACATCGATGCAGATGCGCGATGCATTAGCTATAATCCAGCCAAAGGTTGCAAAACTTGCCCTGCTTTTATCAAAGATGGCAATAAAATACAAAAATGTTCCTGCAGTTGGCAGGACACATGGGCAGCATGCGAGTATTATTTCATTTGGTTTAAAATTTGCAAACTGGGCAGCCGAGATGGCAAAGCACATTGAAAGAATTGAGGAAATCAAAAAACGCGTCTTGCTTTGCAAGACACTTGGCGTTGTTGGAACTGGTTCTCTTATGGGTGCAAAGGCACTTGAGGTTCAAAAAAGAGTTGCAAAGAAATTATCATTGTATCCTGCAGAAGTTACAACTCAAATCATCCCAAGGGAAAGATATGCAGAATACGTATTTTCTCTTGCACTTTTGGGCTCGACACTTGAAAAAATTGCAGTAGAGATTCGCAACCTGCAGCGAACAGAGATTGGCGAAGTAGCTGAATATTTCAAGGAAGGACAGATGGGAAGCAGCGCAGTGCCTGTAAAAAGAAATCCTACAAAAAGCGAGCGAATCACTTCACTATCAAAGCTGTTGCGCAGCCAAGTACACATATCATTTGAAAACATACCACACTGGCATGAAAGGGACCTTTCAAATTCTGCAAACGAGCGATTTACCATACCAATGTGCTCTATTTTGCTAGATGAGATGCTTGAAGCCATGATCAAAATAATTCAGACTTTACATGTAGATGCAAAAAAAATTAGAGAAAATCTCTATGTAACAAAGGGGCAAATCTTTTCAGAGTTTTTGCTCAAGGCATTACTCAACAAAGGCATACCTAGGTTCAAGGCATATAGGGCAGTTCAAAAGGTTGCATTTTTAGCACATGACAAGCAAATGGATTTTATCGATGCTGTAAGAAATGACAAGTTCATCTCGTCTGCTTTGAGCAAAAAAGAGATAGAATCAATATTTGTTCCAGAGAATCACTTTGGTGCGTCTTTGATGATAATTAATAATGTAAACAATACTGTTCAGAAAACTGTCAAAAAATTCATCTAGACTTTATTAGCGCCTTGTGGATTTGTGAGCCGTACTGTAGTGCTTTTTTTCTCTTGTTTGCAGATTTCTCAGGCACGCCAATATCTAGTGCAAGTTTTCTGACTATGTGTTTTCTTATCATGTCATCTGAGTCTTTAATTTTTTCAGAAACTGGAATCTTTTTTGCATAGTTGATAAAGTCTTGGTTTAGAAATGGCTGAAGGATTTTTACACCAAATTCAGCTGATACTTCATTTACTGCTTTCATCATGTTTAACTCGTTTTCAATTTTTTTATCCATTAGTTCAGTAACAGCTTTGTTTCCTTCCTTGACTGCATCTCTGTATCCGTTATATCCACAAAATAGCTCATCAATTCCATTTGCAGTTGCCACAGTATCAAGATTCAGGCTTTTTGCTAGTTTTGACACATGGTAAAATGCGATACAGTTTTCATTCCATGACAGATTATTTGTCTTTATTTTCTGTCTTATTTTTTGTGAAATATCAGTAAAGTCATCTTGAGTGATTTCAAGGATTTTATGCGGCAGATTGAGAAGCTTTGAAATCTTTTTTGAAAATAAAATATCATGAGAATCGGTAAAACCAATTGTAAGTAGTGTTATATCATATCCAAGATCTGAACAGATTTTTGCTAATAATGAGCTGTCAACTCCGCCAGAAAATGCGATTCCAAACTTTTTTGGAACTGTGTTTTTTATTGTGTTTTTCATCTCTGGCAGCATCCGGTCCACACTCACTGTAAAAATCGTGGAATTTTCTTAACTATATACGATATTGAGATTTTTCCAGGACCGGTAGTTATCAAGACAAGCGAGGCAGCAAGAAGTATTACTGCAAGTGCAGCACCGTTTGGTTCCACAAAAGTTGATAGCTTGTCTATGTAAAATATTACACCAAGCATCACAGTAGAGAGAATCGATGCTGAAATTCTAGTCAGTGTGCCAGCTATTACCAAAATTCCTGGAACAAATTCCTGCAAAGCATAAAGAAACTGCAGCTCTGCTGGAAGACCCATCTGCTGCAGATAAGGTACAACGCTAGGATCAAACTTGAGAAATCCAGCAGCGATAAAGATTGCACCAATTGCCAATCGCAATCCAAAAATAGATATGTCAACAAACTTGCTAGGATGTATTTCTGTATCTGCCAAGACATGTTGCTTTTTAATGATCTTCAATTACAGTGTTACTAAATTGTTTGCACTCAAACTAGATATAAGAATGAAGTTCTTTCTGATTTAAAAATTGAGTTGCGGAGTGCGTGGAGTATAGTTTGGATCATCAGATAATTTTTCAATTAGCTTTAAAACATCATCAATTATCTCGTGAGGTTCAAGGTGTGGTTCTGTACTTATCAACAGCAATGAATCTCTTGAGCAAGGAAGGGTGATGCGATTAACTTTGGTGTATTTTGTCATCGAGTAAATTGGCTCACCAATAAATTCCGAATATTGTTGCCTAATTTTCCATCTCATATATGCATGTATGATGGAATTGTTGCTTTGTTCTGTATCAAGCAGCCTTTTTGTTCCTTCTCTCATCTTTTCAAATAATTTTCCTGATGTGGTGTTGTATACACCAGCGTATCTTACCTTATCATTGAGTTTTAGTATTTCACTACATAGTTTGTTAAAATCCAATTTAGGTTATTCTATCTTTTAATTATTAAAGTTGATCGAAGAATAAAACCAAAAATCGTATAGCTACAGGTGTAGGAACCTTCGTGCCCATTTTAGTCAGAACCAAGATACGAAGCTTAACCTATTAATTTGACATTCAAGTTGTTTTGTCATGGGATTAGCAAAGATATCAGATGAACAGATAAAAGAAAAACTAAAAGAATTGCAGGGCTGGCAACTAGTAAACGGCAAGCTTCACAAAGAGTTCCAGTTCAAAGACTTTAACCAAGCATTTGGCTTTATGACAAAGGCTGCAATGCATGCAGAAAAGATGGACCACCATCCTGAATGGTTCAATGTGTACAACAAGCTAAAAGTAGATTTGATGACTCATGATGCAGGTGGAATTACAGAAAATGATATCAAGCTTGCAAAAATTCTAAATTCGCTTTAGACAATTTAATATACAGAATAAGGCAAGTTTTGCAAAATGGCTACAAAACCCCAAGTTTTAGATTCAGATTTCAAGTATATTGACAAAAAAGGAAACCTGCTAAAGAGCAGGACAGAGCTTGCCATTGCACAAATGCTCTCATTTCTAAAGCAAGACTACCAATACGGCCACAAAATAACACTAAACAACATGAAAACAGTACTTGTTGATTTTAAGACTCAGCAGGGACTAATTGAGGTAATTGATAGTGATGAAGACATTACAAAATACAAGATGATCAAAGAGCAGATGCCTGATACCAAAATTATGGCAATAGGGCACCCAAAGTATGCAGGACAGCTAAAAGAGCTAGATGAGATAATGTTCTATGACGCAAAGGATCCTCAGACAGGCTCTATCTTCTTAGAGGATCCATCATTTGCACTAGACTTTGCACATATTTTACCGCTAGTTGAAAAGTGTTCTATTTTGCATGGACACACATCATCTGTGATGATTGAATTTGTAGGACAAATGAAAAATAATCTACTAATTGATTTTGGCGAAGCAAAAAGAATTATCAAAAATGCAATCACAATACTAGACCACAAGTTCTTTATCAATAGAAAATATCTAAAAAACGAAGACAGTTCACACTATCAGATTGCATTTGAAGGACCAAAGGGAATGTTTGATCTTCAAGTCCCAAAAGATACTACATATCTTTTAGAAGGCGAAGCTACAGTTGAAAATCTTTCAACTGAAATAATTAAAATTCTAGCACCAAAGTTGCCATCAAACATTGAGGCAGTAGGGGTTTACATATACGAAGGATACAACAAAGGTGCGCATATTATATCCAACATTGCAAAACCATAGACGATGGAACCAAAGATCCAAGAAACTGCTTGGAATCCAGAGCTAGAACTAAAAATCATAAAACAGTGGCAGGAAAATCATCTCTACGATTTTAGCCCCAAAGAGAAAAATTTTGTAATAGATACACCCCCACCATATCCTTCTGGAAGGCCCTGGCACATAGGGGCTGCAGCACATTACTCCCAAATTGACATGATTGCCCGCACAGCCAGAATGGCAGGAAAAAATGTCTACTTTCCAATAGGAATTGACAGAAACGGCCTCCCAGTCGAGCTTTACACTGAAAAAAAGTACAACATTAGAATGCGTGAAACTGAACGTGGCAAGTTCTTGGAGCTCTGCAGAGAAGCACTTGATGAGCTTGAAGCAGAGATGATTCAGATAATGAAAAGCCTTGGAATAAGCTCTGATTTTGCAAATTACTACAGAACCGATTCAGAAGAGTACAGGGCATTTACACAATCTACATTTATCGAGTTGTGGAAAAAAAATCTCGTTTATCTTGCAAATAGACCAAATAACTACGACTGGGTTTCAGGAACCACAATAGCTGATGCTGAGATAAACTATGTTGATCTGCAAACAAAGCTAGTCTACATGAAATTTACAATTAAAGATTATAAAGATACAGTTATCATTGCAAGTACAAGGCCTGAGCTATTGTGTTCATGTCAGACAGTTATTGTAAATCCTGATGATACTAGATATGCAAAGATTGTTGGCAAAAAAATAACAATACCTATTTTCAATAGAGATGTTACAGTAAGGACTCACCCATCTGCACAGATGGAGTTTGGTTCTGGTGTCGTGATGGTTTGTAGCTATGGCGATCAAAACGATGTTGCTCTGTTTAGAGAACTAAACCTAGAAGAAATAGTCGCAATCGGATTAGATGGGAGGATGACAAATGCTGCAGAAAAATATGAGGGCCTCAAGGTAAAGCAGGCTAGAGAAAAAATTATCGAGGATCTAAAAAATGGTGGCTTTGTTGAAAAAATAGAAGACATTGTGCATCGAACGCCTGTCTCTGAGCGAAGCAAAAACCCAATTGAAATTATACCGATGGAAGAGTATTACCTAAAACAAAAAGAGTCTGTTGAAAAAATCAGAAAACTTGGATCGCAAATTACATTCTATCCTGATATGCACAAGCAAATTTTGATGAACTGGCTTAATTCCATAACAATTGACTGGCCGATTTCAAGACGTAGATTTTATGGGACAGAAATTCCAATATGGTACTGCAAAAAGTGTTCAGAGTCCCATGTGCCACCGCCTGGAAAATATTACAAGCCGTGGAAAGACAAGGCTCCATTTTCTAAATGCCAAAAGTGTGGAAATTCTGAGTTTGTAGGCGAGGAGCGGACATTCGATACATGGATGGATTCAAGCATATCACCTCTTTTTGTAGCAAAATATCAAAAAGATGAGGGTTTTTTCAAAAAGACCTACCCAGCCACAATTCGCCCTCAGGCAAAGGATATCGTGCGAACATGGCTATACTATACCATTTTGCGCTGCGAGCAACTTACAGGAAAAACTCCGTGGTCAGAGGCCTGGATTATGGGTTATGGTCTTGATGAAAAGGGAATGAAGATGAGCAAAAGTAAGGGAAATGCAATAGATCCGTTGCCTGTCATTCAAACGTTTGGGGCAGACACTTTTAGATTTTGGAGTGCAAGTGAGATTAATCATGGTTATGACTTTAGATGCTCTGAGCAAAAAATTGAGTCAACAAAAAAGTTTCTAAGCAAACTATGGAACGTTGCAAGATTTCTATCTAGTTTTGAAGTGATAAATTCTGGAAATCCAACTACTGCCGATAGGTGGATACTGTCGGAGCTAAATAAGCTGGTAGTAGAATGTAAAAAAGGATATGCGGAATATAATTTCTTTATTCCATCAACTACGATAAGAGAATTCACATGGAATCTTTTTGCTGCACACTATATCGAGATGGTAAAGGCAAGGGCATATGGTCTTGGTTTTTCAGATGATGAAAAGAAAGGAGCAGTATACACACTGCACAAAGTATTGTCTACTGTTTTGAAGCTGTTAGCACCAATAACGCCATTTATCTCAGATTATTTGTGGCAGCAACTCTACTCAGAGAGTAGCATACACGAAGAGCTGCAGACAGAGCCAGAGTCTTTAGAAGACCTGAGCAAATTTACAAAGGAAGTTGTCGAGTTTAACTCCAAAGTGTGGAATGAAAAAAAGAACAAGGGCCTTTCATTAAAGGATTCAATTCCAATTGCAGTGCCATCAAGTCTGGAATCATTCAAAAAAGATTTGCAAGCAATGCATAATCTAAAATAATTTACATTAGCAAAATTAGAATAAAGTTAGAAAGTTTGTTTTGGTTATCGTCTAGCTAGTCTTTTTGCTTTGATAAAGTTCCAAAGCTTTTTTGTCATTTGGCTTGGGACAACGTTTGCTCTTCCAAAAACTTGCTCAAGGGTTTCTTTTCTTCCCGCAAAACTAATTGCATAGCCGCCAAATGGCTTTTTCTTTTTTGAGCTTCGTGATGATTTTCGTGATGATTTTCGTGATTTGCTCTTTGATTTTCTTCTTGATGCCAAGATTCCTTAGTTTGCAAAAATGGCCTATTTTATCATATTGATGAAAAACTTGTGCATTGACACATCGTTGGTCAGCTCTGGATGAAATACTGTTGCTAAAATATTTTTTTGTTTTACAGCAACAATTTTTTCATTAAGTTTTGAAACTACCTCTACATTTTTTCCAACTTCCAAAATTGATGGTGCTCTTATGAAAACTCCTTTGAACTTTGGAATTTTAATTGAGTCCATTGAGATGTCAGCTTCAAATGAATCTCGCTGTCTTCCAAATGAATTTCTTTCCACCTTGACATCAAGCAGGTCAAGCAGTGGCTGCTCTGTCTTGCCAACAATTCTGTCCTTTGCCTCTTTTGCTAAAAGTATCAGTCCTGCACAGATTCCCATTGCAGGCATTCCTGATTCGATTTTTTCTTTGATTTTTTTTAGCGAACCGTTAACTAGCGATAGCTGTCCTATTGTGGTGCTCTCGCCACCAGGAAGTATGATTCCATCCAGATTTGCTATTTGATCAGGTGTCTTTACAGTACTTACTGTTCCTTTTATCCCAAGCTCATCAAGTGCAGTTTTTGTTGCAACAAGGTTTTCCTCAACGTCTCCTTGTACTGCAAAAACTCCAATGTTTAGACTCATGCTGTACTTCCACGTTCTTGCATGCGAAGCTCCAAGTTGTGGACATCAAGGCCAAGCATAGACTGTCTTTCATCAATCATCTTTTGTGCTTCCATTACTTTGTCAGGATCTTCCCAGAATGTTGTAGCCAAGACTACAGCACGTGCACGCTCCTTTGCGTCTTCTGCCTTGAAAATTCCAGAGCCGATAAATATTCCGTCACAGCCAAGTGACATTAGATATGCAGCATCTGCAGGTGTCGATATGCCACCTGCTGCAAAGTTTACAACAGGCAGTCTTCCAATCCTTGCAGTATCTTCTACCAAATCATATGATACTTTGAATTCTCTTGCCATTCTCACCAAATCTTGGTTGTCTTTAGAATCATAAACTGACTTGATGGTACGAAGCTCGTCGTTTAGTTTTTTGATATGAATTACAGCTTCGGCAACATTTCCAGTACCTGGCTCGCCTTTTGTTCTAATCATTGCAGCACCTTCCTCTATTCTTCGTAGTGCTTCTGCAAGTGAGCGTGCACCATTTACAAAAGGTGTTGTAAAGTCCCACTTCCAGATGTGATGAGCCTCATCAGCAGGAGTTAGAACCTCTGACTCGTCAATCATGTCAACGTCTGCAGATTCTAGTACTTTGGCCTCATAGACATGACCAATTCTGCATTTTGCCATGACAGGAATTGTTACAGCATCCATGATGTCCTGAATTACTCTAATGCTTGCAGTTCTTGCAACACCTCCTGCCTTTCTAACATCAGATGGCAGCTTGTCTAAAACCATGACAGATACTGCACCTGCCTCTTCAGCTATCTGTGCCTGCTCTACTGTTGTAACATCCATTACAACACCATTTTTTAGCATATGTGCAAATCCGCGCTTTAGTATAGATGTACCTCGTGAGAGTGGTTTTGATTCTAAATTCTCACGCACTATACCCTTTGCGTTTGATATATCACCAGAAAGTGGAATCATACTGTAAAAGCATTGAATCGATATTTATTCTATAGTAAAGATTTCTCATAATAAGAGAAAAAGATGAAACCAAAACATGTTGAGATTCTCAAGCTAAACAAGATTATCATGATTGGAGCTATTGTTGGAATTACAATTTCAGCAATTTCTGCACAATCATTTGCAGATGAAGATGACTATCTTCTTACCACATATACTGTGATCGTAGAGTATACAGGATTTTTGTCTACACTTTTTTTATTATTTTATCTTGATAATCGAAAAAACAAAGCCACGTTTAGAGCTGATCTTGTTAAGTTTTTTTCCTCGATTGGGATAAGCGAAGTGATCTATGTTGTGGTAAGATGGCTTGTATCATACTATCTTTTGACCTTAAACTATGATCCAAGTATTGCTACACTTGTCTCACAGCTAGTTGGCTGGGCAATCTTTATGATTGCCGTAAATGTTGTTGCAAAAAAGCTAAGACTGTACAAAAACTAGTTGCTGTTTTGTATATCGCTGATTATTTGATCAAGCTCTAATTCGACCATCGTTATAATTGGCGGAATAAACTGCGAGGTAGCATTTTGTTCTGGCCAGTGTATCTGCTTTGTTTGCTCGTTTAGTGTTACTTTGAGTGAGGATTTTTTGTACTGGGTAATATCATCGCCAACAGGAAATGATTCTGATGGGATTGCCATAAACCCAGTTTCTTTTATCAGTGCAGTTAGTTTTCGTATCTTTTCTTCTCCTATAGTTGAACGCTTGTCTGGTTGCGAGCTCCCTTTTTCTATTACAGTATAGCGAACTATCCCGTCATCTTTTATTACAAGGATCTCTGTCTTTTGAGATTTGGTTTCTTCAGTAACACCAAATGAAATTTTTTGTAGCTGGTGTTTTGTATATTCAAGCTCGATTTTATCAGTTGGAACAACGGCAGAAAACGGTATGTCAGGTTTTGTGATCATTGGCACTGCAATCAAGATTGCCAAAATTACTGGTATTGCACCAGCAATTATCAAAACAGGTTTTACCATTCTCTATTGATCAATATGCAATTGCACATAAATTGTTGCAAAAATAACTTAAAATTCAAGCAATTTTTCTTCTTAGTTGTGGGGTCGTAGCCTAGCCTGGTAGGGCGACAGTGTCTACGTTTAGATCACCGCTAAGGGCTCCAGAGGTTAAACTAAGCTACTGATGACAAGATGATGTGAGTTTGGAGCTGTAGTGACCCGTAGGTCGCCGGTTCGATTCCGGTCGGCCCCACGTAAGTTTTTAGGCTATTTTACACGTGTTCTCAAGACGTTTAGTGCAGCTCCTGCACGGAACCACTCTATCTGGGATTTGTTGTATGAATGATTAAGCAAGATTTCCTCTTTTCCGTCTTGATGATAAATGATACACTTTACTGGCTTTCCTTGCTCAAGGCTTGCAAGTCCAACAATGCTAATTTTATCAGATTCTTCGATCTTGTCATAATCTTTTGGATTTGCAAATGTCAGTGCTAGTATTCCTTGTTTTTTTAGATTTGTTTCATGTATTCTTGCAAGGCTTTTTGCAATAACTGCTGCACATCCAAGATATCGTGGTGTCATTGCAGCATGTTCGCGGCTACTTCCCTCACCATAGTTATCGCCGCCAACTATAGCCCATCTTATCTCGTTTTGTTTGTACCGTCTTGCGATTTGCGGGAATGGTTCTATCTTGTTGTTTAGTATATTTTTACCCTTTCCAACCTCGTCGTTGAATGCATTTACAGCGCCTAAAAGGAGGTTGTCACTTATCTTATCAAGATGTCCCCTATAGGTCAGCCATGCACCTGCAGGAGAGATGTGATCTGTTGTACATTTTCCCTTTGTCTTTGCTATGACTACAAGTTTTTCCAAGTCTTTTCCATCCCATTTTGAAAATGGTTCTAGTTTTTGCAATCTGTTGCTTTCCTTGTCGATTATTACCTGAACACTTTCTAGATTTTGTGACGGTGGAACATAGCCATTTCTTGCATTGTAAAATCCCTTGCTTGGAACATCAGGAGCTATCTCTGGCGGCTCTAGCTTGAATTTACCGCTTGGAGCATCTAGTGAATCTTTTAGTGGATTAAACGAAAGACTTCCACCTAGTGCAAGTGCAATTACTAGCTCTGGACTTCCAATAAAGTTCATTGTTTCTCTTTTTCCGTCGTTTCGTCCAGGAAAGTTTCGATTAAATGATGTGACTATGGTATTTGGTTCTCCTTTTTTTAGCTCAGGCCTACTCCACTGTCCGATGCATGGACCACATGCATTTGCAAGAACTGTAGCACCAATTGCTTTTAGTGAGTCTATCTGTCCGTCTCGCTCTATTGTTGCACGAATTTGTTCAGAGCCTGGTGTGACAAGCAACGGTACTTTGGATTTTAGTCCTTTAGCTGCTGCTTGCTGTGCGACACTTGCTGCACGAGACATATCCTCGTATGAAGAGTTTGTGCAGCTACCAATGAGTGCGACTGATATTTTGTCAAGATACGAATTTTTCTTTACATCATCAGCCAAGCGTGATATTGGTCTTGCAAGGTCAGGTGTGTGAGGCCCTACCACGTATGGCTCCAGTGTTGAAAGATCAATTCTAATTATTTTATCAAAATATTTTTCTGGATTTTGTTCTATTTCAGGATCTGGTACTAAAAGCTCACGGTACTTGTTTGCAATCTCAGCAATTTTTTCACGATTCGTTGTTTTTAGATATTTTTCCATTCTCTCATCATATGAAAAAATCGAACATGTCGCGCCAATCTCGGCACCCATGTTTGTTATGGTTGCCTTTCCTGTGCAGCTAATCGAGCTTGCCCCAGGTCCAAAGTATTCGATTATGGCATTTGTTCCGCCAGATACCGTCAACTGTCCTGCAACATACAGAATGATGTCTTTTGGTGCAGTCCATCCATTTAGCTTGCCAGTAATATAGACGCCGATTCTTTTTGGATAGAGCAGCTCCCATGGAAGGCCTGCCATTGTTTCTGCTGCATCAATTCCACCGACACCAATTGCTATCATGCCTAGTCCACCAGCATTTGGTGTATGAGAGTCTGTTCCAATCATAAGGCCGCCAGGAAATGCATAGTTCTCAAGTACGACTTGATGGATTATTCCTGCACCGGGCCTCCAAAAACCAATCCCATACTTGCTGCATGCTGATTCTAAGAACCGAAATACCTCATTGTTTTCACTCAATGAGATCTTCATGTCAACTTCTCCCTCAACCTGTGCACGGATCAGATGATCACAGTGAACTGTAGTTGGAAGTACTGTCTGCTTTAGTCCTGCCTGCATGAATTGCAGCAAAACCATTTGGCCCGTAACGTCTTGCAGTGCTACTCTGTCAGGTCGCAAAAAGACATAGTCTTTTCCTTCTTGTGGTGGTTTTTCTGGGATGTTTTCTAAATGTCCTGCTAGAATTTTTTCTGAAAGTGTAAGTGGTCTTTTGACCAGATTTCTAAATTTGGAAATGTTGCATTCAAGTTTTTTGTAGACGTTGATGACAAGCTCAAGTGTGCTATCTATTTCCATAACAACTAGTTTTCTTTACAAGAATTTAATGGTTGTATGCCTGAAAAATAATCAAAGTTTGGATTTTTTTCTTGTTAATATGTTTTTGATCATCTAATTTGTAACAATTATAAACCATAAACGACATAATAGTATGGTGTTTAGGGGGAACGGGTTCAGGAATTAATTTATCCTGAAAAAAAGCGAGGTAAAAATTAAAAATGGTTAAGAAAGGATTTCCAAAATTTGGTATGTCACAGGCAGGCGCCTTTGTTGCCGCTCTAAAAAACTACAACCTGCCAGACTTTATACTGCAGCTTGTTGCAAAGGACTGCGAGTCTGAGCTCCTAGAGAGGGGACGACTCGATGACAGACTACAAAGCATGAATGACAAGGCACTTGAGCTGCTTCATCGTGTGTTTGTAGAATGCGAAGATGATGAAAAAGGTATGTTTGCCCAGTACAGATTTTTTGCATATGTATCAAGCATGTATCACAAGTGTGAGGTTTTGATAAATGAATCAATTCCTGGAAAATCAGGAAAAAACCACAAGATACCAGTTGCTGTAAAAAATAACGGCATGTACATTGCAATTGCATTTAACAAGGCAACAGGAACTCCGGTTCAAAAGCGAGAGGCAATCAAGTTCTATGAGATTGCCGATGATGTAAAGCGCGGTGATCATGGAACAATGATGACTGATGCAATTTATGGCTCGTCTGTTGGATTCAAAGGCGAGTCACTTGTCCAGCTTGAAAAGCTAAGCAAGTCAAGAAAGCAGGATCCAGAAAACAAGTTAGAGTTTAAGACAGCAAATTTTGAAAACAGAATTTATTCTGTAACAAAGTTAGTTTAGATTTTTACAGATTCAGAAATTGTTATTGTGTAAAACTTGATGTATCAAGTGTCATAAAAAGCGGGTTTGTGTTTGTTTTTTTAAAATCCTTGTCGTATTTTTCAAACGACAAGTTAGCAAATGTGTGCTTTGTCCAGACATCATGTACTGCATCAACATAATTTTTGAATTTATTCTGTCGCAAAAGCTCGTGTGCCAGCTCATGTGATACTGTGGCACAGTTTTTTTCTACCAAAAAGAGCGGATCGTCTTGTTTTGGAGCTTGCCAAAAAATCATTCCAAAGTTTTCTGCATGATATCCCTCACATGTACAGTCAGTCCACAGCGGCCTAAAATGACACAGATAAAAATGGTAAATGTCCTCGCCACGCTCCCTGTGATCTTTTAGCAGTGTTGTGGTGTCAAGTTTGTTAAATAACCCGCGAGGCTTTGTTATCATCTCGTCGCACTGCACATCAAAGTCTTTTGCAAAATTATTTTTTATCCAAACCTTGTAAAACTGTGACATTTGCTTGACATAGTCAAATTCTTTGTTTCTTTTGCCAAGATCAGAATCTTTTATTACGAAAATAAAATGCAAAAGCATGACACAAGAAAAAGAGGATTAAGATTGGCCTTCTATGCCCATCAAAGTCAGAGTGGAACGAATCTTTTCAATTTTTCGAATCTTCCATGTTATTGTTTCACGCAGTGACTCAACTGTTGGTGATTCTATTTTTGCCAAGATATCGTATGCTCCAAAAGTTCCATGAACTTCTTTGACTCCTTCGAGGCTCTTTAGCTGCTGTATGATTGCCTCTTCTGAACCTAGTTCGCAGTTGATTAAAACATAGGCCGTTGCCATGGTTTTAGTAAAAATATTCACATATATCAATAAACCGCTTGTCTTAGGAAGCTAGAGATTTTGCTAGTATTTTATCCCAGATTTCTTTTGGTACCGGCATTACAGATAATCGTGAGATTCGCAATAGATCCCAGTCTTTGAATTTTTTTTCTTTTTTTATTTCAGCTAGTGTAACTGGCCTTTTTAGCCGCTTTTTGTATTTTACATCAACTACCACAAATCGCTTGTCTTTTTCCTTTGGGTTTGGATATGGACCTGATGTTACCTCTACTCCTACTATCTGTTTTTCATCACCAGAGTGGTAAAAAAACGCCTGATCTCCTTTTTTCATACAATTGATGTACTTTAGTGCCAAGTTGTTATGGACTCCGTCCCATACTGCCACGTCTTCCTTTTCTAACGTATCAAAGCTGTAGCTTGTAGGTTCTTGCTTTACAAGCCAGTAATTTGTCATCACTGGTTTTCAGATATAATAATTATTTTATTTTTTGATTTTAATAAAATGTCCCCCGGTTCTGACTCACACAAAGTCATAGGTTTTAGCCATAGGCCTCGTTTGGCTCTGAGACCGGGGTTGCCCATGTTGCACACCTGGGTGAATTAGAAATCATCGCAATCGATACGATCATCGTCATTCTAATCCGTCTGTGTGCATGCTCTAATTGGGCATGTTATCTAGAATTTAGTTGAATATTAATCCAGATAGTTTTATCTCAAATGCCACAACAGGCATGCGTATCTTAAAGTTCTCAATTACTGCAGAATCAATCTCACCAATTGTGCCAATTTTAGAGTTGTTTGCAATAACATCTGCGGTCTTTCCTTTTGCAAAACAGAAATTAGTTGATGTACTTGTTTGGCACTCTATGTTAAATCCAGTTTTTAGTGCTGATTGAAGAATTGATTTTATTTCTGAATAGTTTGCGTCCTTGTGTGCGCTGATGCAGCACAAAGAGATCTCTTCTTTTATTGGATCATCAGCAGAAAAAACTGTTCCGATTTCAAATAATTTTTGCGGATACTGTTCATGTACATTTCTTGATAGAGTGTCAAGCATGCTTGGAAGCAACATATCGCGAAGAATTGTATGCTCTTGGCTTTTTGACTCGACAACTTGGAGAAATCCAAACGAGTCTCGATTTGTCATACCATATTGGATATTTTTGCTGACAAGGCTAGAGTTTAGTGCCTCAGTGAATCCAAGTCCGACCATTATTTTTCCTAGCAAGTCAAGCTGCTTTGTTACAATGTTTTTTTGCCCAACTGCAGACGAATGCGGAAGTGTTGGTTTTAGATTTTCAATTCCATAGCCTAGTGCAACTTCTTCAATTAGATCCATCGGCCCAAATATGTCAAATCGAAATCTCGGGATTGTGCAAGAAATTTTATTTTTCTTTGGCAATGCATCCAATCTGCATTTTTTTAGTGTGGTTGAGATGATACCTGGTGGTAGATTTAGTCCAAGTATTTTGTTTGCAATTTCCACACCAAGACTCATCTTTTTTGTTTTAAGTGACGGTGTTATGTTACCTGCACCTGAAATCTGTACTGATGTTAGAAAAAATCCAGCATTTTGCAGAGTAGCAGCTATAACAGACAGTGTGTCTTCGGCAGTATTTTTGTCAGTTGCTGTAACTTCAACTAAAAGGTTTTTTGTTGATGATGAAATTGTAGTCAGTGCAGAATTGATTATTGGTGGAAATGAGATTGTGTTTCCTTTTGCGTCTAAAATGATTGGTACGGTTTCTGCATTTTCAAGTAGCTTACCATACTGCAGGCCAACTTCGGTGTTTTGCAGTATTTCAGATATGGAGTTTTCAGTTTCTGCTCCTAATGGAACAAATCTGTGCGCTTTTGCGGCAGTTGTGTAGCGTAACGGAAACTCGATTTTATCTAGATCATGAATTCCGATTGATGATTTTTTTCTGTTTCTTCCAATTCCAAAGTGAAGGTCTTCCTGTAGTGTGATAAGCTGTCTTATTGTCTCATCGTCAAGTGTTCCATTTTTTGCAACAATTGCAGTAACGTATGGACGAATCTTTCTTACAGACTGGTCTGCCTTTAGCTGATATGGTCCTCTTTTTACATCAAGTTTGGCTAGTCCTTTTTTTATTCCCAAAAGTCCCTGAAGTCCTGCTGCGATTCCAAAGTCGGTTGCATAGTCTGGCCTGTTTGGGCTATACTCTACGCGAACATATTCATCTGTCTGCTCTTCGATGTCAAGGCCAAGAAACGGAAGTGTGGAAATTATTTTTTCTCTGCTTGTTTTTCCAACAAGTCTCTGCAGTCTGTCAAGGTATAGTGTTACTACAGGCATTGTATTGCAGTCCTCAACCAACCAAGGTTGTTGTTGTAAAATTCTCTAACATCATCTAATCCATACTTTAGCATTGCAATGCGCTCTATTCCACCACCCCATGCAAGAACAGGTTTTGTGATACCTAGCGGTTTTGTTACTTCTGGTCTGAAAATTCCCATGCCAAAGAGCTCAACCCATTTTCCTAGTCTTTCGTTGTAGACCATGCTTTGCAGCGATGGTTCAGTGTATGGGAAAAATGTTGGCCAAAACTTTACCTTTGGCAGGCCTATCTTTTTGTAAAACTCTTGCTGCAACCCCATAAGATCTCGCAGTGTCACGTCTTTTCTGACAACAATTCCTTCCACCTGATTGAATTCATCTAGATGCTTGTAGCTTACCTTTTCGTTGCGAAATACTCTGCCAAGTGAAAATATTCTAGCCTCATCTGGTTTTTTGTCTGCAAGATACTTTATTGTGACGCATGTTGTGTGGGTTCGAAGGACCATCTTTTTTGCCTCCTCTATATTCCAGTTATAGCGCCACCCAAGCTTGTGTGATCTTGCTACCTGTCTTATCTGGACAGGAGTTGCAACCTTGTCAGCTGCAGAGTCTTTGATGTAAAATGTGTCCTGCATTTCCCTTGCCGGATGATCCTGTGGAGTGAAAAGTGCATCAAAGTTCCAAAAACTTGACTGCGTAAAGTTGCCAAGGATTTCAGAAAATCCAAGACTAGTAAAAATTTCACGAATCTCGTTTATCACTTCCTTTAGTGGATGAGTTCTTGCAACAAATGTGGCAGGAACTGATGCAACAACATCAATTTCTTCAATATCCATTTTGCTTGTATCGATGTCTTTTGCCTTTTCTGTCAGCGAGATTGTTTTTGACTTGTTGACAATCTCTTCAATCAATCCAAGTTTTTTGAGGCGGAAGTATCCTACAAGTTTTTCATGTTGACTTTTATCATGATATAATGTGTTTTGATCAAATCCTCCTTGATTAATTTCCTGAAGAACTTTTTCCTCCGAAGATGATTGTGGATCTTGGACTTTGAGTGAGATTTTTGTAGTAAAGTCGTCTTTTTCGATTGTGATCCAGTCGTTTCTTTTTGCGTTTGCTATTGCTGCATGAAAGTCTGATTCTAATAGGAACTGCTTTGCCTCATCAAATGTCTTTGGCTTATCCTTTAGCAGGTTGACAAGTTTTCTTTCAGGCAAACCGCTTTTGAGTACTTCAACTCCAGTAGAGCTAAGATTGTATTTAGTTTCTTGTGATTCAGAAACATCAGCAAGTCCCTTTAGCTTTAGCCACTCGATTCCACGGCGAACCTGATCAGATGAAAGTTCAGTTTTTTTCTCAAGTTCATCTGTGTTGAGCTTTTGTGTTTCCTTTAAGGCGTTGATAATTTTTTTTTCAATAGGATGAAGAACCTGTGACAATATTACAAAGTCCTAAAAAGACTTTTTAAACCTTAATGCAAGTCAAAATAAATGCCGACTGATGATTTTATTGTAACACCGTGGTATGTAGAAGGTGAGATAGATTACGACAAGCTGATTAAACAGTTTGGGACTGAAAAAATTTCAAAACAACTTTTGCAGAGAATCGAAAAGATAACCGGCGAGTCACACTTTATGTTGAGAAGAGGAATTTTTTTCTCGCACCGTGACCTTGGCAGAATCCTTGATGATTATGAGAAAGGAAACAAGTTTTTTCTCTATACAGGAAGAGGCCCATCTGGACACACACATATTGGTCACTTGGTGCCATGGGTCTTTGCAAAGTGGCTACAGGAAAAGTTTGGAGTTAACATGTATTTTCAGCTGACAGATGATGAGAAATTTTATTCAAAGCCAAACATGACACTTGAGCAGACAAGGAGCTTTGCAAATGAAAATGCACTTGACTTTATTGCGCTTGGCTTTAAGCCAGAGAACACAAAAATAATTATCGATACAAAAAACATCAAGACACTTTATCCAATTGCAGCACAGGTTGCAAAAAAGATCAATTTCTCAAACACAAGGGCAGTATTTGGTTTTACAAATGATACAAACACTGGAATGATTTTTTATACAGCACTACAGTCGGCTCCATGTTTTCTTGAAGACAAGCCTGTACTGATACCGCTAGGTGTTGACCAAGACCCACACTTTAGAATAACACGTGATATTGCACCAAAAATTGGAAAGATAAAGCCTGCTCTTATTCACAACATCATGATACCATCACTTGAGGGACCTGGAGGAAAAATGTCTGCATCTGAGGAAACAAATACAATTTACACAACCGATGTGCCGGAGGTTGTAAAAAAAAAGGTAAACAAGTATGCTTTCTCTGGCGGCCAACCAGACATTGAGGAACATAGGAAAAAGGGTGGAAACCCAGACATTGATGTATCATATCAGTATCTCAGGATCTTTTTCGAGCCAGATGATGCCAAGCTGAAAAAAATCCATGATGATTACAGGTCAGGCAAGCTACTATCAGGGGAGCTAAAGGCAATTCTTATTGAAAAGATAAACCAGTTTCTAAAATCGCATCAGAAAAAGCGCGAAAAAGCAAGAGACAAACTTGACAAATACTTGCTTGAAGATTGATAAAGAAAAAATTTCTCTGCATTGACAAATACGAAGCAAAAAAACTAGCAAGTCTGATTTTCATAAAGGATGGAAGCGAGACTTTTATCACTGAAGTGTTTGATGTAATTGAAAATGAGATCATTGTAGGTCTAAAGGACAGGTCTGCCCATAGTATTTTGCTAAAGGATCAAAAACAGGCCGAAGAGTTTACCGACTTTATCCAGTCTGTTATTGAAAGGCAGCACAAGATTACTGATACAAAAACACAAAACTATGAAGTAGAAATTCAAAAAGGCTAGACTAGTGATTTGTCCATCTCAGTTGACATTATTTCCTGGACCTTTAGAAAGTAAAGTTTTGTCGAGTATGGCATTGCGTCCACGTTGTTGTCAATTGCAATCATTAGATATCGTACAGCACGTTTTGATATGTCGATGTTAAACTTCATTGGCAAGATTGGGTCCTGCTTTACTTTGATCTTGTCCTGAAGCCATGGCGGTGCCATGTCAATTGTCTCTGTAATGACTTTGTTGTACCAAAATGAGAGGTTTTCTGGCTGTAGTCCTTCCTTTAGATTTGCAACATCGCTTCCAAGCTTTGCCAGCATCTGGTCTGCTATGTTCATTTTTCTATGATGGAAATTTTTTGTTTTATCTGGCTAGCTCAAAGATAGACAAGTTAGTTGTCAATTTGAGACAAGTTGCCCTCTGTGTCAATCTCAAAGTTTTTGATCCTAGTTGATGATATTCGCTTTCCGTCCTTTGCCATAACCATCGGTACAACCACTATTGCTACTGGCAAAAGTTTCTTTTGTTTTCGCAGATCATTTAGTATGTTGCCTTGGTGGCTTGTCTCCTCGCTTGTGACAAGTGCCTCAACGTTTCCCTCAATTGCCGCAGGACCAAAGTCATTTACAAGCTTGCTAATCTCATATGAGGTGTTTGGAAAGTGTTTTGAGATGGCCAAGTTTAGCAGCGTGTGTCTTCTGGAATAGTTGTTGATGGGGTTTTTTCCCTTTCTTATTGCAAGCTCATCACTTGTCAGTCCGATTATGACTTTGGATGAGATTGAGAATGCCTTTCGTAAAAGTTCAAGATGGCCTTTGTGGATTATGTCAAATGTCCCACCTAGTGCGACTGTCTTGAATTGAGGCATGAATTTAGTTGCTTGATTGAAAATAAATTTACTGTGGTTTTACATGTATTAGCGATATGGGGCCTGGCGATGCGATTGCGCGGTTTGTATCATCCCAGACGTATGTCTCTATGTAGAATAGTCCATCGTTTTCTGGAATCCAGCTTACTTTAGGAACCTGTTTTGTCGGGCCAACAAATGTTCCCTCTGCCATCCCAATAAACTCGACAAATGGCCGCTCACCTGCCTGCTTTATCTGGACATAGTAGACATATGGTTGGCTTGTAAATGCCTGATCTGTTGCATATTGTATCCATGCACTGCTCTGTATTGTGATTGGTTTTCCAACGGAGAGTTCTGACGCAAGGATTTTGTTTCCATCAGCATCAGACAATGATACATCATTTATTGTAACAAGTCTTGTAAGTATTTCAAGTGCAAGTTTGTCAACATTTGTCAGAGGGGAGAGATAGTTGTTTGATTCTGAGACAAGTTTAAAGGTTGATGCCTTTGTGTTGTATTCTGTAGTAAATTCAAAATCAGCGGAGGTGCCAGGCTTTATTGCCTGAGTTAGCTCAATTGTATCAACGCCAACAATTCTTGGCGGAGCAAATGCATCATATGAGATTAGGTAAATCTTTGTGTTTGCGCTTTCAGCAGATCCTGTGTTAGTTATTTTGCCAGAAAGCGAAATCTGGTTTCCTATTCGCAGCGGATCTGGCGCTATTTTGAGAAGTGACTGTTTTATTGGAGACGAGTTAAAGCCAAGAAGGTTAACTGAGATGTTTGCAATTGCAGGATCTGCATTTTTTGATTTTATAACAAACGGCGATGTTCCCTGCGGTGGAATCACATTAAGTACAGGTATTCCAATTGCTGATTCTAAAAGCTGGCCCTTGTTGTCATAAAAGCCAGACCACACCTTGACTCCAGTTATTGGAAAGTTTTTTGTGTTTTTTATCTCGCCAATTACAACGGTTTTTCCATCAGAGTCTTTGTAGCTAAAAGGTTGCGTGTTTGTAAGCTTGATTCCAAGCTGCGATTCGTTGTCAAAAGTTTGTGAAAACGATGTGTTAACAGGCAGTAGTGCAAATACCAAAATTGCTACTAGTAGGATCTTCCACATCAATTTTTGGTGTTCAAAGTCATTAATCATATGCAGTATATCATAATATCAACAAGGTAGACTAGAAGGTTTTACTATACATTGAGCCTAAAGAAGAAAAAGATGTTTTTTGGGTTAATTCTTTTATCGTTTTCTCATTCCGGTAATGACAAACCAATAGACCAATCCAGGTGCCAGTCCTACAATTAGAGGAATCCAGACTGCTATAGATGCTTCATATCCCATGTTATTTTCAACGACAACTTTTGGTATTTAAATCCACCGGCTGTTCGTATTCCAAAAATGATCGCTGCTTAAAAAATAGAAAAAGTTGTAAAAAACAAAATGTTAGTGGACTGAAGGGGATTTGAACCCCTGACCTCCCGCGTGCAAGGCGGGCATTCTACCACTGAACTATCAGCCCTCTGATGCTTTGATTGTAGTGTGGATTTTAATTGTTGTCTTGATAGGGAGAAAGATTTTATTTGATTTAGAGTCGTTTTGTTTGTAATGGTGCTGCTAAAATCCGAAGTTGTCTTAAAGACAGGAAACAATGCACCTGACTTTGATCTGCTTGGAGTTGACGGAAAAAGACGCTCACTTGCTGACTACAAAAACCATGAGGGTCTGTTGGTAATTTTTATGTGCAACCACTGCCCATATGTCCAGTCGCACCTTGAGGCAATCAAGGAAATTGATCAAAAGTTCAAGGGAAAGGTTGCAGTAATTGGAATAAACAGCAATGACCCAACAAACTATCCAGATGACAGCTATGAGAGCATGAAAAAGATTGCAAAAGAAAAGAGCCTGAGGTTTGACTATCTTGTTGATGAGACCCAAGAGGTTGCAAGAAGGTATGGTGCAGTATGTACGCCTGATCCGTTTCTATTTGACAAGGAAAGAAAGCTAATCTTTCATGGAAGACTGGACAATGCAATGAAACCAGAAGATACTGCAACTGAAAAAACAATGATAAAAAATATTGAGAAATTTCTTTTAGGACAAAAAATTGAAAAAGATTTTGATCCTTCGATTGGATGTTCGATAAAGTGGAAAGAACAAACTTAAATGACTGCTATCTAGAGATTTTTTTGAGGGCCGGTAGCTCAGCTTGGCTGGAGCGTTCGACTGATAAAACTTATTCAGATATCGAAAGGTCGTGAGTTCGAATCTCACTCGGCCCACTTTTATTTAGCAAAACTTTCGTATGTAGTCTGCGACCACTGCAATACATCTTCGAGGTTTTCTGCAACAAGGTCTGCCTTTGTAGTTGTTTTTTTCTTTAGTTTACCACACAGAACAAGATGCAGTTTTTTTCCTGATTTTGCCTTGATTGCATTTATTGCTTCTGAGAAAAACTTGAAGATATCATCTGATGATGAAAAAACTACAACTATCATGATGCTATTTTTTTGCTTCCAAACTTTTCCAAGTAGTTTTTGCAAGTCCAGATCAAACAGCGCATCGATTGTATCAGACATGTTGCCAAGATTGAATACCTTCCATTCATTGAAACGAAACGATGCAGATGCTGCCTCTGAGTACAGCGTATTTTTTGTGTCAGCAGAAATTAAGATGATGTTTTTTTGTGGATCTTCTTCTGTATGGATTACATTTGTTATCTGAATTGACTGCAAAATAAGTGAGTTTAGAAACTTTAGCTCGGACTTGCCGATTTTTCCCTGCTGATAAAGCTCTTCAACAGAGTCAATTGCAGGAACTATGATTTCTGTCATGATTTTTGGAATAGTTGCCCCAGAGTGGATGCAGTTTCTAATCAGGTTCACAACCTGTGATGATGCGCCAGTCAATGCCTCAAGATACTTTGTTTTTACCTTGAAATAGTCTGCAGGAAAGCTAAACTGCTCAGTTCCTTCTTCTACAAACCATAGATTTATGTTTCCAATGTTTTTTTGCTGGACAAGTCCTTCTGCTGCAAAGACGTTAAGATATTTTGTTATGGTTATTCTATTGATTCCAAGTTTTTCTGAAATCTCGACTCCGGAAAGCCCAGTCTTTGAGTCCTGCAAAATCTCAACTAACTTTTGTCTAATGTCGCTTTCCTTGTAGCCTTTTGCCATAATTGATAAAAAGACAGGATCGTATAAAATCTAATTAGTTTTTCAAAACCATAACTCCACTAAAAAAGAGAAAAAACTGACGTGTGATTGATATATAGTCAACAAGAAATGTTAAATAATTCGTACTTTAATGTACGGTAAGAGTACCATGCCAAAAGAAGGATTCAAGTCAATTACAGTTTCTGACACAGTATACGACAGATACTATGAGATCTACCAGAAAAACAAGCAAGAGTTTGCAATGAAAGGCGTAAACAGCTTTGCAGGCTATATCACATACATGCTAGAGCAGACAATGCAAAAGGACAAGACCTTTGCAAAGTATGCACCCAAGCTGGAAAAGGTTTCAATTGATGATGACAGAGTTATTGTCAAAGACAATATCAAAAATAGAATTGCCGAGGTAACAATTCAGCGAGGTGAGCTTTACTGCCAGCTGTGTGAGGAGAAAAATTGTTTCCATGTTGGTTTTGTGTTTTCGCTTCCTGATGTTTACGAAATTTTAAACGCAAAAGGAATCAGACATCCAAAATAAGTGGAGGAGGTGGGATTTGAACCCACGAACCCCTAAGAGACGAGATCACCCATTTTGTAAGATCTTAAGTCTCGCGTATCCAAAGCATTAGCTTCTTTGGCCAGGCTTGACTACCCCTCCACAAAACTTGCTAAATTTTGCGCGAAATTTAACAGTTTAGTGTTTTTGTTGTTTCATAATCAAAATTATAAAGAACACAATAGAGCCAACTTTATGCTTCGATAGCTCAGCCTGGCAGAGCGTTACCTTGGTAAGGTAAAGGTCGCGGGTCCAAATCCCGCTCGAAGCTTGCCTTAGATTTTGTACAGTTTTGGTTTTGATTAAAAAATATTGCACAGGTTGTGATCTTTTCTTGTCTTTCTTAGCTAGAAACCAAGATTAACACTATTTCCCATTGAAGCAGCAATACAGCCAGCTATTTGCCACAAGCCCAAAGCCATTTGTAAAATGGGCAGGAGGAAAAAGGCAGCTAATCGAGTCACTACAAAAGCATATCCCAAAAAAGTTCAACACATATTTTGAGCCATTTGTTGGTGGCGGTGCAGTGCTTTTTCATCTGTTGGACCAAAACCCAGATCTTAGATGTACTATTTCGGATCTAAACTCTGATCTCATCTTATCATACATTACAATACGAGACAAGGTAGACCAGCTAGTCGACTCACTTGAAAAACATTCAAACAGATATTTTGCAGATCAGAGAAAGTACTATTATTCTGTAAGAGAATCTGCGCCAAAAAGCCAGATAGAAAAGGTATCAAGGCTTTTGTTTTTGAATAAAACGTGTTTTAATGGTCTGTACCGCGTAAACAGCAAAGGGCAATTTAATGTCCCGCTTGGCAAATACACAAACCCAAGTATTGTAAACAAAGAAAATCTCTTAGCAGTTTCTAAAATTTTACAATCAAAAAGCATTGCAATAAGATGCCAAGACTTTGAGGCCATACTAGATGATGCAAAAAAAGATGACTTTGTGTATTTTGATCCGCCATACCAGCCGGTAAGCAAGACTGCAAATTTTACAAGTTACACAAAGTGCGAGTTCACATACGATGATCTGCAAAGACTTGCCAGGCTTTGCCAGAGACTTGACAAAAAAGAATGCAAGGTTTTGTTGTCAAACTCTAACACTAAAGAGGTAAAGAGATTATTTTCGTCAAAGTGGAAGGTTGCTGAAATTTCTGCAAACCGCGCAATAAATTCTGACTCTAAAAAGAGGACAGGGCATACAGAATTATTGATTAAAAATTATTAAAAATAAAGTAAAAGAAGAGGTTTTGGGTTTAGTCCCACTTTGACCATGCGGCCATCCATCTATACGTCCACGTTGTCAGCTTACAACCAAGGGCTGTAAACGTAACTGAAAGTACAGCACCAGCACCTGCACCAAGAGCTACAGGACTGTTATAGAACTTGCCTACTTGGGGTTCTATTGGTGTCATGTATGGAGGCAGTGTTGGTCTTGGATATTTGAATGCAGTTTCCAGTGGGTCTGCCACGGTAATCAGATTTACCATGTTGAACAGTGGCAATGACATTCCACACAATACTCCGCCAAAGAGGATCAAAGAGTGTTTGTTCTTCTTTGTTGCCCAGTATGCCAAGTCCATCAACATTGCTGATGGTAGCCATACAGGCGTTACGATAAAGTCATATGGATACCCGAGTGCAAACCATGCACCTTTTGCAATCCATGTGTAAACTGTCATAATTAGCGCGTAGTATGTTGCTGTTCCTGGAACTCCTGTAAATGTCAGATAATATGCTGCACCTACTGCGAGCATCAGCGTTTGTGATATTGAGAATATGACAAACGATGTCCAAGCCCAGTCTGTGTAGAAGATGTAGTCGCCCGCGTTGATTGTCAACAGGGTCGAGTTAACTGCTACCACTACTATGAACAAGTAGTGAGTACATCGTCTTAGCCAGACCATTACTGGTTTTGAGGATATGGTGAGTATATAAAATTTTACTAGGGAGATAAAGATCGTATTTAATTTAAAATATGAAAAATAGAAAAAAGTCCAAAATGGACTGTTAGTGGCCTAACAACATCACTATTAAGACTGTTCCGACTGCAGTTCCACCAAGGGTTGCTGCAAGAACACCATTGCTTCGCTTTCTAGAACCCTCTTCTGTTACTTTGATACAGAAGAGATAACCAATGGCTTCAACAATCGTCAGTACAATGAATGCATAGTGACCACTTGGTGTTGGATATGCCCATGGATAAAAGAAGTATCCAGCGGCTGTTCCGCCAAATGTTGCCAACCATGCGGCAATGTAGGATGCTGTGATCATGCCTGTCATGTTTTCAACACGACGACCAATCATTCGTTCAACGTCGGCAGATCCTGCTCCTCCGCCGCCAGCTGAGCCAAATCCTTTCGGAAGTGTCATGTGCGATAATAATATTCAGAATGCTTTTAAGTCTTTCTTAAAGGAATGGGGTCGATCTAACTTTAAGGTATATAAAAGAAAAAGAAAGTCGCTTTTATGGAATTGCTCTGCTGTACAGTTTGCCTTCTAGGGCCATCTTGTACATTTCAGCAACATATGGGTTCTCGCCTGGTGTTTCTGCGCCAAGTTCGACCAGTCGTGCATAGACTCTAACAACATATGCTAGAGCGCCCATGAATGCTACGACTACACCCATGTTGAACATCCAGTGGTTTGGTACTGCAAAGATTTCCTCTACAAACCAGAAGTGCCACATCTCATTGATTCCAATTGTGAACATGGTTGCAAGGTAACCTAGAATGGTCATCTTTAGGCCGGTGTTCATAGAGTTGTTTGGTCCTCTAAGAATTGGAACTCTTCTGTCATAGATTGCAACTGCACCCCAACCCAGTGGCAGAGCCACAAAGTGGCTGTATAGCCACCAATGTGCTGGTGTGAATGCGCTGTCTCTAATAGAAGTTTGATGTAGTGAACCGTCGACGAAATTATCGACTTCCACTGATGCAGCAGTTGATCCCATAGCGATTACGATGAGCCAGATTTTCTTTAATCTCTGGATCTCAACTTCTTTTGGAATTAGTGCCGGCATCTGTGCCATGACTCAACTGGTGTTTTCTTCGAATATAAAGTAAAGCTTCTGATTTTCCGATTTTTTATATAATTTCTGTATGTGTTTTGGTGAAAACTATATAAAATTTATAATATAATTTATGCTATTGCTGATAAATTATCCACTCTAAATCAGGCATATCAATGATAATCATTGATGTTAATCATCTACTCATGTCTGATCGCTGTCGCCAGATACGGCAAAACATATATCGCACTTGATTGCCTCTTGGAATAATTAACGGGATAACTATGGTCGATAAAAAAATACTAGTCGTCGCACTTGGTGTAGTTTTAGCACTAGGAACATTTGGACCAAATATTGCCCAGATGATTCAGACCGCTGAAGCACACGGAGTACAGGCACAACTACAGAGTCGTTTCGTTAGAATCGAAGATGAGACATTCAACAGACAATCACTCCAAACCGGTGAGGTCCTGACAGTTCAGGGAACTCTAGTAAGCCTAGTTGAACGAGATATGAGAGCATGGGCTTCAATATTCTCAGAGTCAACAAATGCCGGTAACAGATGGGAAATCTTGGCAAGAGATCCTCCTGGAAACGTATTTGAAATTCCAGGAAACGGAGTAGTCCAATACTCGATTTCAGCAAGAGCACTTGAGCCAGGTGTTTACCACGTCCACACTCAGCTTAACGTTGAGCATGTAGGTCCAGGCCTAGGTCCAGGACAAACAGTTGTTGTGGAAGGTGACCCAATTCTCAAGCCAATTCCATATACCAACATTGCATACCAATCAATAATTATTGCAGTTGGCTATGTGATTACTTTTGCAACACGACCCTGGCAAGTAATCTAAAACCACTCAATCTTTTCCCTTTTTCATTTATTATAAAAAATTATATCTTGCGCTAGGTTTTATCAGACAAGATATGGCCCTTTGTTTTAAAATAAAAAAGATCAACATCTATGAGAGTTATTTCAATGGAACAGTAGACTTTGATGGCCAAGAATATACCATTAACATCCAAGATGAGCGACGCGGCAAAGTCCTAAAGATGCCATTTTTTCCAAACCCAAAAAAGGAGAGAGTTTTGGTTAGGCTTTCTGGCCCCAATGGCATATTTGTTGAGGATTATATCCCATACAAGGGCAAATCAGAATGGGTCGAAATCGACTCTGACCAGATCACATTTTTTCTTGCAGATCATCAAGACCAGTTTGATACACTTGAGGTAATACCAGAACCTGACTAGCACAGAAACGACTTTAAGTAATTTAAAGTGAGTTTAGCCATGATTTGGCCAGGGATGGGAGATCCTGCAAAACGAAAGCAGACGCTACGGTTTTTGGCAATAACTGCAGGAATCGCAATTGCTGTCGGGGTCGGAAGTATGTCAGTTCAACAGTGGTTAAACATGGACAATCCACTAAAGGTTTGCATAAATGATAGAAACACACCATACAAAATTTCTGCCATATTAGAACTCTATGTAGATGGACAAAAGGCCGAGATTCCTGCAAACATTGGAATCAAAGACGGATGTAAGCACTCACTTTATACTCTTTCAAATGATGGCGTCATATACGCAGAATGGGAAAAGGAATTTCCCTTTGAGCTAGGTCATTTTCTTTGGACTTGGACAACATACCACAAAGATGGATTTCCAATGAGGGATATGAATGAATCAAAAACAAGAATTTTGGTAAATGATGTTCAAAGTCCACAAGGTATCAGTGTACCATTTGTTGACGGATACCACTACAGAGCAGAATTTACAACAAAGGCATATGACGAATCAAAGGATACCGATTTCTTACCGCCAGAAAACTAGCTAGACTAAATAATGAAAAGAAGAAAAGAGTTTTGGATTTACCAGTATTTTCCGTTGTCTGGTATCAGACCTACACCTTCTCTTTCAAAGTGTCTGTCTAACTCATCAACCCATCTCTCACGGGTATCTTTGTATGACCAGCCATGGACACGCAACCAATATGCGATGATTCCAAGCAAGAACACTGTAAACATCATTGTTCCAAAGATGTAAACCATAACATCGTAGAATAGTGGGTCATAGTTTGGTCCGAGTTGTAGTGTGACTGAAGACAGCATACTCAAGAACGTGCTGAATATGGAAATCATTAGTTAACAGAACTAAACACGTGCGATATATACATTTCTCTGGCGGTAAAACGACTAGATCGCACCCTACAGATTATTTAAAAATAATAAAATAAGAAAAGGAAAGGTTTTGTTTTATCCTCTGCCTTGTGCAGCGTATTTGCCAACTCTTGCCTTCATGAAAAAGGCAATTGCAATGCCGCCAAAGACTGCACCTGCGATTGCAGATGCGCCTAGTATACCGTCAGCTGCCAAGTATGGAGTACCAGAACCGGTTGATGGGTTTTCTGCTGCTGCGTCAACTCTTGCTTTTGCAAGTTTTAGCGTTTCCTCAAGTGTACTGGCACCTGTCTCGCCGCCTTCTCCAACACTTCCCATATACTGGGCAAATGCTGGTGCAATAGCTCCTGTAGCTATCAGTGTGGCAAACAGAGTTCCAAATAATACGAACTTATTCATATCGTTTCCTTGTTGGAGAAGTGCCTGCAGTTGGTATTTAACTTTTTTCTCCTGTACAGTTTTTGAATTTTTATGTCTTTTTTAAGTAAGGTTTATGTTTGTTCTCCAAGTCACGGCTTGTGTAATGGGACGTGTTCATACCCACAATCATGGAAAAGCACACTCTACTAGACCTACCACTTTAAGAGTTCCGTCATGGATCTCGCAAAGTCCAAAGGATGTAGAAGAACTAATTGGAAAGTATGGCAAGGACGGCCTTACTGCAAGCCAGATTGGAGTAAAGCTGCGCGATCAGCACTCAATCCCACTTTCAAGGCCGATCACAAAAAAAACAGTAAGTGAGGTCATGTCACAAAACAACCTAATGCCAGAGCTCCCAGAAGATCTTAACAACATACTTAGAAAGGCACTTGGTCTGCAAAAACATCTAAAAACAAACAAGTCAGACAGCAGAAATGTCAGATCGCTTGAGCTAGTCGAAGCTAAAATCCACAGACTTGCAACATACTATAAAAAAATTGGTCGCATACCTAAAAACTGGAAATATAAGTCAGTGGTTGCCCAACTTGAGTAATGCCAAAACAACTAGATGATGCATTATCTAATTTTGAAAATAAAATTTCTGATTGTATAAGATCTGGCAAAAGCATTTTTGTTGTAACCCACATTGACTGCGACGGAATAACATCTGGAAGTATCATGACAAAGGCACTAATCCGTGCCGGGGCAAAATGCACAGTAAGAACATGTCCTGAGCTAAACAAAAACGTGATTACAAATCTACAAAAAGATGCAAGAGACTTTTATATTATTACAGATCTGGGCGGAGGTTTTGCAAAAGACCTTGATGAAAAACTAGGTGAGAACTGGCTTGTTCTAGATCACCACCAGATCCCAAAAGAAGAGTTTGAAAATGATAGAGTAATCAATGCCTGGAAGTATGGAATTGACGGCGGCACTCAAATCAGTGCAGGTGGGATGGCATTTCTTGCGGCAAGAAAACTAGACAACAAAAATTCAGACCTTGCAGCTATTGCCGTAGTTTCTGCACTTGGCGACAGGCAAGACCAAGGCGAAAAAAAGTCATTTATCGGGCCAAACGCAGAAATTGCAAACATTGCAAAAAATTCCGGCCAGCTAAGTATTGATCTTGATCTGCTTTTGGCAGGACGTGAAACAAGGCCATTGCCTGATGCTCTTGCATTTACATCACAACCTTTCATTGAGGGACTAACATGGAATCGCGATGCATGTTTTTCTCTACTAACATCTGCAAAAATAAAACTAAAGGAAGGTGCAAGATGGCGAGTTCCAGCAGAGCTGACAGAGGAAGAAAAAAGGACAGTAATTGAAGCAATTACAAAGTACACTACAGGAAAAAATGCAACAGAGATAATGTCTGAGCTAATTGGTTATACCTACACATTTCCAAAAGAGGACAAACGAAGCTTTCTGCGAGACTGTCGTGAATTTTCAACCATGCTAAACTCTTGTGGAAGAATTCAGAGAGCAGGAGTTGGGATTGCAATTTGCATGGGCGATCGCGCAAAAATGTTGCAGGAAGGTGAAAAAATTCTTGCCGATTATAGAAAAATGATCCGAGACTACATGAATGTTTTATCAACTGAAAGGTGGAGAATTTCTGATTCTGAAAAGTGGATGATGATAAATGGCGAGGGGCTAATCCCTGAGACAATGACTGGAACAATTTCATCTCTTCTTGCCGGCTCACCAAAAAATGTTGGAAAGATTGTAATTTTGAGAACAAACGGCGAGGAAGGAACAATCAAGTTTTCATCAAGAAAGTCAATTGGCTGCAAGTCCAAAGTTAACTTGAGCGCACTAATGAGGGAAGGTGCAGAAAAGTTTGAAGGTGTTGGCGGTGGCCATGACATGGCTGCAGGAGCAAGAATAGCTAAAGACAAATTGGATGGGTTTTTGGACTATTTGGAAGCTAATGTTAGCGTGTAAGGTTAGAGTTACAATTAACAACATTTCAGCTCAAAAAGCACAGGCAGTAAAAAGTGCACTAGAGCCTGACAATGTCAACTTTCCAGAAAACCTGTCACTGCAAATAGAGAATGTTGATGACAAACTTGTTTTTATTTTCCAAGGTCAAGATAACATGAAAAAATTGATTGCGACAATAGATGAAGTACTAGAACACGTTCAAGTTTCACTCAAAGTGATAGAATAATGCTTGACCCCAAAGTTCTTCGAGAAGAGCCTGAAAAGATTCGTGCCATGCTCAAGGCACGGGCAGTCAACTTTGATCTTGATGCGCTTGTAAATATAGACAAGCAAAAGCGTGAGCTAATCATAAAAACAGATGATCTTAGAAAAAAAAGAAATGACATTTCACTAGAAATCGGAAAATCAAAAAAGGAAGGAAAAGACACATCATCGCTTCTTGATCAGATGAAAAATGTATCAACAGAGCTTGAAAGACTAGAGTCAGAGCAAAACAAGACAGAGTCTCAGTATGCAAAACTTGCATTTACAATACCAAATCTAATCCACGAGTCTGTTCCAGTTGGTCCAGACTCTACATCAAACAAGGAGATAAGAAAATGGGGAAAAGTTCCCAAGTTTGATTTTGAGGTTAAAGACCACATTTACTTTTCACAAAGCTTGGATCTTGTGGATCTTGAGCGGGCTGCAAAAATTGCAGGTGCAAGGTTCTATGCACTAAAAAATGATCTTGTAAGGTTAAACCAAGCTCTGATAAACTATGCACTTGATTTTTTGGCAGAAAAAAAGTATGCACTAATCCAGCCGCCATTTATGATAAACCGCACATCGATGGAAGGTGCAATAATTGCAGAAGACTTTGAAAATGTAATTTACAAAATTCAGGATGAGGATCTTTACCTTATTGGCACATCAGAGCATGCACTTGTTTCAATGCATTCAGATGAAATTCTTGATGGAAATAATTTGCCAGTTAGATATGCCGGCGTGAGTCCATGTTTTAGAAAAGAGGCAGGTGCGCATGGTCGCGATCAAAAGGGAATATTTCGTGTCCACCAGTTTGATAAAGTAGAGCAGCTTGTCTTTTCAAGGCCAGAAGACTCGTGGAAAGAACATGAAAAAATGTTAGCTGTTGCAGAAGAGTTTTATCAAAAACTTGGAATTCCTTACAGGATCATGCTGCTATCAAGTGGCGACATGGGCAAGGTTTCTGCAAAAACATATGATGTTGAGGTTTGGATGGCAGGACAAAATGCATATCGTGAAATAGTTTCTTGTTCAAATTGTCTTGACTATCAGGCAAGAAGACTGATGATTAGATTTCGTGACAAGACAAACGAACCAACAAAATATCTTCACACACTAAACAGCACACTTGTTGCAACATCAAGGACACTTGTTGCAATTATGGAAAATAATCAGACAAAGGATGGACATATTTTGGTGCCTCAAGTTTTACAAAAGTATTTTGGAAAAAATACAATTTAGGGCCACAACTTATATTTTGGATTCAAAGGTCGGTTATTGATTGGCACGAAAAACAAAGGTAAAGGACAAGTGGCGTGAAAAAAAATGGGTTACAGTATACGCCCCCAACTCGTTTAACAACATTCCAATCGCATACATCCCAATAACAGGTGATGAGCATGCAAAGGGTCGAGTGATCGAGGTTACCTTGTTTGATATTCTAAAAGGAGACCCATCTCAGTACCAGTACAAGATCTATTTTCAAATAGACAAAGTAGATGGAGAAAAAGCAACTACAATTTTCAAGCGTTATGAATATGCAAAAGAGTTTTTGCGTAGCCTGATAAGACGTGGCTCTACAAAGATAAACTATATCACAGAATGCAAGACTAAAGACGGCCACATTTTTAGAATAAAGGTCATTGCGCTAACTCACAAGCAGCTCAACGCCTCAAGAAAACATGCATTGCGATTGATTGCCCGCGATGTCATGAACAAGACAATTCCACAAATGAGTATAGACCAGTTTGTCCAAGCAACTTGCTATGGAAAGATAAACTCTGATATCATGGCAGCTGCCAAAAAGGTAATTCGAATAAGACATGTTGGCCTTGAAAAGGTAAAGCTTGTCAGAACTGCCGAGGCAGAAATCGCACTACTAAAGGCTTAAGCATTTACAAAATTTTTACTACACCGATGGAAGACAAAGTCGAAATTACTGTAGAGGTAATCATACATGCGACAGAAAACGAACGAAAAATTTTTGATTTATTTTTAGATGTATTTGAGATTGAAGAGTCTGAATTTACAAAAGAGAATCTAGTAGGCCATTATGAAAACCCGATTACATTTGTTCGAGCAAAAATTACAAAAAGCAAGGCAAAAAGTTTCATAAAAAAACTAGTATCCAGTTTGTCGGAAAGTGAGCTTGCAGAAATAATTGACGGTATTGAAAACAGAATCCAAGACTCGGTCTTACATATCCGACTAGGAAAACAGGAGCTTGTAAAAAGAAATCTTGTCTTGCAGGAAAATGATGTAGTAAAGCTCAAAATCTATACTCCAGTATACAGCAAAAAGGACACTGCCAAAATCTATACTAAATTGTTGGCCCCAAGCTAAACACAATTTAATAATAATCAAGGATAACAACTAGTTGGGAATGAGGAAATAATAGCCGCTCCAGTCTGAGCAACAGCGTTGAAGACGCCGCGACGATCCGACCCAAAAAATGTTAATGTATTTTTTCAAGATTATTTTAAATACAGTCATCCAAGCTGAGTTGTGATGAGTACAGATTATGATGTTATAGTTGCAGGTGGTGGACTGGCAGGAACAATTGCAGCACAGTCTGTTTCATATTATTCTAATCAGAAATTATCGATTCTTGTAGTTGACAGAAACTCTGAATTTATGCCAGGAAGAAAAAGCTTTAGCGGCTGGACATGTGGCGATGCGGTAAGCAAAGAAGCAGTTGACTATATGGCAAATCGAATCAAGATTCCATGGACAGAGCCTGAAATCGAGCACCATGTAAAGGGAGTGATGGCGTTTTCACCAGACAGGGAAACTGCAATTCCCTTTGATGGCGCAGGTTATATGCTAAATAGACAAAAACTTCCCGAGGTCCAAAACGAACGTGCAAAAAAAAGAGGAATTAACTTTGAGTTTGAGATAAACCTGACAGGACTAGTCTATGACGGCAACCAAGTAGTTGGAGTTGAGGGAATAGACAACAAGACAAAGCAACCCTTCAAGAAAACATCCAAGGTTGTAATTGATGCTACAGGAATAACATCGATGCTTCGAAATGGCATAAAAAACACGGCAAAGATTGAAAAAAAGATAGACCGTCGTGATATCGAGTCCACTGGAAGGTACATCATGTATTTTGAAAAAGCACAAGAAAACCTTACCGAGTTTGATCCAGACTATTGCATAATCCATCTTGATCAAGACATTGCCCCAGGTGGGTATGGCTGGGTATTTCCAAAGGGGCAAAACAAGGTAAACATTGGCCTCGGTGTTGAAAAATCACTTTTAGAGCAGCGAAATGCAAGACTGAAAAAAAATGATACCGTATCCAGTTTAATTGATCAGTATGTTGCCCGAAACAAGGCAATGAAAAATCCAAAACTATCTCAAGACGAAATTGACAAAAACAATGCGACTGGAAACTTTCAGGTCTCTGTTCGAAGACAAAACGACTGCCTTGTTGCAAACGGATATGCCGTAGTTGGCGATGCAGCATGGATGCCAAAGCCACTTGATGCGGGCGGGATAGGTCCTGCACTTGTTGCCGGGACAATAATTGGAAAATGTATTGTCGAAGCAATAGAGTCAGGCGATGTTACAGAAAAAGAATTGTGGAAATACAATAAAGAGTTCATAAATGAGTATGGATACAAAACAGCGGGTCTTGAAGTATTTCGAAAACTGATTCAGACTCTTACTAATGATCAAATTAGTTATGGTATGAAACACTTTCTGGGTGATCTTGATGTTGAGGCAATATCAAAAGGCGAGCATCCTGACTTTAGCATGGTAGGAAAAATCGGAATGATGATACGTGGTGCACTAAACAAAAAACTTGCCGAAGGTCTACGATACACAACCCAGCAAAACAAGTGGCTTACACAACACTATTACAACTTTCCTGACTCTCCAGATGGGTTTGATTTATGGAAAGACGAGTTGCACCAAAAGCTAGATGAGGCAAACACAAAGCTCGCCTCATTTGCAAACTAGAGTAGTTTTAAATTTGAGACGAGATCATCGAATTTTGTGCTGCAAGAATACTCTTACTTAGATTGGAACAACTCTTTTGATGTATTAAACAAGGCATACCAGTTAGGTCTTTTTGTTCTAGTTATTGGTCCAAAGGGAACTGGCAAGACCACGCTAGTAAGAGAGTTTGCAAAAAGAAAAAATGCAAAGCTAGAGTCAGTTAATTTCAGTCTTAGGACTCGTGAGAGTCACCTTGTTGGCACCAAAACTTTGGAGAATGGTTCTGTTGGATTTGATGAAGGAATTTTGATAAAGTCAATGAGGGAAGGCAGCATACTATACCTTGATGAGATAAACTCTGCCGAGGCTGATGTCTTGCTAAGACTAGATGAGGCACTAGATGACAGACGACAAATTGTACTAAAAGAATCAACTGGTGAGACAATTGAGGCAAAAAAGGAGTGGTTTGTTATTGCGACAATTAATCCACTTACTCATGTTGGAACAAAGGAGCTCCCACCACAGCTTATCAGCAGATTTCCTGTAAGAATAAGACTAGAATATCCACCAGAAGATATCGAGCTTGAGATAATCAAAAGACATGTTTCTGGCCTAAATAATGATAAAGTAATTCTTGGAATAAAGCTTGCAAATACACTAAGGCAGGCAGCTGCAGTTGAAGATCTCTACTACTCTCCAAGTCTCAGAGAGACAATATCATTTGCAAAACTTTTGGCTTCTGGAACCAGTCCAAAAGAGGCAGCAAACATTGTTTTTGCAAATGTCTATGCGCAGTGGGGAAATGTTGAATACCAAAAAGTAAGTGACATCATAACATCGATGTTTGGTAACTAATGCAGGCACTAAGCTTACGAAATGATACATTAATTGACATTGCAACCTTTCTTGTCAGGCGATGGTCTGGAAAAGAAAACATAACAGTTGAGATTTCAAACAAAACCGAAATTCGCACAAGGCTGCATGAGAATCGTGTCATCATAACACCAATTGACAGGTATGATGGAAACAACTTTACAAAGTACAGGCAGTTTCGAACCTCGCTTTGGTATGAGGCAATGCGGATTAGATTCTGTAAAAAGATCCTAAGCAGCGACCATGCGTTTGGCTTTATCCTAAACACAATAGAGACCAGAAGAGTCGAGCTTTTGGGAAGAAAAATCTGGCAGGGAATGGACGAAGAGCTAGTCTTCAACTATTCTTACATGTGGAGCTATAGGCCGCTGCTTGGCGCCGTCTATGGAAAGGCAAGGATGGTTGAGGCCTTTTACCAGTACTTTTTGATTGGAGACATCAAAGGTGAGATGCAGCCAAGCAACTTTGAAAAAATTGTAAGGGCAGTAGAGTGTGCAAAAAAAATTCTTGCTGATGCAATTGAAAAAAACTATGATACAGAGTGGCTTGAGACAAAAATTCCTGAAATACTAAGAATACTTGACATTGATGCACTAATTACAGTGCCACTTTCTGTTCCAAAGCGTGGACCAGGCCTTGCAGTAACAGAACAGGACTTGGTAAGGGCGCTCTCAAAGATTGCCAAGCACCGAGAAAATGATCTTGGGAAAATTGACCCAAAATCTGCACTTGAGGGAAAGGAAATCTTTGACGAGTATACAGTTTTGCTTGAGGAAAACAAAAAAAATGAAAACATTGGACTAGGAACTAATACAATTGGAATTAGAATTCCATCTGAAACAAATGTTGATGAGACAAAAATCTATGATCTTGACCTGATAAGCAACCTCAAGGCAAAGTTTCGCCAGTGGAAAACAGGCTGGAAGGAACAACATGTTATTGCAGGTGATGAGTTTGATGCAGAGACATACATTGAAGGACATTATCCATTTTTTACAGACATAAAAAAGACAATTAATACAAGAATTGTAATTTTACTTGACCATTCTTCAAGCATTTCAGCAGACCAGCTTGAATACAAAAAGGCAACACTTGCATTATGTGAAGTCTTGTCGTATCTTAAGGTAAAGTTTGCAGTCTATGCGTTTAACACAGAACAAAAGCAGGTTGTATGCTGGTTGATAAAGCCAGAAAACATGAAGTGGAATTATGTTGCAGCAAAAAGACTTGCCCAGATTGTTGCAAACGGCGGAACTCCGTTGGCCGAAGTATATGACAAGATGTATCCTATTTTGTACTCAAAAAAGCCAGACATTTTTCTTACCCTATCTGATGGTGAGCCCTCTGATCCTAATGCTGTACGAAACATGGTAAAGTCATTCAAGCAGATTGGAATAAAGATGGTAGCAATTGGAGTAGGGACTCACACTACACGTGCAACAATAATTGCAAACAATCTGAAATATCTTGGATATGAAAGAACACTTGCTGTCAGCAGAATCAATGACATACCAAAAAGAGTTCTAAGTGTTTTGGGCTGAAGCTAAAGATAAGTAAATTACCACAAAGGCATTTCGTATTGTGTAATGACGATGGAGCAGCTTTTCTTAAGCGTCGTCATTATACTTGCAGTAGCTAGGATACTTGGAGAGCTGTTCAGAAGGATAAAACAGCCAGCATTTGTTGGCGAGCTTTTAGCAGGAATAATCATTGGCCCAGTTTTTGGCCTAGTTCAGATTGATGATGGTCTTACAATCCTGTCTCATGTTGCTGTATTCTTTTTGATGCTTCTTGCTGGTCTTGAAATAAATTTAGATGAAATCAGACGCGAGCTGGCAAGTCTGCAATTATAGTTTCTGTGATAGCGTTTGTAGTTCCATTTGTATCTGGAACCCAGATGGCAACTTTGTTTGGCCTAGATACAATTCAAGCTATGTTTATGGGATTACTTTTGTCAATTACTGCAATTCCTGTTAGTGCTGTAGTATTGATGGAGTTTGGGGTACTAAAAAGTAAAATGGGAAACACGATCATAACTGCTGCTGTCATAAATGACATTCTTTCGTTAATTGTTCTTGCAATATTATTACAAATGTCTGATAGTGATGGAACTGAGATCTCTATACCACAGCTTGGAATATCACTTTCAAAAATTGGAATTTTTATTGCAGAAATAGTGTTGTTAGCATTTATTGTAAGCAAAACTGAACACTGGCTTCCACACAAAATTGGAAACTTTTTTGAAAGATTACAATCTCGAGAAGCAATATTTGGAATATTACTAGTACTTACAATCATAGTTTCGCTTGTTGCACATTATACTGGTCTTCACTTTATAGTTGGTACATTTTTTGCTGGTCTTATTTTTGGAAAGATGTTAATTAGAAAAGAAGCCGACCGCGCATATGGAATAGTTTCTGGCATTACCTTTGGTTTCTTTATGCTGATTTTCTTTGCGTTTATTGGTATTGAAATGGACTTGCGTTCAATGACTGATTCAATTCCACTTTTTGTTGCATTGCTTGCTGTTGCCATAGCTACAAAAATTGGTGGTGGCTATTTAGGTGCAAGAATTGTTAGATTTTCAAATAATGACAGCATCGCAGTTGGCTGTCTTATGAATGGAAGAGGTATGATTGAACTTGCTATTGCCTCAATAGGATATGCAGCAGGTATTTTGGATGCTACATTATTTTCGATTGCAGTTGCAATTGGTTTTATCACAACCATATTAGCTCCTGTGCTATCAAGGCCATTTATCAGTAGAGCAAAGGCTATGGGCAGTTCAAGTGTACAAGAATTAAGTTAAAAAAAATCCAAATTTGTTAAAAATTTAACATTTAGTTTGTTGTAGAAAAATGAGTGGATATTATTCTGTAGCTATTCTAATCAATTCAGGAAGTTGTCTACTTTTTCCTTCCGGTAGTGCTGTTATCCCACCAATCAAACTTTCACTCACAATACCTTTTCCCGCAAGTACATTAACTGCCATCAATGAAGTATTACCAGCCATACAAACAAGCAATGTCTTGCCTTTAGTGCCTTGCAAATCTTTACTTAGCTCTTCTGGAATTTGTTGCGTTGCTAATAGTTGTCCAACAGTTCTTGCCTTTGGTACAGAAATCTTGCTTTTATCAACGCCAAGAGATTTTGCAATTAGCTCTATTCCTTCTTCTCGTGGAGTATATTGGGTATGAATCCAGATTATTTTATCATAGTCACCTATATTTGATACAGCTTCCTGCAATGAGATCTGAGTACGGTTCTGTTTTTTTGCCATAGCCTCTAGATTCTTTTTGTATTTTTCTATCCCATCAGCAACTATTACAACAAATTTTTTGCCGCCACCAAAGTTTGCCAGCTGCATCACTGCATAAAGTGCAAGAGCGCTACTTTCTCCCATGTTGTAGCCTTTGTCTACAAAAAACTTTAGAAGCCGTTTTGCCTGCTCAAAATCTACTTCATGTTCTCCAGCATATAGCTCAGGCTCGTAAAACTTCAAGCCAGCTGCCTTGTCTTTTGTCCTAATTCCTGCAACATCCTGAGTACCTAGCGGAAACACCACATGTAGTGACTTTTTGCCATATTTTTCAGACATGTATCTGCTCAGGCCACCAGATGTGCCGCCTGTACCAAAGGTGCAGACAATTCTATAATCTTCCAGCGAATTTCCTTTTTCATGTAATTGTTGGTCTATCTCAGCTGCTGTAACATTTCTATGCACGTTAATGTTTAATTCGTTGTCATATTGTTCTGGGCAGAAACAGCCATAGATCTTGGCAAGAAGTTTTGCCAAGTTTATGATGTCTTGACTAGCTAAAAGCGATTGTACCTCAGAGCTTGCTTTATCAAAAATTGCAGGATCAAACCCAAGCTCAGATAATTGTGAGCGAATATTAGCGGCTGTTGCTTTTGCAGCCAAGAGGTTTGGGTTGTCTTTCATCCCTGGAGCAGGACATATGTCCATGTCAAGGTCCATGATGTGAATATTCTCGTTTCTTAGTTCCTCGAAGACTCCCTCCTGTAGCTTTCTTGAGACTAGTGTAACTACACTCAGGCCAAGTTTAGATAACTGACCCAGTGCTATCCCAAAGTTTCCTGATGTAGCTTCAATTATTGTCTGTCCACTCTTTAGCTTCCCTGAAATAATTGCATCATGGACTATGTGAACAGCAGGCCTTACTTTGATCGAGCCTGCTAACAAGCCAGAATCAAACTTGCCAAAAACTTGCAGATCTGTGTTGGCAAGATTCTGGTTGTACACATTTTTTGCACATTCTTTCAAATCTTTAGTGATATCAATTAGCGGTGTTGCATTGACAACCTTGCCATCTTCTTCCAGATGAGGAACATTACTCCATATCTCTTGTTGAAAACGCTCAAAAAGCGTATTGTCAATGTTGCTTGCTTTAGTTACTTCCACTGATCTTCTCCTCTTTGTATCATCTGTCAAAAGATCATATAAAATGTAGGATAGTCATTCTCTGTTTAGACTAATCTTATCTATGACAAAGTTGTAGATAGTAAGTTAGGGAAATGGTTGAAAAATCATTTGATCCGGATATACTGTACAGCAAGATAGTACACTACTATGTAGACAAGGGACACACAAAAGAACAGGCAAATAACATTGCACAGGCAATTATCAAGCGTGAAGCAGAAAGGCGAGTTTGCAAAAATGCCAACTGCAGACATTCCCTATATGATCATGTCAGGCAGTCACAGACATGTCTTGTCTTAGACTGTTCCTGCACAAGTTTTGTGAAATAAAAATAGAATGATGCAACGAGTCAAAAAGTAATTACACTTTTGCTGAATAGCAAATTCACAGATTTGTGCCTGATTTGAAGGCAGGATTTGCACTAGCAGTTTTTGCACTAGTTGGGATGCTAGCAGGAGTAGCAGACGCAAAGATTGCAACTCCTTTTGAATACAACACAAATGGAGTAGAGATAACAAACTATGAGCTTGACAATACCGACATGGTACTTGCATTAGATGTCAAGGTAACTGACACAAAAGGATCACTTGAGCTTACTTTGGATAGAAACCTCATTGATTCCAAGTATAATGGAAAAGATGATAGCTTTTTGGTAATTGCAGATGGTGATGAAGTATTATGCAAGGAAACAAAAACTACACAAAAAAGCAGAACAATACAGTTTAGTCTAAACCCTGACGTTGAGCTTGTCGAGATATTTGGAAGTCATGTCAAAGGAATTACATTTGCACAATATGAGCAACCTGTCATAAACATACAAAATGATCAGCTGCAAAAAATCGTTACCGAAAACAGCATTTTAAAGGAAAAAAACACTAAACTGCTTGGCGAGATAGACAAGCTAAAAACAGAAAATGATGTACTAAAAAAAGAAAATAAAAAACTAGACAGCAGGATATTTGAGCTTGAAAACCTGGTATCTGCTATGGACAAAAAGGTAAAGGATCTTAATTCCATAGTATCAGAGCAGGTAAAGACAATGTTCAAGTGGTTTTCCCGTAAGTAATAGTATTTTTGCATAAAATTTAATCATCCACTACCATTACAAACTGCATGAAGTGTCTTTCTGTATCGCAGCCATTTGCCGATCTTATAGTGAAAGGCAAAAAAACAATCGAGCTAAGGAACTGGAATACAAACTTTCGTGGCGAATTTTTGATACATTCTCCAATAAAAATAAGAAAGGAAGACTGTAAAAGACTGAAAAGAAAAGCTAGTCTTCCAACTGGTGCAATAATTGGCAAGGCCGAAATTTATGACGTAAAAAAATACAGCTCAAAATACAAAGTAATAAAAGATGCAAAAAGACATTTTGCTTCAAAAAATTTCTACAACAGAAAGTATGGTTTTTGTCTTAGAAATGCAAAAGAGTTTCGAGTGCCAATTCCATACAAAGGAAAACTTGGTTTCTTTGATGTTGACCTAAAACCAAAGATCAAAAAGAACCAGATCAAAACAGACCTTATTGAAGAAGAATACAGATACCAGTGGATAGGCCATCACTAGAGTCAGAAAATTTACTATGTATATATAAAGGCCCTTTATAAAAGACTCAAAATGCCTCAAACAAAACCTGTTGTAAGTATTGAAAATGTTGTAGCCTCAGCATCTGTTGACCAGAAAATTGATCTAAACGATGTTACAAAAAAATTCCCAGATACTGAATATCATCCTGATCAGTTCCCAGGACTTGTCTTTAGACTAAAAACTCCGCGAACTGCTACACTGATTTTTAGAACAGGTAAAATGGTGTGCACTGGTGCAAAATCAGAAGAGATGGCAATACAGGCGGTAAGAACCGTTGTTCAAAAACTACGAAAAGGCGGGATCAAGATAAAAAAAGATGCAGTGATTACAGTTCAAAATATAGTTGCGGCAATTAATCTTGGTGGAAAAATACACCTTGAGCATGCAGCTCGTGTGTTGCCTCGTAGCATGTACGAGCCAGAACAATTTCCAGGTTTAATTCACAGAATGCTTGACCCAAAAACTGTGATTTTGCTTTTCGCGTCAGGAAAATTGGTCTGTACTGGTGCAAAAAAGGAGGCCGAAGTTTATCGATCTGTTCATAACCTACATTCTCTTTTAGAAGAGAAAAAACTGATGATTTACGACCAGTAACCACATAACTATTTTATCTAATAAAGTAGAATTAAGATTGTGTACAAATGGTTTTTTGCAACAATAATTGTTGTAGCGTTAGTTTCATCAAGCCTATCTTCTGTTGATTCAGAAAAAATCGTACTAAAAACTGGTCCAAATATTTACAGAATTGGTCATCTGGTTGCATTATTTTTGTTTGAGCCTGATCTAAATAGAGATAGTGACAAAGCAGAAAGCTATTCACTTGATCTTATCGAGTTTCGTTCAGATAAGGTTAGAGTAACACTTGGAGATCACAAAGATGAGTTTGATGCAAATCCATCTGCATTAAGAGAAACCGGAGACAATACTGGTGTATTTTATACTGTAATTAAGATACCAAGAGAAATTGATGGAAAGAAAATAAACTTTGGAGAAAAAGTTAGCTTTAAGTATTCAGATAGTACATCTGTTGCGTCAGTTTTTGTTGGTGAAAATATAGTTGATTATAATCTGGATGGTTATATCTCAAATGCTGAAGCACAGATAATTCTAGATAAACAAGACTCTTTAGAAATAGATGAATCAAGTACAGAATCCCACATTCATTTTGTTACTATGGCTGACTCGCCACGTGCACAATTTCTAAACAACATTTCAATACAGTCAATCAAGTGTGCAGAAGGACTAGAGCTAATCATGAAAAAATCAAACGGAATGCCTGCATGTGTGAGGCCAAGCTCGATTTCAATTCTAATCGAGCGTGGATGGGGAGTCCATGTTTTGCCTGATTATGAAAAAAGTGAGGATAACAACTCTGAATACTTTACAGTAGGAGACCTTGCTGTTAGGACAGAAAATGTAGTTTATTTTGAAAATTACGAAGGTTATCTTGCACAACCTAAGATAGATGGTGACTATCCTGGGATTATACTAATCCATGAGTGGTGGGGTCTCAATGACAATATGAAGCAGATGGCAGAAAATCTAGCATCACATGGATACGTTGCACTTGCTGTTGATCTGTATGGAGTTCCACCTGCAATAACAGCTGACGAAGCAAGACAATTAATTTCTTCATATCAATCAGAAAAAGGAATTGAAAACATGGATGGGGCTGTGAATTATCTTATAGAAAACCAACATGTTTTATCAATTGGTTCTATTGGTTGGTGTTTTGGCGGGGGAGAATCTCTAAACCTTGCATTAAACAATGACATGATGGATGCAACTGTGATTTATTACGGAAAGCTTACATCTGACACTGCTAGTCTTTCATCAATCTCTTGGCCAGTTCTTGGTATTTTTGGAGGCCTTGATCAAGGAATTCCGGTCGATTCTGTAAGACAGTTTGAGGCTACATTAAATGAGCTTGGAATTCCAAACGAGGTCTATATTTATGAAAACGCAAACCATGCATTTGCAAATCCGTCAGGGGATCGATATTCCCCAGAAGATGCAAAAGATGCATGGCAAAAGACTCTTGCATTTTTTGAAAAACATCTAAAATCGGTTTGAATATAAAAAATAAAAAAGCTAGATTTCTCTTTTCATTCCAATTTTACACATACCTATTCTACAGTTATGGCAAACGTAATCATCTGCAGGGTTTTGACAACCACATGAGCAGGTACATGTATAATCATTCAACTGAGACCACACAACTTCATTATCTTTTTTGCAGTTTTGTCAATATCTACATCCGGCTCTGCTGAAATCAAGAGCACAGTGTTGTTTATTGGAAAGCTCATCATAACTGACTTTTCTCTTCTTGATGCAGAATACTTTACTTTTCCAAGACTGTAATCAAACTCCATTCTCATTGAAACTCGCAAGGCAAGCTCCATGTACATTTTTTGGCGTTCTGCATCATCTTCAAGTGGTAATACTCCTTTTTTGAAACCACCTGCAACCATCCTTCCCATGCTATTTATCAGACCTGCAAATCTTATTTCATCTTCTTGAAGTAATCTATCGCATTTTTGCTGAAAAATTTTGTACTCTTGTGAGTTTTGTGTTTTGTAAGGTTTTACATTTGCAGACATAACATCGTTCATAGATAATTTTACGTCAAACTGTCTAATAACAGTAGATTAACAAATGTTTGATATTTGTTAAATTATTTGAAATAAAAAAATAAAAGAAAAGCTAACTTTGATTTAATTTAGTTTAAACAAATTTTTAGCTAGAATCTTTTGGAACCATATGAGCGGTGTTTTGGTAAACATTCGCGACAATATACTGGCTTTCCTTCTTTTGGTTGAAATGGAACCTCGGCGTTTTTGCCACAGTCGGCGCAAACACAAGGATACATTTTTCTGTCATACGACATGATTCTTGGACATATCTGGTTACATAATAACTATTGGATTTTGTAACTAGGCAGAACTAAACATTTTTTGGGTTTTGTTTAGTTATTGGCGTATATTCTTTTTGTTACCTGTAAGTTGATGAAATTAAATTTCGCCCCATTCTTTTAATAAAATATCCAAACGATCTGCAATTTCGTAATTTGTTTCACGTATTTTGGATACTTCTGCTTCTAATTTTCTTCTGAAATTGTCAGTATTTTTGACATAATTTTCAAATTTTGTATTTAGCTCGTCTACTGAATTTTGTAATTCATTTAATGCAGGATTTGATCCTTGTCGGGTTACTAACACCATGTTTGTTATATAATAAAGCAGAATTTAAAGTCATTATTAGATTCTGATATTAGGATCTTCGGCTTTTAGCTTTTCCCAGTCAGCAAGGAAATTTTTCAATCCAATATCAGTAAGTGGATGCTTTAGCATCTTTCCTAAAACATCAGGTGGTAAAGTTACAACGTCTGCTCCAATCTTTGCAGCATCAACTACATGCACTGGATGCCTAATGCTTGCAACAAGAATCTGAGTCTTGAACTTGTAATTTTGAAATATTTGATGAATCTCGCGAATAAGACCCATTCCGTCTTGGCCAGCATCATCCAGTCTTCCAATAAAGGGGCTTACATATTTTGCACCAGCCTTTGCAGCAAGAACTGCTTGGTTTGCAGAAAACACCAAAGTAACATTTACAGGAATTCCTTCTGCTGTCAGGCTCTTGCATGCCTTTAGTCCATCTGCAGTCATTGGACATTTTACAACAACATTGTTTCCATATTTTCGCAGTCTTCTTCCCTCATCCATCATTCCAGAATATTCAGTACTGACAACCTCAAGGCTAACATCGCCTTTGATAATACTGCAAATTTCTTCCATTGTCTTGTGAGGATCTCCGCCTTCCTTCGAAAGTAGTGTTGGGTTTGTTGTGATTCCATCAAGCAAACCCATATCGTTATACATTCGAATTGATTTTAGGTTGGCAGTATCAAGAAAGATTTTCATTTTCTGCTCCTAGCCTCTTTTGCAGCCTTTGCTATATTAATTGATGATATTCCATGCTTTTCAAGTAATTGTGGAATTTCGTTGTCTCGCGCAGACTCGCCAAACTTGTCCTGAACACCAATTCGCTTTATTAGTACAGGATATCGTTCAGATACTGTTTCAGAAACAGCAGAGCCAAAGCCGCCCATTACATTGTGTTCTTCACATGTTACAATACAGCCAGTTTCTCTTGCAGCTTTTTCTAAAAGATTTTCATCAATTGGTTTTATCGAAAACCCATCAATTACTCTACAAGAAATTCCTTCTTTTTTTAGCAAGTCAGCTGCATCAAGTGCCATCGTTACTGTAATGCCACATGCAGCTATGGTGCAGTCAGTGCCATCACGCAAAACAATTCCCTTTCCTATCTCAAAGTCTTGCGATTCTTGGTATACTAGAGGTGTTGCAGATCTTGCCATTCTCATATAGTGTGGCCCATATCTTTGTGAGATAATCCATGTAAGCTTTGATACGGCTACAGTGTCTGCTGGGATCAAGACAGTAAGGTGTGGAATGGAACGCATGATAGCAATATCTTCTATTTGCTGGTGTGTTCCTCCGTCTGCTCCAACCGAAATCCCACCATGTGATACTACCAATTTTACGTTTAGCCCATTTTTGTCATCACGAGACGGATATGCAATAGCGTTTCGTATCTGATCAACACATCGTCCTGGCAAAAATATTGCATATGTACTTGCAAAGGCAATCTTTCCAGCATATGCAAGGCCTGCTGCTACTGAAACAAGATTGGCTTCGGCAATTCCAACATTGAAGAATCGATTTGGAAACTCTTTTCCAAATGCAGCTGTTTTTAACGAGTCTGTTGTATCAGATCCCAAAACTACAACGTTTTGATTTTCCTTTCCAATCTCAATTAGCGTTTTTCCATACTCTGAACGCATATCTGTTAAAACTTCGCTCAAGTGTATCCAAGCTCCTTTGCCATCTGCATTAGCTGAGTTTTTTTGTCACCAATCAAGTGTAGTTCAATCCACTTGTTTACCAAATCTTTTCCGCCAAGATCATATGCCTTTTTTATGAGAAGCTTGCGTCTTGCCTTCAAGATTTCTTTTCTCAAATCTGAAATTACACCACGAACGTCTTTTTGTCCAATTATTGCAGAGCCTCCAACAAAGGCTCTTGCACCATCCGCAAAGCACTGGCCAACGTTGTTTAGATCAACGCCTCCATCAGCCTCAATAAATCCATCAAATTTGTGCTCAGAAAGTACCTTGACAAGGTTTTGTGTTTTTTGATGTGTTGATTCGATGTACTTTTGTCCAGATTTTCCTGGAACAACTGACATTACGATTAGCTGATCTAAATCTGATAGACACTGAAAAGACCACTCTGGCAGCTCTGTATCTGGATTTATTGCAAGACCAACACCAACTTGGTTTTGTCGTAGTGTGTCACGTATTTCACCAAAGCTTGATTCATCACAGACTTCGACATGAACTGTTATGATATCACATCCAGCATTGATGTAGTCTTTGACATGTTTTACTGGTTCATTAATCATAAGGTGTGCATCAAATGGAATCACAGTGTACGGTCTTAGCTCTTTTATTTTGTTATGATCAAATGTTGTGTTTTGGACAAACTGTCCATCCATTACATCAAGATGGATATAGTCAGCACGTCCTTCAGAGCATCGCTTGACTTCGTTTTCAAGATTTTTCATATCACCAGCTATAATTGATGGTGCAATCATGAACTGATAGTCAAGTTCTAGATCAATTATTGGTGCAATCTCTTTTTTTGGTGCAACGCCGTGCCATTTTGGGTTGTCCTCCATGTGCTCTACACCTTTTCCCTTGACTGTCCTTGCAACTATAATGGTTGGAACATTTCTTGTCTGAATTGCTTTTTTTAGTGCAGCATCAATCTGCTCTATTCTGTGACCATCGATTTCAATTACATTCCATCCAAAGGATCTCCACTTGTCGCCAAGTTTCCACCTGCTTGCATCCTTCCACATCTCAGAGAGCTCATCACCTACTAGCTCCTCATCAAGTGGCATGATTTTTTCGGTGTAAGAGTCTTGCTGGATAAAGTTCCTATCCAAAAATACAGTCATGTTGTCTACTTTGTATTTTGCTCCAGTCATTGCAGCCTCCCAGACCTGACCTTCATCTGATTCACCATCACCAATTATTGTAAAAATTCGATGATTTCTAGAGTCGATTTTTGCAGCCAATGCATTCCCTATTGAAAATGACAATCCAATTCCTAGCGAGCCTCCACAAAACTCTACTCCTGGACACTTGTAGTCAGGATGTCCTTGGAGTCTGCTTCCAAGTTTTCTGAGTGTTTCAATTTCTGATTCATCAAAAAATCCAGCAACTGCAAGATTTGAAAAAAGACCAGGCGATGCATGGCCTTTTGATAAAATTAATCTGTCTCTGTCCTCCCAAAGCGGATTTTTTGGATCATATCTCATGTATTTGTACAAAAGACATCCCATAATCTCTGCCATAGAAAATGAACCGCCGGGATGTCCAGAACCTGCAGCGGTTGTACCTCTTATGACTAGCTTGCGTGCCTTACGTGCATTTTTTTTAATCTGATAGTAATTCATTCCCATAACTTACCAAAATCCCCTTTTGCCACCATAGCCATGCATATTTGGTTTTTGCCGCTGTAATTTAAAATTAAGAACATGTCCTGAAAATTTTAATCTCCAAAAAAGCTATGACTAGACATGAATCTAGAAAAGCTAGTGCCGCTTGTACTATATGATGACATGTGCTATCTTTGTATCAAGTTTGCAAAATTTGTCAATTTTTTGGCAAAAGGCAGACTCCGACTTGTTGGTCATTATACTGATCTTGGAAAAAAGATTCGTGATAAGGTACTAGATTCTAGTGCTTTGAGCATGTTTTGGTTTATTAATAAAAACACAGCATATGGAGGTCGTGCTGCCCTGCTTCCATTGTTTTTTGCCATAATTTCTGCAAAAGGAAACTCAGGTGTCAGTGTGCAAGAGTCTTGCGATATTGGTTGCAAGGACACAAAGGCTGTCTTCTTGCGTTCTGCAAGTCTTTTATCAAATAGTAAAAAAATAGCTTTAAGAAATTAGTCTAGTTTAACTTCAAATAAAGATCAAATACTAAAAAGTGGCTGCATGGTAATATTCATGTTTGTTATAATCTATGCATTTTTTGTCTCAACAGCATCAGGTCCAGTGCCCGCATTTTTTTCTGAAAGGTTTCCAACAGAGATTAGAAACAGTGCTGCTGGATTTTCCTATAATGCAGGATTAATTTTTGGCTCTTGGTCGCCTTGATTGCGCTGACTCTAATGTCACTTGCTGAACCTAGTTTTGCGCCAGTAGTTCTTGGCCTGAATATAATAATCGGTGCTGTGATTGTGATAGTTCCTACACTTTTGAGTCCTGAAACCAAAGAATACGAATTAAATTAGAAAATATAGCTTTTCTTGTTTGAAAAAAATTACCTAGGATTCTTTAATATTATACAAAAATTTAAGAATGGTAAGAAAAGGGAAAAAATTATGAAAGACATCAACGAGATAATGCCAAAAATACCAAATATGAGATGGGGTGCGTTGCTAAACAGAGCACCAACCAACAAGAAGGTAAAACAACTAGATAGAATGCTTCCTCACGATAAGAGATGGCATACGGTTTTTGAGGATCAAGAATCGGTATACGTTGATGATGTTCGCGTCAAAAAACAAGATCCTGAAAAGTGGACGTAAACTAGTATTTGTAAATGCCTTGAGTTTTGAATCCTTTTAGCCTGTTTCGTAGTGTTACTTCGGTTACATTTGATGCTACTGCAATTTCTCTTTGGGAGACATTTTCCCCGTTTTCAAGGCAGGCAACATAAAGTGCAGTCGCTGCAAGCCCCATAGGATTTTTGCCTGCAGATGCCTCCTCTTGCTCTGCTTTTCTTAGAATTTTCATGGCATCGCGTTTTGTTTTTTCAGACAGTCCAGCTTTGCTTGCAATTCTAGAAATACATTGAACGGAATCAACTACTGGAACCCTTAGATCAAACTCACGAATAAGCAGTCTGTAACATGTTGCAATGTTTCTTCTTTTGATGTTTGTAGTATCTGCAACATCTTTTAGTGTACGTGGAGTCTCTGCGTCACGACAAGCAGCATAAAGTGATGCTGCCATCATTGTTGGAATTGATCTTCCCCTAACAAGTTTTTTCTCAAGTGCCTTTCTGTAAATGTATGCTGCCTTTTCAATTACTGCATCAGGTAAGGCAAGCTTATCTTTCATTTTGTAAAGTTCGTTAAATGCATCTCTTAGGTTTCTATCAATTGGCTGGCTCTGACTTCGGCTGTCCCATATTCGTAATCTACCAATTGAGATTTGCATTCCCTTTGAGAGTTTTTTTCCTGTTGCATCCCTGTTTGCCGGATTGATTATTGTAGCTAGTCCCATGTCATGTCTGCTAAGCGATGTTTTGTCTCCTGTTCTACTTTTGCTCTGATCATCGTCTGCAAAGGATCTCCACTCTGGGCCAACGTTTTCCATTCGATCTGACATTACAAAGCCACATTTTCCACAAAATCTCTCACCAGTAACATTATCTGTTAATGGAACATTTTTTCCACAGTATGGACAACGACTATTCAAATTTTGTAATACCATATTGATCAGTATCCAAAACCGATGAATTTGTCTGCCATATGAACTAGTGGATTGAGAATTTTCCTAATTTTTACATCGGTTTTGCACATTTTAGGCATAAACATCTCTAATAAAATACGAATGAATAAAACAAATTGAGATTAGAAAGAAAACTGAATTTATAAAACAGGAAGCTAGAGATTAAGAAAATCATGAACATAAAATCAGAGAAAACTCAGCCGCTAAACAAAAAGACTGCTGCGCTTTGCGCATTTGTATTTGAAAATTCAAAAGATGTACTTGGCCTTCCAAAACTACCAGCCAAGCTTGATGCAGCAGTAAATCAGTCATTAAAAGAGACGCAAGGCAAGTTTGAATCTATTTCTATAATCCATACACATCAGCTAATTGCTGCAGAAAAAATAATTATTGTGGGTCTTGGAAAAAAGCCAAAGACAACAATAGACTCTATACGAATGGTTGCAGGAAAGATTGCGCAAAAAGTGCGTGAGCTAAAACTAGCAGATTTTACAATTATTGTACCAGAGGATCTCCAGTTTAACATCAACCAAACAATTTCTGCAATAGTTGAAGGAGCAGAAATGTCAATGTATTCATTTGACAAGTACAAAAAAGAAAAAAACGAAGGTAAAGTACCTAGCCTAGTACTTGTTACATCTCACAAAGTGGATGATGTTATTTTAAAGGCAAAAAAAATTGCTGAGGCTGTAAACTATACAAGAGACATTGCAAACCTCCCCCCAAACGAATGCTCGCCTGCACAGCTAGCTGGCCTTGCAAAATCACTTGCGTCAAAAAACAATCTAAAATGTACCATTTTATCAAAAGGTGAGCTAAAACAAAAAGGACTTGGTGGGATTTCTGCAGTTGGTCAAGGAAGCAAAAATGAGCCAAAGCTAATCGTCTTAGAATATCGCAGAGGCAAAAGACAGGACAAGCCTGTCGTAGTTGTTGGAAAAGCAGTAACATTTGACACAGGTGGAATATCAATAAAGCCAAGCGAGAAAATGGATGAGATGAAGTTTGATAAGTGTGGCGGCTGTACGGTTTTAGGAATAATGAAAGCAGCGTCTGATCTCAGACTACCAGTTAATCTAGTTGGGATTATTCCGTCTGTTGAAAACATGCCAAGCGGCGAATCATACAGACCTGGCGATATTGTCAGATTGTTTGGTGGAAAAACTGCTGAAATTCTAAACACAGATGCAGAAGGTAGATTGATTCTGGCTGATGCTCTGGCATATGGAGTAAAACTATACCAGCCAAGTGAGATAATTGACTTTGCAACACTTACAGGCGCATGTATTGTTGCACTTGGTGCAAACGTTGCAGGACTAATCAGCAACAACAAAAGAATATCTGAAAAGCTGAAAAACGCGTCTTCTAGAACCTCTGAGCAAATATGGCAGCTTCCAATTGATGATGATTTTATGGAGATGATAAAATCCGATGTTGCAGACATCAAAAATATTGGAGTAGGTAGGGCTGCTGGAACAATTACTGCTGCAGCATTTTTGGCAAATGCTGTTGGCAATACACCGTGGGCTCATTTTGATATTGCAGGAACTGCGTGGATACAGACTGGTTCAAAACCAAAATCCTACAATCCAAAGGGTGCAACAGGCTTTGGTGTAAGGTTAATTCTTGATTATCTATCTAATTAGATCGCCAAGATATTATCAAATAGAAGAAAGATAAGTGCAGTTTAAGTATTATTTTGATGTATATTGTATGACGAGGAAACTTGGAATGTTGCCGTTTCACAAAAATGTGGAATGGTGCCAAAGTTCTAAGGAGCGCTTTGGACTCCCATGCCATGGCGTTCTACGCCCGACCCTGCATGTTTGGGTGGTACCAGTCCTCGTCGCGTTATAATTAAAATTCCTGTCGTCAAACGTTGACAAATCAAGGTCAAAAAATATCGATCATTGAAAAAGTCGCTGCGGTTTAGGCAATTATCTTTATAAGATGTCTATTTCCAAATATGGCAATGACTCAAGTTAATGCCAAGATTGATAATAAAATTCTAGAAGAGTTTCGCGATGTAATATACACTAAAAAGGGCTTGAGAAAAGGAGACTTCAAAGATTCACTTGAGGATGCTTTGCTTGATTACATACTGAGATATTCAAAATCTCAATCTGCAAAGGAATTTGTAAGAAACTTCAAAGAAAGCAAGCATAACTAATGCTGTCAATTATTATAGTCATGATTTAACTTCCAAAAAAGAAAAAATATAGTAGAAAGTTTTGGGAAGAACGTTGATCCTAAAAAAGATAAGCTTGATTAGTTATGAACAACATCAGTAGCCTCTGCTGTTTCTATCAGGTTTGTTTATGTTTGGATTTCTAAAATCATGTTTTTCCATCATGTGGTTTAGGAATCGAATATCGTCTGTAAATTGCTCTCCGCAGACAGCGCAGCTTGGCATGTTGATTTAGATGGTTTTTATATATATTAATTTCAAGAAAAATGCCAGCACTGTTGCTTCCCAAGAGCTCTCGCACCTTAGTAACACAACAGCGACATTAGGTTTGACTTCCAGGTTCGGAATGGGTCTGGGTCGCACCCTAACGCTATGGCCGGCTTGAACTAATGTTTTGCAAAGTTCTCTATTAATGTAACTAAGAAAGTTGAGCGCCTCCTTAATGACCTATAAATTATACAAAAGGCCCAGAACGCTATGACGCATCGTGTTGCAGTACTTGACAAGGAATTATGCCAGCCAAAAAAGTGTGGTCTAGAGTGCATCAAGTATTGCCCAGTAAACAAGTCTGGCGCTGATTGCATCATACTAAATGAAGAAGTAAAAAAGGCCCAGATTGATGAAAATATTTGCAATGGTTGTGGCATTTGCGTAAAGGTCTGCCCATTTGATGCAATAACAATTGTAAATTTGGCAACAGAGCTTGCAACAGACAAGGTCCACCAGTATGGAATAAACTCATTTAGACTCTACAAGTTGCCTGTTCCAAAAAAAGGTGAAGTTGTTGGTCTTCTTGGCAGAAACGGAATGGGAAAAAGTACAGTTGTAAATATTTTGGCAGGAAACCTAAAACCAAACCTGGGAAATTATACAGAGCCACCTGACTGGGATGCCATTCTGAAATATTATAGCGGAACTGAGCTAAAGTCTCATTTTGAAAAAATTAAAGAAAAACAGATCAGAGCCTCAATAAAGCCACAGCAGGTATACAACGTAGTAGAAGCCTTTGATGGTACAGCAAAGGAGCTTTTAGAAAAGTTTGATGAGCGTGGAGTCTCAAGAGCTTTGGTAAAGGATTTGGGGCTTGAAAACTCGATTGATCATAAATTAAAGGAGCTAAGTGGAGGCGAGCTGCAAAGAATTGCAGTAGCGGTTGCAGCCTCAAAGGATGTCGACTTTTACTTTTTTGATGAACCATCATCGTATAATGATGTCTATCAAAGAGCAGGTGTTGCAAGGGTAATTCACAGTCTTGCAAAGATTGGAAAAAGTGTGATGGTAGTAGAGCATGACCTTACATTGCTTGATTATCTAAGTGACTATATCCAAGTGTTGTATGGAGTGCCAGCTGCCTATGGAATTGTTGCAGGTGTTCTCTCAACAAAGGTTGGAATAAACGTCTTTTTAGATGGTTATCTTCCTGGAGAAAACGTAAGGTTTCGTGACAAAAAGTTCACATTTGATGCATCAACCTCAGTTGATGATTTCATCCAAGGCGATGTGATAATCTCGTATCCACTGCTTGAAAAAAAGTATCCAAAGTTTTCTGTCTCAATTGAGCCAGGCAAGGTAAGAAAAGGCGAGGTACTTGGAATTATGGGTGCAAATGCTTTGGGAAAAACTACAATGATGAAGATGATTGCAGGTGTTGAAAAGCCAGATTCTGGCGAAATAGACAAAAAAATAAAAATTTCCTACAAGCCACAATATCTGACAAACGATATTGACATTGAAGTTGTTGCCTTACTTGACAAGGCAAACGGTGGTCCAATTATGGGATCAGTTGAAGAAGAGCAGATAGTTGATCCCCTGCAAATAAAAAAACTATACAACAAGTCTGTGAAAAATCTCTCTGGTGGGGAGCTGCAAAAGGTTGCAGTAGCGTCATGTCTTTTGCAAAAAGCCGACCTTTATGCACTTGATGAGCCATCTGCATTTTTAGATGTAGAAGACAGAATTGCGATTGCAAAGTTTATCCAAAAATTTGTTCGCTCATATGCAAAGTCTGCCATCATAATAGACCATGACTTGCAGCTAATGGATTTGATTTCAGACAAGATGGTAATTTTTGAAGGGGTTTCAGGTGTGAGAGGTATTGCGACTAGCCCTCTGTCAAAGGTTGATGCAATGAACAAGTTTCTAAAATCACTTGACATTACCTTTAGACGTGATGAAAAAAGCCTCAGGCCGCGTGTCAACAAGGGCGAAAGCAGGCTAGACAAACAACAAAAAGAATCTGGCCATTTCTATTACAAGAATTGACACGAATGCTAAAGCGTGCACTTGAAAGTGTACTGTCTGAAAAAGAAAGTGCAGAGATTTTTTCTGCATTTGATCAGATTGGCGATATCATAATAGTAAGAATACCAGACTCGCTTTTTGAAAAAAAAGATATTATTGGAAAAACATTGCTTAAGCAAATAAAAAATGCAAATACGGTCTTTTACCAGTCCTCGCCTGTTGAAGGCGACTTTAGGATAAGGAATCTGGAGCTTCTTGCGGGGGAAAACAAGACACAAACCGAGTACAAAGAGTTTGGTTGTAGGTTTCTAGTCGATGTAGAAAAGGTGTTTTTTTCCCCAAGGCTTTCAACTGAAAGAAATAGGATTGCAGATTTGGTAAAAGATGGTGAGATTGTGATCAACATGTTTGGCGGTATTGGGATGTTTTCAATAATGGCTGCAAAAAAGAAAAAGTGTACAGTTTACAACATTGACATTAACCCAGATGCTGCCAGGCTTTGTGAAAAAAATATTTCATTAAACAAACTTACAGGAAATGTAATTTCACTGCATGGCGATGCTTCACAAATAATCAAAGAAAAACTAGAGGGCAAAGGCGACAGAGTCCTAATGCTTCTTCCTGAGAGATCAGATGAGTTTTTAGACTCTGCAATAGATGCTACCAGAAAAAATGCAACACTTCATTACTACTCACATATCCATGCAGACAAAAAGACTCTGGCTCCAAAGTTATCAGAAAAACACTTCCTAGAGATTACTCCAGTAAAATCAGAAATACTATACTCTAGGATGGTAAGAGCGGTAGGTCCTAGATACTACCAAACTGTAGTTGATGTAAAAATATCAAAATAATATTATTTTTTTTCCTCATCATCGCTTATGATAGATGATGGGCCTGACTTTGTTGTTGCCATGGTATATCCAATCCATGAAATTATGCCTAATATCCCACCTGCTATCATCAAAACAGACAGATGCAGTACGATTGGGCTCCATTCAGAAAGCATTAGCAAGTATGCATACACAAAAAAGGTGACAATGCACAAAACAAAGATCGTAATTCCAAGTGCCTTGCGTCTTTGCATTGCGCTACAAGCCTGCCGGCAGTTATTTATTTGAATCTAGTAAGTAAACTCGATTGCCATAAGATAGGCATCTTCGCCGTCACGATAGTATGATTTTAGTCTCTGCTTTATGATAAATCCCATTTTTTCGTACAGTCGTACTGCTTCATTGTTACTGCATCGAACCTCAAGGTATAGCTCATCACATTTTTTTATCTGAACTCCCTTGAGTGCTTCTTCGACTAGAGTGCGTCCAATGCCTTTTCTTCGATATTCATCAAGTACTGCAACAGATACTATGTGGCCTTTTTTTACAAATCCTAGTTTTTTAAAATTGGAAAATCCGTATTCTGTTTTGCACATTATGTATCCGATGGCCCGTCCGCTGATTTCTGCTACAAGAAATGCCTCTGGCAGCTCAGCAAGCAGACTCTCATAGAAATAATCCGAATAGTGTTCAGGAAGTGTCTTCATGTTTATCTCCATGACAGAGATTAGATCGCTTGTCTCACATCTTCTGACTACACAATTGCCAATCTGCCGCAGTATTACTTGCAATAATGATACTTTCAATTATCAAATATTTAATTATAGACTGCAAAAATAATTAATGGACTGGTTTTAGTTTAAAAATGTGAGTGAACCAACACAAGAAGAAGTAATTTCAACTGTCTCATCTATCTTTAAAGTAAATAACATTACAAGCTCCCCTGAAACTCTGAGTTTTCAAATAGATGATGATGATTTTAAATCAAAGTTTGTCTATCTCGCCCAGCGCTTAGAGCAACGAGACCTGATTTGTAGAATGAAAAAGGACTCTTATGGAACCTATATTCTTGTCAACAGATTCCCGCCTCAGAAGAAAGGATGGCTCTCAAAGTCATGGACCCCAAGAGTGTTGTTTGGAATAGTTGTGGCATTAGTAATGGTTGATGGATACTTTAGAACTGAAGGAGCAAATTCGATTGTATACATTGGCAATCCGTTTGATATGGCAGTTCTGTACGCATTTTCGCTTCTTGGTATTTTAGGAATCCATGAAGCAGGACATTTGATTGCTGCCAAAATACACAAGATCAAGACAACTTGGCCTTACTTTATTCCAGGAATTCCAGTTCTTGGCATTCCAACGTTTGGTGCATTTATCCAGTCAAGGGGATTGACAATAAATCGCGACATTTTGTTTGATGTAGCAATTGCAGGACCAATAGCAGGACTAGTTATTGCAATAGTTGTTTCAATATTTGGTGCCTATACGTCACCTGTAATTGATAATCAAACAGCAGACGAGTTATTTGAAAGATCAGAGCTTGTCAAAATGGAGGACAACATATTGTTAACTCTAGCACTGACAGTGTTTGGAAAAAGTGGAACAGATACTGAGGTTATCATGTCTCCTATTTTGTTTGCAGCATGGCTTGGATTTTTAATTACGTTTTTGAATTTGCTTCCAGCCTGGCAGCTTGATGGGGGCCATATTGCACGTGTTATGTTTGGAGAAAAGTGGCACAGGATTGCAACGTATGCAAGCATGGGTGTCCTTGTTTTACTTGGATATTGGGTCATGGCAATGCTGATTCTAATGCTTAGCTCACGCAGTCCTGGTGCAACGCCACTTGATGATATCTCGCCTTTGTCAAAGAACAGAAAAAGACTGTATGTGATTGTAATTACTTTGGCAGTTTTGTGTGCGCCGTTGCCTACATCGATTCTATTTTAACAACAGCTGTGCACCGTCTGATACAACAACAATTTTTTGTCTAGCACCCTGTGCTTTCAAGATGTGATTCATTGCTTGCGCAACTCCACTAAATGATAGAATGTTTAATTTTTTCAAGTAAAATTCAGGAAGTATAGAAACTATTCCAACTTGAAACTTTTTTTGAAGCTCAGTCAAAAACAGCAAAGTTTCCATTCCGTTGATGTATTTTGCTGGTTTTTTTAGTCTGTCAAGGCTCATCTGCCCTTCGATGTAATATTGAATTGCACTAGAGCCAATTCCACTAGTACACTCTGCAAGAAGTATTGCAAGGCCCTCGTTTCGCACTGCTTCACTACAGTTCCAAAGAGTTGAAAGGGATTTGTCAAGTGAGTCGTTGCTTGATTCTTTTCCAGTACTGATGATAAGAGTTCTATGCTTTCCAATTTCTTTTGCTGCAGATTCTAGAAATGATTTTGAGACAGATGTAGTAGAGGAAGGATGTCCTATTGCCAGATCAATAATTCCACTAGAGTTTGATGCTATTTCGATTGCAGATATTTCAAATTTGTCAACAAACTGTTTTGCAACAGAAACGTTTTCAACATCTTGCCCTGGTACTGGGAGTTCGTCTTTTCGCTTCTCATATGCCAAGAGCATCTCTTCTGTTCCAAATTTTCTAAGTAGTCTTGTTGATATAGACTCAAAGCCAAAAAGACCATCAAATTCCATTTCGCTAATAAAAACAAGGTTAGAGTTTGAAAGATCTGGCTTTTCAAATTCCAAAATTGAGCTACCCTCTGGCAGGCTACTCTTTAATGAATCCATGATTTTTTTCTCTGCAAATATGCGTGGAATGCGGAGGGATTTTTGCTCACATTTTGCAAAAAGTGCAAGTAGAGTTTTTTGCACTACCTTTGAGTTGTTCAAAACTATGATTTCAAGGGGTTTTGTCAGATCTAGTGAATCTAGTCTTGAATTGACTTCTGCGGCTTCAAGAGTTTTTCCTTCTGAGGTAAGTTGCTGGCCAAGGTTTTCTGCCTGTATGTCAAGCACGACGTCTGTGGGTCCGTAGTTAAGCCAGATTTCAGGCATAGTTGAATCAAAAAACAAACCAAAATAAATCCAGCACAGTTAATTTTGGTGTGGAATTTGTAAAAGAGTTTGCTGTTTTTTTACATCAAAATAATGCGATCAAGTTTGGTGATTTTACGCTCTCAAGTGGCAAGAAAAGCTCCTACTATGTAGACCTAAGAGTTGTTCCAAGCTTTCCCCACCAGTTTCGAAAGATGGTCAAGGGCCTCCAAGCGCTAATTTCAGACCAAATTGGTTATGACAACTTTGACTGTATTACGTCTGTACCGACAGGCGGTCTTGTTATTGCCTCTGCTTTGGCAATTGAGACTGTAAAGCCGCTTGTTTATGTCAGGACAAAACCAAAAGAACATGGGACCTCAAAATCAATTGAGGGCAAAATAGAAAAAGGCGCAAAAATTTTGATTGTAGATGATGTGGCAACAACTGGTGGCTCTGTTGCAAATGCCATAACTTTGCTAAAAGAGACTGGCGCAAAAATAACTGATGCATATGTTGTCATAAATAGGATGGAAGGTGCAGACAAGTTGTTACAATCAGAGGGTGTAAAGCTTCACAGCCTAACTAATATTTTAGAAATTACAGAAATTTTACACAAAGAAAATCTTGTCTCAAAGCAAATACTAGAAAATGTAAAAAATCAGATAAAATGAACTAGTCGTAGATCATTAGGCCTTTTTCTTCAAGCGTTGTGTGCAGGTTGTGAACTGCACGGTATACGTCTTCTTCCTTTTTTGCGCCAGTACAAACTAGCTTGCCTGATGCAAACAAGAGCAGTACGGTCTTTGGGTCAAGCATTCTGTGGATTAGACCTGGAAATTGCTCTGGCTCGTACATGCTACGTGGCATTATTCGAGCTGCTGATTCAAGATGGATTTTGCCTCCGAGGTTTCCAGATGCTACCATGTTCTGAATTGTAACTACTGGGTCCTTTTTGACTTTGATTTTTCCCTTTCTTAGCTGCTGTACTACTGTGTTTACGGCCTTTATTGCCATATCAGCTGACTTGCTTCCAGTACAGACCATCTTTCCTGAGGAAAAAATCAGTGTCGCAGTTTTTGGATTCTTTAGTCTATACACAAGTCCAGGAAATTGATCTGGATGGTATTCTGTTTCTGGAAAGTTTTTTGTTATTTCATTTAGGTCCATTCTCTGATCAACTGTTGCAGATGCAACTACGTTTTCGATACTTACAATAGGTTTAGTCTGTGGCACTTCTCGTGTTTTTATAAAAAGGCTTTATATATACTGCGAAATTTTTTCGCACAAATACCTCACAAGATCATAGGCAGCTCAGACAAATGCCTTTACATCATTTTTCAGATATAACTCTGATTCTTCATTGCAGCCAATGATCCTAGTGCAAAACTCATTTTAAAACTAATTGAGTGGGCCCGAAGGGCTTCGATCCCTTGGCTCACCGATTATGAGTCGGTTACTCTACCAAGCTGAGTTACGGGCCCTACGAAAAAACAGCTTTGTTTTTCAGTATAAAATGTTATAGACACTAACAGTAAGTCTCGTAACAACCATCAAGCAAAAGGTTTTGTGCATAAAGTGACCTTTCTGCAATTTTTAGTAGCTTGTCGTCTTGAGAATTTCTTTCCAGTATCTTTTGCCATGTCTGTGCATGTCTAATGTCTGCTTCTTTGTGTAGCTCAAAGTATTGTGTTGCGTCATAATCTGTAATGCCATAGAACTTGGAAAGGCCATCAAGTTTTGTCTGGCTTATTTTTGGGATCTCTTTTTCAAGTGCATACATTGCGGATGCGCCTCCTTCAAGAGAATCCATGAGTGATGACATCTCAGATATTGCCCTTTTTGTCTTCTCAAGACCTTCATATTTTTCAAGCTCTTTTTCTGAAACTCCCAAGGCTTTTGCAAATCTAGTCCAAGGTATAATGTGCTCTGATTCTTCTTTTTGGTTTGCCCTAATCTCATCAAGGTTTGATTGAGGCGCATATTTTGCCACGTTTGCAACAAATGATGGAACATGCTTTACAAGCTGAAAGTATTCCTTTGAATAGCCTGAGAGTGATTCTACTGATAGCTTTCCATCAGACCATATTTGGTAAAATGGGTGTTTTAGAAGACTGTGTTGCTCAATTAATTCATCAATTTTTTTGATTAGTAAGCTCATCTGATTTTATCCTAAAGTATCTGATAATAAAATCTTTGGCAGGTTCCAAAAGATTTTATGGATAAAATAAAAATGCAACTAGGGCTCCTGTGGTGTAGACCGGTCAAGCATACCGCCCTTTCAAGGCGGTGATCCCGGGTTCAAATTCTCAGTGATGAAAATCCCGGCGGGAGCACCTACAAGTATTAATACCATAAAAAAAGTAGTTTGATTTGTACTAATTTTGGATAGAAAAAATATCGAGATAAATCCACTTCTTGAGACCTATAACAGATACATCAAAAAGATCAACCAAGTTTTAAGCTCAGAGCTTAGCATGTATTCAGAGTCAGAATTTAAAGAGCCAATGATTTATGCAATAGAAAACGGCAAGCGGATAAGGCCGTTGATTTTGGTCTTGGCATCAGAGAGTGTTGGACAGGCAGACGAGAATGCATATGTTGCAGCATGTGCAGTTGAGCTATTACATACAGAGTCTGTAATTCATGACGATATAATCGACAATGAAACTCTGAGACGACAAAAGGATCCATTTCATATCAAGTATGGCTACAACACAAGTATTTTGACTGGAGATTTTGTCTTGGGATTTATTCTAAATATTTGTGCAAAGCTAGATAATCCAAGAATAACAAAGGATCTGGCAACAACTGCAATGCTTATGAGTGAAGGCGAGATGATAGAAGGAAGACTAGAGACAAGTGAGGACCTGACATTTGATGACTATCTCAAGGTCATAGAGTACAAAACTGCAACTGCTTTTGAGACTGCGGCAAAGCTTGGTGCTATACTTGGTGGCGGGACAGAAGAGCAGATAATGTCACTTGCAGAGTATGGAAAAAACATTGGCATTGCATACCAGATAAAAGATGATCTCAGAGACTGGAAAAATGAAGACAAGTTGTTCAATCTGTTAGTGAAAAAAAGTTCCGATCCACGTGATGTCTTCAACCACATGGAAGAGTTGCTTGAAAAATATTCCTCTATGGCAAACATTGGTCTAAGAAAGATAAAAGACTCTGATGCAAAAACAAGTTTAGAAAATCTAATTAAATTTACAATGCTTAAGGTGTAACTGCAAGATTTGGAACTGCAGTTTCAGCAAACTGTATTATTGGATCTGGATAAACTCCGATTCCAACCATAAATATTATAGAAAATATCATAACTGCAACTACAGATACAGGTTCCCTGACTCTTTTTTCTGTCTCTCCTTCAAAGTACATCTTGCGGATAATCCAACCATAGTAAGCTAGTGACAGCGCGCTGTTTAGAACTCCGGCTATAGCAAGCCATGGCGCCCATGGTGCGACAGCTCCTGCATCAAGTGCAGCACCAAACAAAATTAGTTTGCTCCAAAATCCGTTTAGTGGAGGAACACCAGCTAGTGCCAAAAGTGATATCACAATTCCAAGTGATGTTATTGGCATTGACCTGCCAAGTCCCTTTATCTTATCAAGATGGCTTGATGCCAAGGTTACAACAATTCCTGCTACTGCAATGAATGCAGCGCCCTTCATTACTGCATGGTTTAGTATGTGAAATAGCGAGCCTTGGATGCCAATTGCAGTGTATGGTGCAATTGCAAGGCCAATTAGTATGTATCCTGCATGGCCAATGCTAGAATAGGCAAGGATTCGTGCCAGATTCTTTTGCATGATTGCAGCTATATTTCCAACAGTCATAGTCATTACAGCAATTACTCCTAGCGCAAATGTCCAGTCAAGTGATAGTGCAATTGATCCCATCACGATTATTCGAAGTGCTGCTGCAAATCCTGCCTTTTTTGTGCCAGCAGCTAACAGTGCACTAATTGTTGGCGGGGCGCCTTCGTATGTGTCAGGAAGCCACATGTGAAACGGAACAAGGCCCATCTTGAATCCAAATCCTGCAACAAACATTGCGATTGCAAGTAGCGCAAGTGGCAACATCTCAGAGTCAATTGTTGCAAATGTCTGGATTACATCGCCAATGTTTGTAGATCCTGCAAGACCATATGCAATTGAGATACCATAAATTATGATTGCAGATGATAGTGCGCCAAACAAAAAGTACTTGAGTGCAGCTTCATTTGATGACGGATCCTTTTTCATAAATCCTGCAAGGACATATGTTGGAATGCTCATTAGCTCCCATGCAACAAAAAGCATAACCAAGTCTGTCGAGTATGCAATCAGTACCATTCCAATTGTTGAAAGTAAAATCAGTGAAAAGTAGACTGCAGGGTGTGATTTTTTTCTCATATAGTTGAATGAGCCAACTGTTGTGAATATTGAAACAATTAGCATCGCGATTGCAAAAAATGATCCAAATGTATCATCAGCTAGAATGTCTTCTGTAAATATTGCAGCAGGTGCTATATTGTTTTTAATTATCTGGCAGATCACATAACCAATTGATGCAAAGAGTGCGCCAAGTGTGATTATGCCATAAAATGATGACGAGCCGTGTTCCTTTCTCGCTACATTGATTACAGGAAGTAGTACTCCGACTGTTCCAAGTATTGCAACTATAATCATTGGAGTTGATGTAAGCTCGATCATTTCATCTCACCTAAATTAGCAAAATCAGGACAACAAAGAGAATTCCTGCTCCAAAGACGTAAAGATATGATTGTGCAATACCTGTCTGAGTTCCCTGAACTACTTTTGCACCCCATGCAACAGCACGCTCAAGACCAACATTCATGCCTGTATCTATTGCTGTTCGCTCAAAGTATCTCCAGAATCCTCGCGCAAGCCACAGCGGTGCAACAACAAAGCACCAGTAGATTATTGCATTAAGATACCACCTGTTTAGGATTACTTTGTGAATTGCATAAAAGAAAAGATTCGAGTTTACAAACTTGACAGGGTCAACCCATCTGCCAATATAGAATATGTATCCGAGGCCAAATCCTATTGCAAATGCTGCAAGTGACGCGCCTAGTGCTATTGGATTTATTCCAGAGAGAAATTCAGGCATGGGTGATCCTTCTTCCTCTACATGTACAGAGTGAATTCCAAATGATTCATCAAGATACTCTGTGAATAGTTCATGAATTCCATGTTCTGCTGAAAGACCGATTACACCAATTCCAATTGTCAGTGCGGCAAGGATTCCGTATGGAACCCACATTGACATTGGAGCTTCATGGATGTGGTGTCCTTCGCTTTCCATGTGTTCGATGTGCTTGCTCTTGTTTCCAAAAAATACCATTCCAATCATTCTTGTTGTGTAAAATGCAGTTATTACTGCAGTAAGAACAGCTATTGCAAAGATTGGCATTGCCCAAGTGTTGCCTGACTCGTATACAGCTGCAAAGATTGCGTCCTTGCTCCAAAATCCTGTAGTGATAAACGGAGCACCCATCAGGGCAAGACCTGCAGCCCACATAAACGCATATGTCTTTCTCATTTGTTTTCGCAATCCGCCCATGTCTGTCATGAATCTAGATCCAACAACATGCAAAAGTGATCCTGCTGCCATGAAAAGCGATGCCTTGAACATTGCATGAGAAATTAGATGAAAGAATCCAGCTGTGTATCCATCAACAAACTGCTGAGATAGTCCTGCAACACCTAGTGCCATCATCATGTAACCTATCTGAGAACCTGTCGAGTATGCAAGAACTTTTTTGATCTCAGGGTTTACCATTCCCTGAGTTGCAAGAAGCAGTGCTGTGATGGCTCCAACCCAAGCTACAATCTCAAAGAACTGGTCTGCCAAGATTCCAGCAGCTCCCAATGCAAAAAATAATGGTCCTAGTCGTGCGACCAAGAACACTCCTGCCTTTACCATGGTTGCCGCATGAATTAGCGCAGAAACTGCTGTAGGACCCGTCATTGCCTCCAAAAGCCACTCATTTAGCGGAAATTGTGCAGATTTTCCAATTGCGCCACCAAATAGCAAAACAGCTGCTGGGACCAATAGTCCTTGAGCAGACATGTGAGTTGCCCATGTAGTATCACCGATTAGTTCCTTGAATCCAAATGTTCCAGCAAATGCAAATATCAAAAACATTCCAGCAAGCATCATGATGTCTCCAACCTTTGTCATGATGAATGCCTTCATTCCTGCATGTGTTGGAGAATAATACTCCATTATGCCAAGTGCATAATGTCCTTCTCTTCCAACATGATCCTTCTTTTTGTCACGATACCAGAAACCTATCAGTGCATAGGAGGCAAGTCCTACCCCTTCCCATCCAAAGAATAGCTGTAGTAAATTATCTGATAATACGATAAGTTGCATTGAGCCAATAAAAAACATCATCCAGAACCAAAATCGAATGATATCTTTGTCGCCTTTCATGTAGCCTGTACTATACACCATGATCAGAAATGATATCCAACCAACAACATTTGCCATAATTATGGCAAGAGGATCTGCAAGAACTCCTGCCTTTATTCCAATTGATGAGATCCAAGAGACTTGATCGTGGATTTCATGTGCCTCAAGTGCAGCTGGCAGCATTGATGCAGCAGATAGTGCACTCATCAGTGAAAATCCAACTGCCACATATCCAGTGGCTGTCTTTGAGCCCCTGCCAACTGCCGGCATTATCAGTGCTGCAACAAATGGAATTATCCATACTGCCCATGCATACATTCCACTTGCATCTAGTCCTAACCACTCAGTTGCCATAGACTATGCCCCCAGTACCCCTCTCATGTATGGAATTATTTTATCAAAAAATATGTCAGGATAAATTCCAATTACCGTTGTAAATCCTGCAAGCACCATCATTGGTGCAGTCATGTAATAACTGGCCTCTTTTACATGTGAAAGATTCTCTGGCAGTTTTCCAAAAAATACGCGCTTTAACATCCAAAGAATATATGACATTGTAAGAACTGTTCCAACTAAACCGAGGCCAAATGTTACCATTCGTAGTGTAGAGCCTTCCTCAAGTGCTGTCTCTAGTGCGCCATAAAATAGCGTCCATTCGCCCATAAATCCGCTAGTTGGAGGAACACCCATTATTGTAAGTGCGCCAATGACTGCACATACTGCAGTAATTGGCATCTTTCCTGCCAGCCCTCCAAGCTTTGAGATGTTTCTAGTACCAACCTGCACTATCAAAACACCTGCTGTCATGAAGAGGAGGCCTTTTCCAAGGCCGTGTGTTACATACATCATCTCAGCTCCTGATAGACCAAGAACCGACATAGAACCAATTCCAAAGAGTATGTATCCCATCTGGCTTATGCTTGAATATGCAAAGAGTCGCTTGATGTCGTCTTGCATTAGTGCCATTGTTCCACCATAAATCATTGTTACAACACCCCAAAGATGCAACCATATTGCAAGCTCACCATACTGCATTGGTAAAATCTGAACAATTAATCTAAAGATCCCATATGCGCCAATTCCGATCATTGCAGGAGACAAGAGAGCACTGATTGGGGTTGGTGCAGCACCATGTGCATAAGGCAACCAAATATGGAAAAGAAATGCAGCAAGCTTTACTCCAAGACCAATAATTATTGCAACAGCTGCAAGTGTTACAACATCAGATGGAATGTCTGCTTCGCGAATATCAGCAAAGTCAAAGCTTCCAACTGTAAGACCAATTGTTAAAAATCCCAAAAGCAAAACGACTGCGCCTACATGTGTCCAGAAAAAGAACATCAGTGCAATTCTTCGTTTTGGTCCATCACCATAAAATGCAATCAAAAAGAAGCTTGGAATCAACATGACTTCAAAGAAAATGTAAAACTCGATTAGGTTTGTTGCAAGGACAGTTCCAAGCATTCCCATAGAAAATACCAAAAACATTGCAAAGTAAAGACCAGAGTGAGAGTTCACATAACTTGTCAGTGCTACTGACTCGACAACAGCGGTTGTGTGGCCTCCAGTAGTTGCAGCCGACTGGATATGTTGGTGCTCAAAGTTTTCCTTGAACTTGTGAACCATGTATGGCTTGGAGTATAATACCAAGATTGTACAAAGAACATAGATTATGATTGCAAACGGAATTGCTAGTCCATCAAGCAAAAAGCCAAACTCGCCAAACAGTCCTGTCCACGGATAATGTTCTTCGTATTTTCCCTCAAGGGAGGCAAGAACTAGCAGTACTGTACAGTAGAGTAGTACACCAAAGGTAAACCAGGTTGCGCTATTTGGTCCTGCCTTTCTTCCAATGACATAGGCAACTGGTGAGAGTAACAGAGGCAGGAAAACTGCCTGTAATAATGCAAACTCCAACTAGCCTTTCAAACTCCTAAATTCTGCAATATCGACATTCTTGTACATTCTGTATGCCACAATGATTAGTGCCAGTCCTACTGCAACTTCGGCTGCAGCAATTGCAATTGAAAATAGTGCAAGTGTCTGGCCTCCGCTGTGTGGCAAAAATCTTGCAAATGCAACCAAGTTAAGATTTGCGGCGTTGATTATTATCTCAACTGCAAAAAGCATTCGGATTGCATTTCTTTTTACAGATAATCCATAGATACCAATTCCCAAAAGTGCAATTGATACAATGAAAAAATCAATCAGCTCGTTGCTCATCTGCAACATCCTCCCTTCTTGCGAGTACTAGTGCGCCAGTAACAGAGCCCGCCAAGATAAGCGCCATCAAAACAAGTGCAGGCCAATAGTATGTCAAAAAGTCCTCGCCAATTAATCTAAAGTCAACAGGTGGCTCATCTGTTGTAACTGATTTTAGGCCAGAGTCTATTATCAAAGCTCCCAGTCCTACCATCAAAACAAGCATCAATCCAATTCCTGCATATCGCCTTTTTGGATCCTCGACTTTGATGAAAATTAGTTCTCTTCTTACAAGCATAACTGTAAACAAGATCAAAACTGCAATCGAGCCAACATATACTGCGATTTGAAACATTGCGACAAAAGGAGAATCAAGTAACAAAAAGAATCCTGCAACACCGCCTAGTGCGCCCATCAATGCAATAGAGCCATAGATTAGTGAACGAAGCTCAAGTGCTGCAATTGCAGAGCCAATTGTTAAAACAGACAGTGCAAGAAATGTTGCATCAACCATGTGAGGCACCCCGGTCGTCTATCTGAATTTCTGCATCTTGCTGGACCTGCGGCTTTACTTGCAGTTGTGATGGTGTGTAGATAAGCCCCTCCTTTGTAAAAGAGGAAAGCTCATAGTCGTTTGTCATGTAAAGCGCATAAAACGGACAAGCATCAACGCATAGCCCACAAAAAACACATTTTCCATAATCTATTTGCGGCATGATAGCCTTTTTGTTATGTTTCCAGTTTTCGTTTACCTTTACCATTGCGATTGCTTCTGCAACTCCCTCACATGCTATTGCACAGAGCTGACAACCTGTGCATTTATCATGAAACAAAATGTGGCGGCCCTTGTATCCTGCGATTCCAACGCCTGTTGTTGGATCAAACTGATACCCGTCTCCTACAAACTTGAGTTTTTGCTCAGGATATCGCAGAGTAAATCGCTTTACTGCCAGGTGTTTTATGCCAGAGTTTAGTGCTTTGATTATTCCACTCGCTGTTCCCATTTACAATATTCCCTCCGGTCCCAGCACTCCAGCGTAAAGCAAGCCGAGTGCTATAAAGATGTTAACAAAAGACAATCCAATTAGTCTGTACCAACCTACATGCAATAACAAGTCTATTCTAATTCTTGGAAACACACCTCTTGGTAGTAAAATGAAAAATATCACAGCTGCAGTTTTTATCACAAACCACAAAGTTCCATTGAGCATTTCTTGTGAAAATAGTGGCAGTCCTGAGATCTGTACATTTACTGGTCCCATTGTAATTCCCTCGTTAACTATTTCTTCAGGAAATGGTGGCCAGATCATTGGGCCATGCCAACCTCCCAAGAAAAGTACAACAAACAGTCCAGCAAATGCATAAAGTTTTAGATATGAACCAAGTTGCACAAGCCCATACATCATACCTGAAAATTCTGTTAACCATCCTGCAACGATTTCGCTTTCTGCCTCTGGCAGATCAAATGGAATTCGCTCAAGCTCTGCAAGCATTGCAATAAAAAATACTATAGCACCAACTGGCAAAAATGCAATCCACCAGTAAGTGGCTTGGCTTTCTACAATTTCTGATAGATTTAGAGTTCCAGTCAGTATGACAACGCCAAGCAATGACAAGATAAGCGGTATTTCAAATGATATCATTTGGTGTAGTGCACGAATTCCGCCAATGAATGGATACTTGCTATTTGCAGACCATGAAGCAAGTACCGTAATTATTGGAAAGAATCCAATTATTGCAAATACTGCTAGTAACCCAACATCAACGTCGGCAACTACAGTCTTTGGTGCAACAGGTATCAGTGAGACAAAGGCGGCTGCTGTACCTACAAACAAAAGTGGGGCTACCCAAAAAAGAGGTTTGTCAGCCTTTGCTGGAATGATTATTTCCTTTGTGAGCAGTTTTATTCCATCGCTCATTAATTGCAAAATCCCTTCTACCTTGCCACAATAAAATGGCCCTACTCTAAGCTGAAGTTTTGCAAGCATTTTCCTTTCAACAAATATTACACCTGCAGCAAGTAATGCGCCAAAACCAAATCCTGGAAATGCCGCTATTCTGAAAAAATCAGTCTGCATAAATGACTTTACTAGTGGAATTGACATTTCTGGATGGGTCATCCATGTAAATGCAAGAAATGGAGTAAGCATTTGGCCATTAATTATTGGCAAGTCAGCATAAAACAAAACTATCTGAATTGCTGGAATGCCAACAAGTGTGAGTAAGACAATTATCCAGAAAATATTGTCTAGTATTGCCTTGATAAAATATCCTAGTCTAAACTTTGGTGCAATAACTGACATTTACCTATCTGCCTCCACGGGCCAGTAGTTAAGGCTCCAGTAGACTGCTGGCATGTTTCCAAGTTTTTCGCCCCTTAGCAAGTATGGCATGCAAATTAAGTTTCTAAATGAACCAACACTAATTTTTACTCGATATGGTTCCGGCTTGCTTTTTGAAACAACATGCATGCCAAGTGCACCTCTACCTGATTCAACTCTTCTGTAGACTTCGACATCACCGCCCTTTGGATTTGGCTTTAGCTTTACTCTAACACCGCCAGACTTTGGCATCTTTTTTAGTGCATCTCGAATTATTTTACAGCTTTCAAGCATGTCAAGCCATGGAATTTTGGATCTTGCGTACGAATCTCCGCTTTGTAAAACATTTGTCTGAAAGTCAAGATTTTCGTAAACATCGTATGGCTCTTTTTTTCTAATATCAAAGTCAACTCCGCTTGCACGCAAAACAGAGCCTGTGGTACCTAGTCGTATTGCATTCTGTCTTGATAAGATGCCAGTATTTTCTGTTCTTGATATTAGAATTGGATTGTCATAGAAAATATCAGCATATTCTTTTATTCGCTTTTCAAAATAGTTTACCTGCCTTAGGCAGACATCTTCAAAGTTTGCAGGAAGGTCATTTCGTATGCCTCCTGGAACAAAGTATGCATGTGTTACTCTAGCACCAGTAATTTTTTCTAAAAGATCAATTAGTAGCTCTCTGTCACCTGCAGGCCACATAAACATTGTAGAGTGTCCAAGAAAGATTCCATAGATGGCAAGCCAATACATAGTATAGACACAGCGATTCAGCTCAGATGCGATAACTCTAACATATTTTGCACGTTCAGGAACTTCTAGTCCCAAAATTTCCTCAACTGCAAGACAATATGGGTATAGTATGTTGCACGAGTCATGAATTACTGGTCTTTCAAGGTGTGGTATGTTTGTGATATAGTTACGATACTCTGCCATCTTTTCTTCGCCTCTGTGCACATATCCAGGGTCTGGATCACATGCAACAATATAGTCACCATCAACCTGTATGATTAGTCTCATGTGACCCGATCCTGGGTGCTGAGGCCCTACATTGAGTGTCATTATTCGCTCATCTACTTTTTCTAGCTGAAGTCCTGGTGGCAGTTGTGCAGTCATCTTATCTACCTTTTATGTCAAAGTCCTTTCGAAGTGGTGGTATGTCTGCCCAGTCTTCTGGTAGTAACAGTCGTCTATTATCTGGATGATCATCAAAGTAAACACCTAGCATCTCAAAGCATTCTCTTTCGTGAAACTCGACGCTGTAGAAAATGTCTCTCAGGCTAGGAAGTCTTGTGCTATCTCTTCCCGGATTTGGATTTTCTTCTCTTGGTGCACTTGTAGCAAGTGCAAGTATCTGTTTGCTAAGTTCTGGATCTGTATATGAGCCAAGATGATATACTACCTCAATTTTCTTTGCGTCAGGATAATCTACACCGCTAACTGATTCTGCATGATCAAAGTTTAGCTCGTCTCTAATGTATGATGCAACATCTTTGATGTCTTCTTTTTTTACGTTGATTCTAATCCTGTCTTGTTTTATGTAGGCAACTTCTGCTTTTGAGCCAAACTTTTGTGTTACCTTGTCAGCTAGTGATTTTTCAAACTTTGGAAGCTCTACTTGTGGGACAACATCTTCAGTCTCTACCTTTTCTTCAGTTTCTGGAATAATTTCTTCTACTGGAGCAGGTACAGGCTCTGGTTCGGCTGGTACACTAGTTTCATCTGGTATGGTTGTAGAAATTTCAGTTGTTGTGGTTTCGGCTGGTGCAGGTGTTGGTTCTTCAGATTTTTTTGCTTTACTTTTTGTTGTTCTTGGTTTTCGAGTTCTTTTCTTTTTAATGTCCTTAGTCTCAGTAGTATCAGAGCTCATTTTTGTGCACTACCGAGCCTTCATTCTCTTAATTTTTTCTTGGAGGAGCATACATCCTTGAATAAGAGTTTCAGGTCGCGGTGGGCAGCCAGGTACGTACACATCGACAGGTATTACCCCATCAATTCCCGGAAGAACGTTGTATGAGTCAAAGTATAGTCCCCCAGTTATTGCACAGGCGCCCATAGCAATGACGTATTTTGGTTCTGGCATCTGGTCATAGACTAGTCTTAGTCGCGGAGCCATCTTTCTTGTGATGGTTCCCTGCACAACAACCAGATCACATTGCCTCAATGATCCAAATGCTTCAATGATGCCAAATCTTTCAACATCATATCTTGGACCAGATGCGGCGCCAAATTCAACGCTGCAACATGCAGTCTCTATGTGTACTGGCCAAAGTGACCACAGTCTACTCCAGTTGATGGCATATCCTAGTGGTTCGTCGATTGCCTTGACTAGAATATCTCCTAGCTTGCCAACAAATGCATTAACGCCGTGTGGAGTTACTAGTTCTTTTAGCAATTTGTGCCCTTACCTCTTAGTATGTTTAGAATTTTATTATAATTTACCATATGTTTCGCCTCTTTGCCTGATACAGTGCAAAAGCCATTGCGGCAAACATTATAGCTAAAAATGCAATAATTGGAAGTGTTGCAGTTCTTGGAAGGTTCAAAATTGTACTACCCCATGCGTATAGAAAAATTGCCATTACATCAAATACAACAAACATCAAAACATACGCATAATACTGCATCATAAAGTGAGTTCGCCCCTCACCTTTTGGAACCTGGCCACACTCCATTGGCAGAAACTTTACTGGATTGCTTCTACGTCTTGGGGAAAGCATTCTGGATAGTAAAAGTGCAGGAGCAGTAGCAACAATTGCAAATCCGAACATCATCATTACTTGACTGAAATCTGATGCGGCTTCGCCAACCAAAGTAGCTTTGAGACCCTTCCCAGAATATAAAAAGGTATGCACATTTTTTTGGATCAAATTTTTTTCAAAACATGATTTTTTCAGATCAGTCAAAATGATTGATATATGACGAGTTTTCTTTTTACAAATATGGCAATCAATGTCGGAGACAAAGCTCCCAGCTTTGAATTAGTGGATACCGACTTGAAGATGAGAACACTTGATGAGTTCAAGGGAAAAAAAGTTGTCTTGTCATTTTTTGTTGCAGCAAGCTCGCCAGTATGTACAAACGAAATGTGTACATTTCGTGATTCACTAAGTGAGCTCTCAGGTCTTGATACACAAGTTGTAGCAATCAGTAATGATGGTCCTTTTGCAAACAAGGCATTTGCAGAAAAATACAACCTTAAGTTTCCAGTTCTTGGTGACTACAAAAGCAAAACTATTCGAGATTATGATGTATTAATGCCTCACCTCTTGCACGTAAAAGAATACGATGCTGCAAAGCGTTCTGTTTTCATAGTAGATGAAAAAGGAATAATCGTCTACAAGTGGGTAAGCGACAATCCGCTAGTTGAGCCAAACTACAAAGAGATAAAAGATTTCCTCAAAAAAGGAAATTAATTTTATTTTTATTCTATTTCAGCAATTACGTCATTTTTGGCAACAGAGCCGCCTTTTTTTATCTTAATTTTTCTGACAACTCCGTCCTTGTGTGATTTTACAGAGACTTGCATCTTCATTGATTCTAAAACGCAAATAATATCGCCTTTTTTGACTTTGGATCCTTCTTCAGCATTAATTGAAACAACTTTGCCAGGTATTTGGCTTCGAAGATTAACTTGAGTGTCATCACGTCCTGTCTCTCCCGTATTTTTGTAAACGATCTGGTTTAGATTCTGATGCTTGTTTAGTGTAATTTGTACTCCGTCTACTACCATCTTTATGTTTGCTGTAGTGTTTTCAAGATATTTGATGTTGTGATATTTTTGGTCTAAGAGAAATTCTATTCCCCTTGTTGACATGGCAAGCATCTTGAGATGTCTTTCTTTTTCGTTTATCTTGACAAGGTATTCAGAATTTCCTAAAACTTGGATGAGTTCTGCATTAAAGATATTCTCAATGTCTGCAATCTTGTATTCCATTATGCTCTATCCATTTTACTTTTCCAGTGCATGCTACTCTCAGGTATTGTCTTTATTTTGCTGCTATAGTAAGTCGAGTATAGTGCTGCAGCTGCAAGTGCTGCGTCTTGCTTTTCAATTGTATCTTTTTTGATGTCATTTTTTAGTTTGTCAAGTACTTTGAATCGTGCAAGAAAGTCAGTGGACAGATTGCCTTCTTTGTACTCTTTTGTTTTCAAGATGGTCTTGTAAAGTGGAATCGATGTTTCAACACCTTGAATATAGAAATCATCTAGTGCGTTTAGCATTCGAGTTCTTGATTCTTCAAAAGTTTGCCCCCATGTGCAAAGCTTTGCCATAAGCGAGTCATAGAATGGCGAAACAGTGCATCCTGGATACAAATATGTGTCACAACGAACCCCTGGTCCAGATGGAATTGTAACATCTGGCACATGACCTGTAGACGGAGCAAAATCCAAGAATGTGTCTTCAGCGTTTATTCTGCATTCGATTGCATAGCCATTCATTTTAAGATCTTTTTGCTTGAATGGAAGTGGTTCTCCATTTGCAATATCAATTTGTAGTTTTACAAGGTCTAGACCTGTAACGAGTTCTGTAATTGGGTGTTCAACTTGTAGTCTAGCGTTAATTTCAATAAAGTAAAATTCTCCATTGTCAGCCCTGAGAAATTCTGCTGTTCCAAGATTAGTGTAATCAACCGCTTCGGCTGCCTTGATTACTAGCTCACCAACTCTTTCTCTTGTTTTTTGATCAACTGCAGGAGATGGAGTTTGCTCGATTAGTTTCTGGTTACGTCTTTGAATTGAACACTCTCTTTCAAATGTGTGAACTGCGTTACCATGTTTATCTCGTACTAGTTGATATTCAATGTGGCGAATTTTTTCAAGAAACTTTTCAACAAGAATTGCAGATTTCCCAAACGCTGCCATTGATTCGCCAGTTACAGTTTCAAATGCATCACGTAGTTCCTTGTCATTATTTACCAGTCTAATTCCCCTTCCACCACCACCAAAAACTGATTTGAGTAAAACAGGATATCCAACTTTGTTTGCGATGTCTAGTGCCTCATCTGCATCTTTTACAAGATCTGGACTTCCAGGTATTGTAGGAACTTTGGCTTTTAGCATGGCAGCTTTGCATCTCATCTTATCCCCGCAAAGCTCCATTGATGCAGCTGATGGGCCGATGAAGTTAATCTTGTTTTTTTCACATAGTTCTGCAAAGTCAGAGTTTTCAGATAGAAAGCCATAGCCTGGATGGATTGCATCAGCGCCAGATGCAAGAATAGCATCTATGATTTTTTGTTGATTTAGATAGCTTTCTTTTGGTGCTGCTCCACCAATATGATATGCTTCTGTTGCTTTTTTTACATGTAATGAGTTATAGTCTTCATCAGAATATACTGCAACTGTTTTGATTCCAAGTGCCTGACATGTTCTGATTACACGTAGTGCAATCTCACCTCTATTTGCAATCAGAATCTTTTTTATCATAAAATCACAGATTGATGTTTCCGTGTTTTCGTGGTAGCTGTTTTTCTCTTTTGTTTACTAAGAGTTCGAGTGCCTTGATTAACATAGGTCTTGTCTCTGCTGGGTCAATTACGCTATCTACTGTTCCATGTGAGGCTGCAACGTATGGGTTTGCAAATTTTTCTGTAAATTCCTCTACTAGCTGCTTTTTTAGCGCCTCTGGATCCTTTGCCTTATCCAAGTCTCTTTTGTTCATTATTCTAACTGCTGCTTCAGAACCAAGTACTGCGATTTGAGCAGTAGGCCATGCATAGTTTATGTCAGTTCGTAGGTTTTTGCTTGCCATGGCAATGTATGCACCACCATATGCTTTGCCAATGACTAGTGCAATCTTTGGAACCGTAGCTTCACAGTATGCATACAAAAGCTTGCTTCCATGTCTTATGATGCCGTTGTGTTCTTGATTTGTTCCAGGCATGTATCCTGGAGTGTCAACCAAAGTAATGATTGGAATGCTAAAGCAATCACAAAATCTAATGAATCGCGCTGCCTTGTTTGATGAATCAATGTCTAGTGCTCCAGCTAGATGGAAGGGCTGGTTTGCGACAATTCCAACTGTTCTTCCATGTAGTCTTGCAAATCCAACTATGATGTTTTGCGCAAATAGCTCATGGACCTCAAAGAATGTGTGATTATCAACAATAGAGTATATGATCTGTTTCATGTCATATGGTTGAAGTGAGTTTTCAGGAACTATATTGATGAGGTTATGATCAAGGCGGTTTGGATCATCGTCGTTTGGAACAACAGATGGCTCTTCGGTATTGTTTTGTGGTATGTAGGAAAGAAGTGTTTTGATATAATCCATGCACTCATATTCATTTTTTGCAACAAAATGAGCAACTCCACTTTTTGTTCCATGTGTCATTGCACCACCCAATTCATCAAATGATACTTCTTCTCCAAGAACAGTCTTTACAACATCTGGACCTGTAACAAACATAGTAGCTGCTTTTTCAACCATTATTACAAAGTCAGTCATTGCAGGAGAATATACTGCACCTCCAGCAGATGGACCAATGCTTGCAGTAATTTGTGGTACTACGCCTGATGCAAGCTCGTTATGATAAAAGATATCAGCAAAGCCATCAAGACTCAATATTCCCTCCTGAATTCGTGCACCACCAGAGTCCATGATGCCGACAATTGGAGAGCCAACACGTACTGCATGATCCATAAGTTTTGTAATTTTTTTTGCGCCCATTGCGCTTAGTGTACCACCTAGTACAGTAAAGTCATAAGCAAAAACACAGACTTGCCTTCCATTTATTGTCCCATATCCTGTAATAACGCCATCGCCAAAGAACTTTTTTTGCTGCATGTCAAACTCGTAGTAGTGATGAGTTGTAAGTGCATTAAGCTCAACAAAGCTTCCTTCATCTAAAAGAAGTTCGATTCGTTCACGTGCAGTAAGCTTTCCCTTTTCATGTTGAGCAAGGATTTTGCCTTCGCCTCCACCTTGGGCAGCAGTTTTATTTTTTTTTAAAAACTCTTTAATTTTATCAGAATGCATGCCCGCGATCTGAAGCGTCGTGCTACATATATTAATTTAATTAGATTTTATTCTAGAATTTTGGAAATTTTGTTTATGCCATCTCTTTAAGATTTAGCAAATGAAATTTCTTTTTTACCGACTGGTGATAAGCGCTAAAAGGATCATTTGATTCGCTGCACCTTTTGCATATGCAAAGCTGTGAAACAACGGAACGATCGCATTCTTCTTGAAATTCACACTGCGGGCAACCAGCAGAGTTGCCACAAACTATGCAATTTAGCTCATTTACTTTGTCACATTTTTCGTGTTTTACTCCCTGTCCTTTTGACCACAGGCCAATCTCGTTTGCCTCAATCTTTTGGTTACAGACAACACATGTTCCTTGAAACTTCATTGTAATTTTACGCCAGCTCATTTTAGCAACTTTATCTCCTTTTCTAGCAATTCATTATAGCTCTCATCTAGGTTCAGGTCCAGCTTTTTGTTTTGCATCAAAAACAAAATGAATGGAAAATAAAAGGTTGCAAAGGTACTCTTTGAAACATGTAAGATTTTTGTCATGTTTGATGCAAGTGATTTGATACTTTTTCCATCCCATCGCAGTCTATTTAGAAGTGGCCAAGATAGATTAAATCGCGAATATCGTACAGGTAGGTCTTTTTTGTATAGTCCAACAAGTATTGCATCAAGATATCGTAAGAGCCTCCATTCCTGTGTTCTGATTATTCTACCATACAAAATATCAGCTTCTGATATGACTTGAAGCATTTGCCGCATTTGATCTTGCGAAATACCACTTGAGATAATGCTAGAGTAGAATGCGTCGATTTTTTCTCTTGGATCAATTCTTAGTGAATAAAGTACTAGACGAGCCTCATCCAAGGAGTTTGCCTTAAAAAACGAGTTTATTCCTTCTTCAATGTCTAAAATCTCAAATGACTTTTCGGTTTGAGGTTCAAATCCTGTTACAAGTGCCTGAACTGAATTTATCATAGAACGTATGTCACCTCTTGACTCCATCACTAGTTTGGCTAGGGAACCAGGACTAAGCTTTGTGCCCTCTTTTTGCAAAATTTTTTGAAGATATATCTGCATAAGTCGAGGCGGGAGTGGTTTAAGGTAGATTGTTTTTGCTACCTTTTTGATACTTTTCATTTTGTCTGATGATTCAGAATTTGCTGCAAGGATTATTGGAACTGTTGGTTCTTTTAGAATGTCAAGCAGCGCCTCAACGCCACCAAAGTCTGCTCTTCCATGAACGCCATCCACCTCATCAACAAATATCATTGGTCTTCCAAGTAAACTTGCATTTCCAAGAACTGGACTGAGGATTTCTTGTATTTGCTGCTTGTTTCTAACATCGCTTGCATTAAGACTGATCATGTCATAGCCAAACTGCTTTGCTGCAAGACTTGCAAGAGTTGTTTTACCTATTCCTGGAGGACCTACTAGCAAAAGAGGCTTTGTGCCCTTTTTCCATTTTCCAAACCATTCAACAAATGATGCACGTGCCTCTTCATTTCCAACCATATCCATTAAAGATTGAGGGCGGTACTTTTCTGACCACATCATTTTAAAACACTTGGAAGATTTTCTGAGAACTCTTTCCATAGATTTTCTTTTTGAAGTCGATTATACCAATACTGGTTATAGTGTTCGACTGTAAGAAACAAAAATTCTAGAAAGCTTTTATGCGAGAAATTTTCAGGCAGTAGTTCCAACGCAAGTCTTGCGCCATTTAGATATAATTCGCTTTTTTGAATTGTAAAATCAAAGCCACGTTTTACGTCATCAACAAGTAATGAATAATATAACGGCCATGATGGAATTTTGATAAATTTATTTTTGATAGAGTCTTCTATTTCATTTCCACACCCAACACACTCTGCTGCTCTTGCCATACCAAGATAAAATATCTCACCTAGTGGGTTTTTTCCAAGCGCCATGTTTCTTCCTGCAGTTCCCATGACGGCTCGATATTTTTTGTAGCATTCGTTCATCTCTTCTTCTGTGATCTGGTTTGGTCTTGACTTGAGTTTGACATCAAGATGCTGACCTATTCTTGCGTCCTTGAAGCCTCGCTCAAATTCTTTAAGTATTTTTTCTCCACCTTTTGAGATTTTTTCTCTTGCGAGTTTTAGGATATATGGATTCATCAGCTTGTAATCATCAAGATAGTCCAAGTCTTCGTCTTTGTCAACAATTCTATCCATTGGTTCGCTAAGATCTATTGCTATGATATGACCATCAATGATGTTTTCGCGCAATTTTGGATCATCATAACCATAATGTTTTGAGGCTGCGTCATAGAGGGCATTAAAAACAGGTAGTGTCATTTTGACAAAATTTGAGTTTAGGATTCGCAAAACTCGGTCATGTAAAACGTCAAAATTTTCAAGTTTTGACTTGATAGATCCTATTTGTGATGATTCTAATGTAATCTCTGATGAGCCAATTTCTTCTGCAAATTTCTGTTGTGTCAAATCAGGTGATGAATCGTCTTTTATTTCGTTTAAAAGATCGGTTGTAAAACGTTTTGCAAAATCTGGAAATTGTTTTTCTGCTTGTTTCTTGTAATGGTTGAATTGTTTGAATCCTTGTGATTTGAACAGTCCTTGTTTTATGATTTGTTTTCCAGGTTTTGTTCCCATTAATGCATCTTTGCTAAAAATTGATTCGTCTTTTCCACTCACACACTGCAAGCTCTGATTTTGATATTTATGCGTTCAGTGAAATTTAATTCAAGTAATCTTAAATTATGAAAAATTTGAATGATTTTATGCAAGTAATCGAAGTTCTACGTGAAGCCTCGAAACAAGTATATCAAAATGTAAAAAACTTGGCAGGCACAGAAGATGCCGCAGGTGATTTTGGAAGAGGGGCAGGAGGAGATATCTCGCGAAGAATAGATGTTATTGCAGAAAAAGCTGTTCTTGATTATTTAAAAAAAATCAACTTTCAATGTGTTGTTTTAGGCGAGGAATGCGGTCGTGTTGAGTTATCAAGTAATCCAAAAGGATATGTGATAATGGATGCTATTGATGGTTCTGCAAATGCTGTAAGAGGAATACCATTTTTTTGCTGCTCGCTTGCGTTTGCGACAGACAACAAGCTAAGCTCTGTAACTGATGGTGTAGTAACTGATTTGCATTCAGGAGATATGTATTGGGCAACAAAAGGAAAAGGCGCCTTTATGAATGAAAAAAGAATTTACGTGCAGAAATCACCACCTATATACAAAATAATTGGTGTTAATGTTTCAGGTTCTAGTGCTGAGCTAATCAAAAAATTGCAACCAGTTTTTCAAAGTAGCAACCATACAAGACACCTTGGAGCAAATGCGCTAGAGCTTGCAATGTTTGCTCACGGTTTGATTGATGTGTATATTGATCTTCGAGAAAAAATTAGAGTTACTGATATGGCCGCAGGTTATTTGCTAGTAAATGAAGCTGGCGGAATTGTTTTAGATCCTGATTTGAAACCACTTGATTCTGATCTTGGTTTTGAAACAAAGTTGTCCTTTATTGCTGCTGCAAACAAGAAAATTCTTGATGAGATTGTATCTCAGATTAACAAATAATGTGGCGCCCTTGGCGGGATTTGAACTCGCGTCTCAGCCGTGACAGGGCCGAATTCTAGACCGGACTATACTACAAGGGCGCAGATCAAAAAAACAAAAGTCCCAGTTTAAAAGTTTCGTAAGCTCAAAATTTGTTGTAAAAGACTAAATTATACACGTCTGAGAAATTTGCAAGGTGGGGTCTGTGGCGCAGCCAGGTAGCGCACCGGACTTTTAATCCGGTTGTCGTGGGTCCAAATCCCACCAGACCCGCCTATTTTGTAAGGTTTTTGACCTTTAAAGTAAGATTTGAAAACACTGTTTTTACTTCGTTATCTCGTTTTGTTATTCCAGTCTTGTATGCACCAATTTTTCCCACTCTAAATTGAATCATTCTCTTTTGTTCGCTAGTTCCAGAAGATCCTTGCGATATCCTATTCTCAAGTGATGAGCTAATTGAGGTTAAGTCTATGATTTTTTTGATTTGTTTTGAGTCAATGCCTTTTGTTGAGCTTTTAATCTCATCTATAGAGAGTGCTTCTAGTGGTTTTTTTGAGCTGTGTGCAGTCCTTACTAGATTTCCTACAATCTGGTGAGCTGTCCTAAACGGTATTCCGTTATTGACTAGTTTTTCTGCAATATCTAGTGCTACAAGATATCCTCCTTCTATTGCTTTTTTGATATTTTGATTGTCAACGTTTACCTTTTCTAGCATTAATTTTATGACAATAAGTGAAGTGATTGCAATTCTAGATGAGGACCAAATTGATGGCTTTATTTGCTGTAAATCTCGATTATATCCGGATGGAAGCCCCTTTACTATTGAAAGAATGGTTGTAAGATTGCCAATTACTTGTGCTGTTTTTCCCCTAGTGAGCTCCAAAATATCTGGATTTTTTTTTTGTGGCATAACACTTGATGGAGATGTAAATTCATCAGGTAGCTCAATAAAGGCAAATTCCGAAGTTGACCATATAACAAAGTCTTCTGCAAGTCGGCTAAGATTTGTCATAAGAATGGCAACTGCTGCGACATATTCTATTACATAATCTCGTGTGCTAGTAGCATCAATCGAGTTTTCTACTATGCCTTTAAAGCCAAGCATCTTTGCCGTACTCTGCCTATCTATTGGAATACTTGTTCCTCCAACTGGTCCTGCTCCTAGTGGAGATTCATTTACTCGCCCATATGTCACATAGAGTCGTTCGAGATCCCTAAACAGGGCATCTGTGTATGACAGGAGATAGTGTGAAAACAGTCCAACTTGGGCTTGTTGTAGATGTGTATAAAGTGGCATTATGGTTTTTTGATGTTTTTGTGCTAGGGAAACAAGTGTTTGAATCGTATTCAAAAGACAGTGACATAAAAGATTGATGTCGTCTCGTATTTTCATTCGTATATCAAGTGATACTTGATCATTTCGAGAACGACCTGTATGCATTTTACCACCACTTTCGATCCCAATTTTTTTGATAACATGTTGTTCAATTAGTTCATGAATGTCTTCAGAATCAGATTTTTTATCAAATTTTTCTTTTTTTAGTTTTTCTAGTGCTAGAAGAATTTTTTTTATCTCACTTTTTGTTATGATTTTTTTTTCGTAAAGCATTATCACGTGTGCTTGAGTGCCAACTATATCATAAAATGCAATTTCCGCATCATCAAAAAGTGATGAAACATATTCTAGCGTAATGTTGTTAAGATTATTTTTCAGTCGAGACCGATACATTACCATAAAGTTTAGAATGGTTATATATAGCATAGACGCTTTTTTTTATAATGGCGCAAGATCTCAAACAATTACGTGTACAAATTTTTGATGAGCTATCAAAGATTGTGGATCCTGAAATTAACACATCAATTACTGAGCTAGAGTTAATTGATGAAGTTGACATCAGTGAATCTAATGTCAAAGTAGATTTGCATCTTACCAGTCCATTTTGTCCTGCAGTTTTTGGATTTAAAATATGTCAAGACATTCATGACAATCTATTGAAAATTGATGGTATTGATGATGTCAAAGTTAATGTGTCAAATCATTTTATGGCTGAGGCAATCAATAACCAGGTAAACAACAGCCCTAATCAAAAAAAACCTAAAAACTAGCGTCTAAAACCTAGCAGATATCCTCTTAGCAGTTGTATTCCCATAGCAGGGTCTACTCCTTTTGGACATACCATGCTGCAAGAACCAGCAAAGTGACATCTCCAGATACCATGTGGCTCATCGATTATTTTGAGTCGTTCATTTTTTCCCTTGTCTCTTGAATCTGCGATATAGCGATATGCCTGTGCAAGTGCCTGTGGACCGATAAATGATGAATCTGTGGCCATCGTAGGACAAGCTGAATTGCAAAGGCCACACTTTATACAACTTGAAAATTGGATATATTTTTCTACGTCTTCTGGTGTTTGTAAAAATTCCTTTGTTTTTGAAGTAATCTCAGAATCATCTCTTACGATATATGGTTTTAATTTTTTATGAGTTGAAAACATTCTATCAAAGTTAACTGCCAAATCTCGAATTACAGGAAAATTATTCATTGGCTCAACTGTAACTACACTAGAATTAAGCTCGACAATTTTGGTAAAACAGGCTAGTCTTGGTTTGCCATTGATTACCATACCGCAAGAACCACATGATGCTTGTCTACAAGAATATCTTACAGCAACAGAATGATCAAAATATTTTTTCACTTCTAAAATAGCATCTAATACAGTAGTCCATTTCTCATATGGAACTTTGAACTCCATAAACGATTTTGTAGTGCCTGCTTGTGGGTTAGATCTTGAAATCCTCAGTATGATTGATTTTGGTGATGAGACAATAGTTTGTGATTCTTCTGAGATCTGTTTTGTAGACATTTTTAGCTCATCCCCATGCTTGCTAGTATTATAGTACGTGAGCCATATGCAATTACGGCAACCATTGCCGCAATACAGGCATATGTAACGGCCTTTTCATATCCTCTTCCTTGTTTTAACTCTAGTAGTATAACCCTAAGACCATTAAATCCGTGAATTGAGATCAAAACTAAAATTAACTCTAGTACAAGTGCGTATGGTAAAAATTCATAGTTTGCAATAACGCTTTCGTATTGTAATGATTCAGAAAATCCTTGAGTAAGTCTAAATAAAATATGTACTGCTACAAGAGCTACTGCCCCCAAGGCGGTTCCATAATGTACTTTCATGATTATGCTTTCTCGCATTTTATTCACCAAACATTACTCCAAGGCCGTACATCATTGCAAGTGCTGCAAGCCCAATTGATGCGTAAATGCACAGTTTGTTTTTCATATTAATTGAGCGTGGCGTATATGGATAATCAGGCCTTCCAGGTTTTCCTACGCCTATTCCACCGTGGCCAAGCATGAGTCTTATTCCATTTGCAGTATGAAATACACACATTCCAATTACAATTGCTAAAATGATATGTCCTTCAGTTGTCTGCGTAAGCTCTAGCATTTTTTCCCATGCTGCTTTTCCATTTAGTATAGTACTTGTTTCATAAATGTGAGCGATAAAATAAACAAGAAGACCAATGCCTGTAAGTCTCATCAACCAGTATGCAAAACGCTCAATGCCATAGCGGCCAGGATTTAACCACCCCTTGATTCCTTCCTTGTTTTCTTGTTTTTCCATTTAGTATTTTCTCTCCACAGGTTTGTATTTTGTTATTGTTACTGGATGCTTTCTCATAATTGGTTCCTTTGGATCATAATATGCAAGTGTGTGATGTAAGAAGTTTACATCATCTCTTGTTGGATAGTCTGTTCTTGCATGTGAGCCTCGTGATTCTCTTCTGTTGATAGCTCCTATGAGCACGACTTCTGCAACCCTAAACATTGAATCAATTTCCATAACATTTGTAAAGTTTGTATTGTATTCTTTTGCCTTGTCGTCAACATGTTTCCACATTTTATCACGCAATTCGCGTAGTTTTTTCAATCCAGCAGCAAGATCTGTTTCATTTCTAAAGACATAGGCCTTTTCATTCATTATGTCGGTTAGTTCTTGTCGTATCTCATATGGGTTAACATCACCACGTCCACGAAATATTCCGTCATAGATTCTTTTTTCTTCTGTATCAACTAGATGTAATGGAAATGGTGTTGATGGTGTTCCTTTTTGAATATAATCTACTGCAAGCTCGCCAGTTATTTTGCCCCACACTATGCATTCTGCAGTTGCATTAGCACCAAGTCGATTAGAACCATGCGTGCTGTTACATGCTGCTTCACCCGCAGCCCACACACCTTGAAGCTCTGTAGCTCCATCTATGTTAGTATGTATTCCACCCATCATATAATGACAAACTGGCCTTACGTCAAGAGGCTCATTTGCAGGATCAACCCCTGAAAACTTGAGTGAGATTTCACGAATACCGCCTAGCTTTTCTTTGATAACTTCATCACCTATATGTCGCAAGTCTAGTTTTAGGCAGTCAACTCCGGTTTCATGGTGAAATCCACGACCTTCATTAATCTCAGTCATCATTGCTCGTGAAACGATATCTCGTGGTGCTAATTCCAATTTACCTGCGGCATATCTTTTCATGAATCGCTCTCCATCTTTATTGAGAAGATAACCACCTTCTCCTCTTGCACCTTCAGTTATCAATATTCCAGACGGTAAAATTCCTGTGGGATGAAATTGAACAAACTCCATATCTTTGAGTGCCATTCCTGCTCTGTATGCCATGTCAAGACCGTCAGGAGTAGATGAAAGCGCATATGTTGAATAGCTGTATATTCTGCCAGCACCACCGGTTGAGATTATCATTGCTTTTGCTTTTATTGTGTAAAATGTGCCATTGGAAAGCTCGATTGCTGTTATTCCCAAGAATCGCTGTCCGTCATGAATAATTGATGTTGCGTACCACTCGTTTAAGAATTCAATATTATCAAATTTTTGACATGTGTCATACAATGTCTGCATTTCAAAAAATCCTACCTTGTCTGCAGCATAAGTTGCTCTTGGGTAACTATATCCGCCAAAGTTTCTTTGATCTACTCTTCCATCTTTTCTTCTAGACCATGGCATCCCCCAATGTTCTAGTTGCAAGATCTCTTTTGGCATTTCAGTACAAAGTCTTTCTGCTACATCTTGATCTGCAAGAAAATCACTTCCTTTGATTGTATCATAAATATGAGATTCTATTGTGTCTCCTTCATCTTCAAACAATACTGCTGCTGTGCCACCTTCTGCTGAAACCGAATGTGAACGCATTACTTGGACTTTGGAGATAACTGCGATCTTTATTTTGGAACTTTTTTTTGCCGCAGCAATTGCTGCTCTCAAACCAGCAAGACCAGAACCAACTATAATCAAATCATATTCGATAGAATTGACCATTTACCGACATCTAACCTCTAGAATCCGGATAAATATGTATTATAAAATATCACAATAAATCTTCAAAACCGAATCATTAATATATATCGCTAGCGATATCGCTAGTGATGTGTGCTAGCTGGATTCAAAGGGTTGGCAGTACAATTCCAAGGGGTTTTTCTAGATACTTTATTTTGGATCTTCTCAAAAAAAAGCCACTTAGTGGAAAGGAGATAATTGATTCTGCAACAAAACAAAGCGAAGGCAAGTGGAAGCCATCGCCTGGTCTAATCTATCCTCTTCTTGGAAGACTGCTTGATGAAGGACTAATCGAGGAATCAAAAGATGGCAAATATCAGATTACACGAAAAGGCAAATCTACTGCAGATGATCTTGAGACTGTTACAAACATTGTAAAAAATCAACTTGATGTTTTGTTTAGAATAGGAAATGTTGGACGATTTGCTGCAATGGATATACTTGAAAGAATATCAACTATGGCCACAATGCTAAGCTCTAATGTTTCTAATATGACAAAGGAAGAAACTGAAAAGTATAAAAAATTTCTCCAGTCAGAGCTTAGAAAAATTGATGAACCAGAAAAGAAAAAAGGTAAAGAAATCAGTATAGAGTAAACTAGTTTCACATAATATTTTTCATAGGGAATTTTTGTTGCAAACCATTCCTCTTTTTCTGAATTTCCAGTTATGTCATTTTGACCATTTTTTAAGATGAGTTTGTTATCCTTTAGATTGATCGAGACTCCATAGCCTCGTAATAGCTTAATGTTATAGTGGGATTTATGACCTTTAAGAGTCATGTATCTCGTCGTTAAGAAAAACTAGAGGTGTATGCTAATTCTTTCTGATATTCTTCTAAATCCATTTGTGTTGCATTATGCATAATGTCCACGAGGGTGTGAGGTTCACATTTTCTAAAGTTTGTAAAAGTTGTATTATGAAGTTCTTTTTTAGATGTTAAACCAAGTTGATTAATCTTAATATTTTTCATTATCAATAATGGATTTCTGTCAAATCCAAACCTGTGTGGGAATAACTCATCTTTCCATTTGCTATTTGGGTTTGTCTCCCAAATTTTTGTAGTGTCATAAAAGTAAGATTTAGTGATCCTGAAAACATAGATTTTTTCAAAATAGCCTTTGAAAGATTTTTTATTCCATTCGTTCAGTGGGATTCGCCCATTAAACATTTTGCCTTTGATTACGAATCCTATGAGGTCTCCTTTCTTTACATCAGAGATTTGGTTAGTAGTTGTCGGGTTGTAATTTTTCTGAACGCCCCAAACCTGATGTTTTAAAGCGGGTTCAAAATGCTCAATTGCATCTCCTTTTTGACCTATGTATGTAAACCACAATTTTGGAAGTTTTCTTTCTTCATCTATCTCATGAAGGCTCTTAGTGGTCTCTTCCACAAGACTTTTAGAATTTTTTTCAAACCATTTTTCAAAATCACTTAAATCTATCTGGACTTGCTTGACAGAGCCACATCTACATCAGGTTCAATTATTCCTACAAAAAGGTAGCCATTCTGATCAAGGAGGATCTGAGGATCATGGTCAAAATTACTTGTTTTCCATTCCACCTCTATTGGTATCTCTTGTTTATCTTCTAAAACAAAGTAAAGATCAGGATATTTGTCGATTGGTTTGTTGTATCTTGCATATGAAATCCTCACGTTGAACCTACTTTCAAATTGTTCTTGAAATTTCTGAAAATTTTCTACTATGTATCTTTGTAATACTTTTTCAGGAATCCATTCCATATGTCAACTTTGATCACCATTAACTTCTAAAGTTTTACGACACACAGCATGTTTTGAAGCGTAAATCGGGGGGAAATCATTTTTATTCTTTGTCAATAAATTCGACGCATCTTAAAAATAAATTGCGATATTCTTAGTTTTTCAATCGTCTTTATACATAAATAATTAACATGAAAACATAATTTCGTTGAAAAATCTTCGACGCATGATAAATGACACATCAAAACCACTTGTCATACCAGGGGTTTTCGATGCAATTGGTGCAAAGATTGCACAAAAGGTTGGATTTGAGGCAATGTTTCAGACAGGTTATGGTACTTCGGCTACGCTTTTTGGAATGCCAGATTATGGATTTATTGGTCCGACAGAAACCGTAGAAAATTCAAGAAGAATTTGTCGTGCAGTTTCTGTACCTGTTATAGTTGATGCAGACACAGGATATGGCAATGCACTAAGTGTTTGGAAGCTAGTAAATGAGCTAGAATCTGCAGGTGCTTCTGGAATTTTCCTTGAGGATCAGAGATGGCCAAAGAGATGTGGCCATATGTCAGGAAAAGATGTCATCAGAAAAGAAGAGTATGCAGAAAAGCTAGCCGCTGCAGTAGATGCAAGAAAAAGCAAGGATTTCATCATAGTAGCCAGAACCGATGCACGAGCTACTCAGGGGCTAGATGATGCAATTGAGCGTGGATTATACTACAAAAAGATTGGTGCTGATGCAATTTTTGTTGAAGCACCAAAAACTATAGCTGAAATGAAAAAAATCGGCAAATCAATCAAAGCGCCACTTGTTGCAAATATGATCGAAGGCGGAGCTACACCAATTAGCTCAGCATCAACACTGCACAAGATTGGATTTAAAATAATTCTCTATCCCTTGTCTGTTCTTTATGCAAACGCGTATGCATCACTGCAGATATTAAAAGAGCTAAGAAAAACCGGCACTACTACCAAATTTCACAAAAAACTTGTAAACTTTGAACAATTCAATGACCTTGTTGATTTGCCAAAGTTTAGAAAATTAGAATCAAAGTATGGTTTTTCTACAAAAAGAAAAAATGTCTAGTAAAGAGTTAGTTGTTTCTCTTTACCGCAATTTCTATGGTGGAGACGTTTCTTGTTTTTCCGTCTTGTGACTCTAGTGATTCAGAGCCGATTTTGATATCGCCGATAGAGTACCCAGCATTCTCTGTTTTGCGTGCAATGATTTGTGCAACGTCTACTGCTCGTCCAATACTGAGTCCTCTTGCTTTGATAGTCACTTTTGGCAAGTTAGCCAGCTGAATTAGCGTCGATGTTACATACGCCATTAGTGGTTTCTTACCGATGTATATGGTGTCTCTGTTTTCGGTAGACATGCGACATTTATGCTTTGAGGATAATTTAAATCTAAGATTACAAATCTAGACAAAAATATGATTTTTACGAAAATTTTTAGTTGCGACTTTTCCATACATATCAGAGTTTAATGAATGAATCATTTGAAAAAATATTACAAATTTTAGACCATGGCTCAAAAGAAGAAAAAATTGATGTGTTAGAATCCTTAGTAAGTACAACTGAGCCTCAAATAATCAATAAAATGATTTCAAAACTTGATGATCCTGATATCGAAGTTAGAGGAGAAGCGTTTAGTTCTCTAATACTAAACAATAACAAAATTGTACAATTTCTAATTGATAATCTAAATTCTGAAAGCAAGAATGTTAGAGGGTTTTCTGCACTAGTTCTTGCAAACAGAAAAGAGATGGGTGCGATTCCTTTGCTGATCAATTTGACAAGAGATTCAAGCTCAACGGTACGCTCATGTGCAGTAGGTGCATTAGGATATCTAAATGCAAAAAATGCACACCAAGCTATTCATGACTGCTTGTTTGATTCTAATATCGAAGTAAAAAAAAGCGCAATCAAGGCAGCAATCGATATTGATTACAAGATTTCTGAAAAAGAAATTAGTGAAATCGCAAAAGAGAGTGATGATGAGACTACTAGTCTTTTAGATCTAATTAAAAAGAAATAGAATCATCCGTATGATTCGTATTTAACTTCAAAGCTTCCATCAGGACGCTTTTCTCTTTCACTTACAAATCCACGGGGTTTAAGAAAGTCCATCACACCATCTATAGTCCCCTGCCAGCCACAGATGTAAAATATCGTATTTTCTTTAGTGATTTTATCATTAACTAATTTTTCAAGTGGAGAAGGTCCCCCATCTTTTGATCGCAAAAATGTTTCAACACGTCCTACCTGACCTCCCCAAGATCTGTTAAACCATTCTTGAGGCCTGCTAATTGTTGCACGGTATTTGAAATTCCATTTATTCTGTCCTTTATCGATGCTTTCGAATTCTAGATCGGTCAGTAGTTCTTTGTAGCCTAGCTCATCAACATAACTTGCTCCATGTAGTACAACTACCTCCCTTTTGTCGCCAACTGTATGGAGATGTTGTGCATAGCTAACAAATGGCGCAAGGCCAGTACCTCCACCAATGCAAACTAGTCTTCTTTCATCCTTTTTTCCATTAGTAATGGTATCATTAATGGTAAACGCGCCTGTAGGTTTGAGCCAGCTTATCTCATCACCTTCTTTAGCGTTAAACAGCTGTGTGGTTAGACGACCTGGCAGTGGCTTTCTTACCCATCTAATGTACAGCTCAATGTATTTGCGATTTTCAGGATGTGATGCAATTGAGTATGCTCTTCTGATTATTTTATTTTCACTTGGCACATCCAGTCCAATTGTTAAAAACTGACCAGCTTTGTAATCTGGCACAGTTCCTTCTTTTGGAACAAGTCGGAATATAGCTAAATCCTCTTTTAGTGATTGAATGTATGCTATGGTTGCTTTGCTATCTACTACCACTTCATTCATCTAAGGTACTATGGTTAAATATCTTCTGTTGAATTTGCAAGAATCATTGAGAATTAGCTAGAGAATTAGCTAAACGTTAATAGTGTAACTAAAAAATCAAAAGAGAACAGAATTTTTATTCTGATTGAAGTTTGGGCCGGTCGTCTAGCCTGGTAGGATACGCCCTTGGCATGGGTGAGATCGTGGGTTCAAATCCCGCCCGGTCCACTTTATTTTCTAAAAAGATAATACAAACACGTAGACTGTAGGTTACGGGGACGTAGGTTAGCTTGGTGGACTGCCAGCCTCGGGCGTTGGATGTCATGGGTTCAAGTCCCATCGTCCCCACAGAAAATTCAATCATTGAAATAGAACCAGTTGATACGTAAAGCAATTGACCATTTGCATTTATCTCGCACATCTAAATCCGGTTACAAACGCTCATGTCGAAATCATAGAGGAGTTAAAAAAGAATGCACATGTTATAGTCATGCCAGTAATTTTTATGAAAAGTAATAACGAGATAACAAGTCGCAGTTTTCCCTTTAATTTTGAGATTAGAAAAAAAATGCTAGAATCTGTCTTTGGAACATCGATTACTGTCAAAAAAAATTATACATTTTGTGCACCGTTTGTCTGTTATTTACCACCATTACTTTCTCCACGATCTTGGTCGCTGAGAAATCAAATTCTTGATGGAATGAATGATGATTATTTTACATACACTGGAGACAAGGCAGAAGGATACATGTTAAAGCTTTATGGATTAAACCCCAAAGTAGGAATGCGAAAAGAGCTATCGGCCTCATCTGTAAAGGAAAAACTGTATGATGCGGCAACTGGTAAAAATACAGACTGGAAAGAAAATGTCCCGCAACAGATTGTGCAGATAATTGAACAAAACTGGAGTGTATTAGAGAAATATGGTAAGGCAGAAGATAGAACAACCAAGATTTTGGGAATGAAATTTCCAAACGATGGTATGTGGTCAAAATAGATTAATTATAGGTGATTTTGAGAATTTTTGTGAAATTTCCTATTTCAAAATTTATCTGGTTTGATGGCAAATATGTTACAGAAAAAAATGCAAAGGTTCCTCTAACAACACATGCCATACATTATGGAACTTCAATCTTTGAGGGAATTCGTGGTTATTGGAATTCAGAAAATCTTTACATTTTCAGATTAGCTGATCATCTAAAGCGATTTAGAAATTCAGGAAAATTCTATTCTATTTCCCTTAGTTTTTCTGATAACCATATATCAAATGTGATTGTTAATCTGTGTAAAAAAAATAACATTAGGCGATCCTGCTACATAAGACCGTTTTATTTTGTTGGCCAATATGGGATAAATCTTCATGTAAATGAAAAGGCACCAACTCATGTAGCCATATATGCTGCACTTTTTGGTGATTTGTTTAACAAAAATGGGATAACTGTCTGTGTTTCTTCTTGGCGAAAATTCAATGATGCTACAACACCTCCACAAGCAAAAATGGGTGGGAACTATCTCAACTCAGTTTTAGCAACTCAGGAATGCAAAAGAAATGGGTTTGATGAGGCAATACTTTTGGATCTTGCAGGAAATGTCAGTGAAGCACCAGGTGAAAATATCTTTCTTGTAAGAGACGGACAATTGCTTACTCCACCTATCAGCTCATCAGCACTTGAAGGCATTACAAGAGACACGATAATTACGTTGGCTCGCGATTTGGGTTACAAGACAATCATCAGAAAAATTCCAAGAAGTGAGTTGTACTTGGCAGATGAGATATTTCTAACCGGCACTGCTGCAGAAATTACTCCAATCATCCAGATTGATCATAAAAAAATTGGCAAAGTTGGAGAAATAACAAAAAGCATGATGACTGCGTATAATGATGTAGTGATGAATAAAAATGACAGATACTCCAACTGGTTAACTGCTGTGTATTAGAATGAAGATTGTACAAATTGGAACTGGAGGATGGGGCAAAAATCACACACGAATTCTTTCTCAGCTTGGTGTACTTGCTGCAGTATGTGACACAAACAAGGAACGAAGCAAGGAATTTGGGCAAAAGTATTCTGTAAATCATTACGACTCTGTTGATTCACTTTTAAATTCAGAAAAGTTTGATGCTGTCTTTATTTGCACACCTACATCAACTCATACACAAATTGCAACACAATTACTCCAGCAAAAAAAACATGTGTTTGTAGAAAAACCAATGACATACAACTCAGAAGAAGGTAATGACCTACTAAAGCTTGCACAAAAAAACAAGGTCTTGTTAACATGTGGTTACATTGAAAGATTCAATCCAGCAGTAAACTCTGTAAAAAAATATGTTGATTCAAAAAAGTTTGGAGACCTTATTATGTTAGAATTTCATCGTGAAAACAGAATGCCACTTCACATAAAAGATGTTGGCATAATTTATGATACTGCAGTTCATGATATAGATACTGCAATGTGGTTATTCAATGATGTGCCAGAAGTTGTGTTTGCGCGAGCTGGTAAGATACGACATGACCATGAAGATTTTGCAACAATTATGCTTGGATTCAAAAACAACAAGATTGCAATAATATCATCCAACTGGATTACACCAAAAAGAGTACGACATTTTAATGCGATCTGTACAGATGGAATAATCTCGTCTGATTTTATTACACAAGAAATTAGAATTGATACGGATAAAAATTCCGAGATCCCAAGAAATGAAAAACAGGAACCATTACTTGTAGAAATCAAAAACTTTGTAGGCGCTATCAAGGGAGAAAATGAACTTATTGTAAAACCTGAAGATGCAGTAAATGTTACAAAAATAGCAGAAGCAGCCCTTTTATCAAGCAAGCAAGGGGCTCCAATCTATCTTGATCTAAAATGAATAAAAAAATGCTTGATATTCTTGCATGCCCTTTAGACAAATACCATCCATTGGAGATTTTTGAGTTGGATTCAAAAGATGAGATAGTACTAGAAGGTGTATTATACTGCATAAAATGTTCCAGATTTTATCCAATAATTGAGGAGATTCCAATCATGCTCCCTGACGAGCTACGTGACAAAAAACAAGATATTGATTTTCTTCAAAAAAATCAGAAAAAACTGCCTGAAAAAATAATTAAACAGGCGTCTCCATGGCATCTGTGATATATTTTGGTCACTAATTTTGTATCAAAAAAAGCAAAGATTGGAAAAAATGTAAAGATTTGGCATTTTACATATGTTGGCGATAATACTGTAATTGGTGACAATGTCAAGATTGGCTCCCTTGCTCATATTGATTATGATGTAAGAATTGGTGCAAACTCTATGATTGAGGGAATGGTTTACCTTCCTCCAAAATCAAGAATTGGAAAAAATGTCTTTATTGGTCCTGCTGCGACGCTGACAAACGATCCTTACCCACCAAGCCAGAAACTAGTTGGAGTTACAATCAAGGATGGCGCAATTATTGGATCACGTGCAGTCATCAAAGCAGGAGTTACAATTGGCAAAAATAGTGTTGTTGGTATGGGTGCAGTAGTTACAAAAGATGTACCAGCCGGTGTTGTTGTTCTAGGTGTTCCTGCAAAGAAAAAATATTCGCGAGATGAATACAACAAAAAACAGAAAAGATGGAAAAACAGCTAAGACTTAAGCTGTTTTTTAAATATCCAGTTTTTTATTGTTGATAAAATAAAGACCCAAGCGGTAACAAGCAAAAGTGCAATTGCGACCTTGATACCAGAATTCAGTATTGGATCTAAATCACCAGATTCACTAAAAGAAAGCGGTCCTAGTATTGCTACTATCAGGCCACCACCAGCTAAGATCAGTAACCACATTACAAACACAAATGTGTAAACTGGTCTTGCCATCATATTCGTACACCCATCAAAAAAGCAGTAATCACAGCCAAGATGCCAGAAAAAATTCCCAACTTGAATATTACAAATCCGATTTCCTGTTCAGTCAATAGTTTTGCCGCAACAATTAGTCTAACAATAGTTATTGGAGCATCTTTATCATGTGTAGCTCCAAGCTTGTAATCATCTGAGAGAAAAGTAGGATTTTTTATCTGTCTGTGCTCTATGATTTTTTTCATGCTGCTTAAAAATAAAAACGAATTCATTATTGCTGGAAGGAGTGCTACTGCAGCAATCACCTCCACATGACCAACAATTGCAATTGCTCCATAAGTTGCACCAAATACTAGTACACCTGAATCCCCAGGAAAAACTCTGCTTGGAAACTTGTGATATCTGTAAAATGCAAGTGAAACAAAGCCAAGCACTAGGCTAGCAATTGCAATCTCGTAATTTTGCATTACAAATAATGCTCCACTTAGTGCAAAGCTTGCAATTGATGTAAAACCACTTGCAATTCCATTTAAAACATCAATTGAATTTATTGTATTTCCTGTAATTGGAATCATAAAGATCACAAGGCCAATGTACAAAACTGGAATGTTTACAGAGCCAAATATTGGAAATGCCAATTCTGGTTCGTATGCACCAAGCAAAAGAATTGGTATTGCACAAAATGCAAGTGCTACAGGCTTGAACCATCCACTCATAACTCGTCTGTCGTCAATTATTCCAACACAAAATGCTAGTGATGATGTTATCACAATAGCTAAAATTTGAATAGATTGAAAGAATGCATAAAGTACAAGCTCTGATGCTATAACTCCAATTATGATTGAAATTCCTCCAGGTCTTGCAACCATAGCCCCCCCTTTTCTGTTATAGTCTTTTACCACAAGGTTTCTTTTTTCTAAATATTTTATCAGAAATGGAGTGATTACAAAGACTGAGAAAAACGCCACAATTGAGACAAGTACTGCTGCTATGATTTGGTTTTCCAATTAACTTTCCTTTCGTAGTTGGGATTTTATGTTCTCTGCAATGGCAGGGCCTATTTTATCAATTTCTGCCAATTTATTCACCGGCATCTTTGCTAAATCTGAAAGAGTTTTGATGTTATTTCTGTATAGTCGTCTAGCACGAACACGCCCGATTCCTTTTATCTTTACAAGCTCGATTAATTCCTCTTTTATTCCATATGCTAATCTTTTCCGCAAAACTGCAAGCTCATCAAGTAGATCTGCTCTATCTACAAGTTTTGCAAGCTCATATAGACAATAAATGAGCCAATCGCCATTTTCTACCATTCTGTGCATGTCGCCAGCTTCTACGTTTAGGGTGTCAGATAGTGATATTTCAGAAGATTCGCTAATCCATGCGTATATGGCCAAAAGGCTTCGATTGCAATCATACTCTGATATTGGCTTAATTAACTCAGATGAGTGATTTTCAAGCAAAACACTCAATTTTTCAAAATCTTTGTTTCTGATGGAAAGTTTTGGAAAAAACTCATCGGAAGTTGTGATCAAGTGCAAAAAACCAAAGGTGTGTTTTCTTTTTTCTGATACTGAATCTAGTGCGTCTCTAAAGTATGTTGCAGTTAGTGGATCTATGTATAGTTTTGAAACCTTTTGCCCAAATTCTGTCGCAACAAATCTGTCGCCTTTTTCAATTATCAAACCCTCATTTAAGAGAAATTTCAGTGCTAGTGTTATTGCAAATTTTATCGATGATTTACTTGACTGTAACCCACCTAATGTTTGCAAAAAGAAATTGATGATTTCATCATTTTGTATTCCAGGGGTTGTAACAATCAGACTAAGAGTGTGAGTCCTGATTGCTTTGTCATCAGTTATCTTTGACTCTATTGGTTCTGGTTCTCCTTTAATATAATAGTCAAGTAGCTCATTGCTGTTTGCATTTCCAACTATTATTGATTCTCCATATTCATCATACTGTGGTCTTCCTGCTCTTCCACAAAGTTGCTTGTATTCTAAAATGCTGATTGGTTTGTTTGTTCCATAACGTGCATCGTATCTGTTTATGTTTGAAATAACGACACGTCTTGCCGGAAGGTTCACACCTGCTGCAAGAGTAGGTGTCGATGCAAGAAGTTTGATCCTGCCGTTTCGAAATTCTTCTTCTATTGTTTCTCTGCAATTTTGGTTTAGACCAGCATGATGAAATGCCACGCCTCTTTTTACTAGTTTTGCTAGAGTTTTGACAAGCTCTGTGTGTTCGTTATCTGATAGAATTTTCTCTGAAATTTTTTCAAGCTCCTCAATTTCTGAATCTTTTAGATATTTTGCGATTGCTTCTGCGGCCTTTGTTGCAAGTGAAGCAGAACGTGTCCTTGTTTCTGCAAAAAGTAATGATTGACCACCATCTTTTACTGATTCTACACCTAAATCAACCGGAGGACCTCTAATGCTTGATTCAACTTCAAAGTATCGCCCATCATGCATAGTGACGTTGCCATGGTAGTAAACGCCTTCAGCAAGAGGCACAGGCCGCCAATTAGTGGTAACTGCCTCACATCCCAGCCATTTTGATAGTTCCTCTACATTGGTTATTGTTGCGCTGAGGGCAAGTATTTGTGGTTTTGATTCTAATAGCTTTAGTTTTGTTAGAATCATCTCAAGTGTTGGACCTCTGTCCGTATCACCAATAAGATGTACTTCATCAGCCACGACAAGCCCTATGTCATTTATCCAGTCTGCACCATGTCGTATTATAGAGTCCATTTTTTCATTTGTTAAAATCAATACATCATTTTTTGCAAGTGTTGAGTCAGTAGAATCATAATCCCCAGTTGAGATCTGAATTTTGATTTTTCCACCAATATCTAATGGCTCTAGTTTCTTAAACTCTGAGAACTTTTCTGCTGCAAGTGCTCTTAGTGGTGTAAGATATACTACTTTGCCAGAATTTGATGAAAGATAATGAATTATTGCAATAGTTGCAATGAGTGTTTTTCCACTAGCTGTTGGTGATGAAACAAGAAGGTTTTTTCCATCCAATAGTCCTGCCTTGATACTATCTTCTTGTGGAGGAAAAAGGCTCGAATATCCTTGCTGAGAAAGAAAATCGATTGCTTGTTTTGGAAGTTGTAGCTCAGCTATCTTCATACCCGGTTATAATGACCGGGTTTTGATTCATAAATAGATGCCTCACGGAGCATGCGTTTGAGATAGCTTCTTGCTTCATCTTCGGTGAATTTGCCTGACTTTACAAGCTCTTTTATGAATAATTTTTCTTCAACTGCCATCTTGTTTTCACCTTCAAGTGACTTTAGTACATCCATGAATAGTTGCATCTTTGATACCTCGCTTCTTGGTCTTCCCTGAAGAACGCCAAGATCAACTTTACCTGTGTTTACATCCACTCCTGCATCACGCAACATGCTTTCAATTAGAAATATTGCCCGTTCTGCATCTTCTGCTTCTACTTGATCTTTCATAAGCAGTCTTGCTCTGGCTGTGGCAAGTCTTATGAGTCCTTCAAGCTGTCTTGGAGTTACTGTAATCATTTCTTCTGATTCGACATTTCTCATTTTCATATAATATTCTAGAATCTTTTCTTCTGCATCTTTTGTTAGAACTGGTTCAATCCTCTTTGCATACGCTAGATACTTTGTAAGAATATCAACGTCAATCAGTGAACGTGTTTCAATTCCTGATGGTGAATGTAAGTTAATTATGTGTTTTGCAATTTTTGTATCTCTTTCCTTTGATGGAATGTCTCTTACAACAAAGATCAAGTCAAATCTTGTTAAAAGTGGAATTGGTAGGTTTACATTTTCTGTAATATTTTTGAATGGGTCATACTTGCCATACATTGGGTTTGCAGCAGCAAGAATCGATGTTCTTGCGTTTAGTGTTGCAACAATTCCTCCTTTTGCAATGCTTGCAGATTGTTGTTCCATTACTTCATGTAATGCACTTCGATCCTCTGGTTTCATCTTATCAAATTCATCAATGCATACAAGTCCTTGATCACCTAAAACAACTGCACCTGCTTCAAGCATCATGATTCCTGTTTTGTCTCTGACTACTGCTGCAGTAAGACCAGCAGCTGTTGAGCCTCTACCTGATGTGTATAATCCTCTCGGTGCAATCCTTGCACAAAACTTTAGCATTTCGCTTTTTGCAGTACCAGGATCTCCTACAAGAAAGATGTTAATGTCACCTCTTATTTTTGCTCCATCTTGCAGTAGTCTTTGCGTTGAGCCAACAACTAGTAAAAGAATAGCTTCTTTGATAATAGAGTGTCCTTGTATGTGAGGTGCAAAAGAATCAACCAGTCTGTCGTAAATGTCTGGATTTGTTGAAAGTGATTTGATTATCTTTTCTTCTTCTGGTGAGATTTCTTCTCTTTCTGTTTTTCTTGAGCTCTTTATGCCTCTACCACCTAGAAATTCAATGTTGTTGCCATCTATTCTTAATCTGTAAAGACCACTTGTTGTTCTTGCACCTGCAATCTGATCCTGTTCTATTCTGACAATACCTGTTAGTATGATACGGTCACCAGGTCTTGCATTATCAACAAGATCCTGCTTTATACTTACATCTACGTAATGAGGAAGCTGACCAGGGGGTAGATCTTCTGGAAGTTCCTGCAGTCGGAGTATTTGAAAATCAATAAACCTGCTTGATTCTGGGTCAATTCTAAATTCCTTTTGTGTACACTTTGGATCTGAACACTTTGTTGGCGTATTTACGTTCAAGCCTTTTAGTAAAATCATATGGGTTTTGTGACCTATAGGACACTTGTAGATGATTTCTTTTGCTAGTGGCTTTACTTCCGAGGAACGAACAACCATTCCAGAAACGCTTGTCATTTTGTTGATGATTTCAGCATTTATTTGACGTAAACTACGCTGAATTGGAAAGTTTATGATCCTAGCTCGAATATCATCTTTGATCTTTTCTGCATATTGTGGAAATCTTTCCTGAAGAATCTCTTTTATCGCTCTTGTAAAGGCATCTAAGATTTCATCTGGATTTTCGTTAAATTTAGACTCTATTCTAGAGTTTAAAACCAAGTCATTATAGTCAACTACGATATAGTTTGATCCTTTTGGATACATGTGATCAATTTGCTCGACATATTTGTAGGAACCATCTTTTTCCTTAAATTGTCTTAGAAATTCCTTTACCTCATCTGATAATGCCGATGGAGTGGGTATTTCTAATGCGGTCACTTTGTATCACCTAAAATTTGATTTCTAAAGTCTGCTGCGTTCTTGTAAATATTTTCATAGAAGAGTCGTTCCTCAATGGTCAGCTTTTGAGAAAGACTAGCAGTTAATTTTGATGAATCTGCAAGGTGAACAATCTTTCCTTGTCTTTTTCTAACCAATGTGTTTAACATGCTTTCTACCTTGTCAAAGTCTTGCTGTGGCAAAGTGTTCATGTATGACTTTAATCTGATGTAAAAGTGTGAATCCAAAGTAGCTAGTTCAAATTCGCCTTGGACGTTTTCTTTTACCAAAGCTTGTTTTAGTTCTACTATCATGTCAACATCTTCGATTTTTGCATGTTTTTCTGACTCGAGCACTTGAGCTATCCATCTGGGAACGTTAAGAATTTCTCCATGCTTTCCTTCAATTTCAATTCCGCTAATGTTTAGCTTGATATCATGATTAAGAATAATCTTGACTTCTTCCAGATTATACCCGGTGGTATGTACCTTTACCATATCTTGTGCTTCAATCATAAGATCACAGATCCTGAAGAGGATCTTGATGTATGGGATCGATCAATTATCTTCACTAAATTGTCTGATCATTTGATCCTTTTTGAGGTTTATTAGGAAGAAATAGAGCGATCAACTGTGTCCCTACATAATTTAATGTGGGTTGAAAAGTATCGCCCCACAAAGCTTGCAGAGCTGGTAAATCATAAGGATGTTGTTGGAAGCCTAAGTGTCTTATTAAAAAATCCACAGGAAATGCCTCATCTTTTATTTTCTGGGTCTGCAGGGGTTGGAAAGACAACTGCTGCTCTATGTATATCTCATGAAATACTAGGAGATCATTGGCGTGACTTTACCTTAGAGCTAAATGCGTCAGACGAACGTGGAATCAATATGGTAAGAGAGCGAGTAAAAAAGTTCTCACGCTTTGCAGGTCTTGATACTGAAATTCCATTTAAAATAATTATTCTTGATGAGGCAGATGAAATGACGTCTGATGCACAAACTGCTTTACGACGAATAATTGAAGATACATCAAAGTATTGCAGGTTTATCATAATTGCAAACAACATTTCAAACATCATAGATCCAATTCAAAGCAGATGTGCAGTTTTCAAGTTTACAAGGATTGCAGAAAAAGATGTTGTAGTACATCTAAAAAACATTGCAAAAAAGGAAAAAGTGAAGGTAGATGATAAAGGACTAAGTGCCATTTATGATTATTCAGAAGGTGACTTGCGTCATGCAATAAACGTAATGCAAGCAGCTGCAAGCTTGGGAAGTATAACTGAGGAAAATGTCAAAAAATCTGCTGGATTAACAAAAACAAATGATGTTGATGTCGTACTAAAGCTTGCACTCGGCGGAAAACTTGCTGATGCGAGAAACAAAATGATTGAGCTCATCAAGGTTTATGGCATGTCAGAATCTGATTTTCTAAAATACATCAATCAAAGCATGTTTAAGCAAAAAAATGATCATTTAGAGGAGATTTTACAGGTAATTGCAAAGTATGACTATAGAATTTTGTCAGGCGCAAATCCCGAAATCCAGCTTACGGCACTTTTAGCTGAACTTGGAAAGTTTGAAAAATAGCGCAGAGAGAGGGATTTGAACCCTCGCGTGCTTGCGCACACAGGCTCTCAAGGCCCGCGCCCTGCCGAGCTAGGCGACCTCTGCGAAATTCGATGCTAACAACTGATTAAAATTTGTTTTAATCTTGATTTTATGATAACATATACCAAATCTACGAAAAATAAAGGGAGAGAAGTGTCTAGTGATGTGCGTGTGGATTTGCTTGTCCAGAACCTAATTTCTGATAAGTTCCTGCTGCCTTTTCATGGTATTCCAAGTTTGATTGATCAACCTTGACAGCCAGAGGAGGACATACTGAAACGCATGCCATACACCATATACAATCATGCTCTCGAATTGGATCGGCTTTGTCGCTAAAGTCCTTTCGCTCTTCTTTTACAGATGAGCCAGTTCCTGCAAAAGTTTCATTTATTGCTTTTATAGCAGGAATGTCTTTTTCGGTTCTATACCATTGAAAGACTTGGACTGGACATGCCTCGATGCATGCACCGTCTGCAACACAAGAATCCCAGTCAACTGCAACCATTGTACCACTACCACCTAGTGGAACCTGTTTTTCACCGTGAGCCTTGTATGCGGCCTTTACTGCCTCGCTTTCAAAAGCTTCAGCCTTTGATCTACCAGGGCCCCAAACCCAATGATAGTGTTCGCCGTCAGCATGCATTATTTTTCCAATAGGTTTCAGACCTTTTGGATAGTCTTCTGCAATTGGCATGTAGGTTTTTCGGATAAATGTTATTTAAATCTAGACCAAATTAGTCAAAACTAAACGGATGATCTATGAAACAAGTAAATTATAACACTGTTTTTGCAATCTTACTTCCTTACGTTCATATCTTTTGTAAATAAAATTTTGGTGTTGGATATTATCAAGTACGATGTATACCGTGGTCCAAACATCGGTGTTTATACTAAAGTCAATGACAGCTTTGTCTTTATACCAAACGGATTTGCAAAGACAAAAGCAAAGAATCTAGCAGATTATCTAAAAACTGATTTTATTTTTACATCAGTTGCGAACACGAGATTGGTTGGTACTCTTATGGCTGTAAACAACAATGGCATACTATTGCCAAACATCAGCTTTGAACATGAACTAGAACATCTAAAAAAGGCGACTAATCTAAACGTCGAGGTTTTGGACACAAAGTTTACCGCCCTTGGCAATCTTATTTGTGCAAATGACAAAGGGGGCATAATCTCACCTATGATTCCAAAGGAGAACCTCAAAAAAATTAAAGATGTTTTAGGTATCGAGGTTATTCAAAAAAAGGTTGCAGGATACCATCAAGTTGGGGCAATGATTGTTGCAACATCTCATGGAGGAATAATTCATCCAGAAACTGATGATGATGACATTAAGGTAGTCTCAAGCGTTTTAGGTGTAAATGTAGAGCCTGCCACAATAAATGGCGGAATTCCATTTGTATCATCTGGGATTTTGGCAAATAACAAGTCAATTGTGGTAGGTACTTTAACAAATGGTCCTGAGATAATGATGCTTACTCGGGCCTTTACAAATTAAGAATAGATTTTGGATTTTTTAAAAGATCATCAACTGTAATTTGTTTTTCTTTTCCATCCTGCATATTACGTAAGATGAGTGATTTTGATGAGAATTCTTTTGGTGCTATAATCACTGCAAATTTTGATTCAGAGGCGGATTCCATTTGTTTTTTTAGTGGCTTTCCTGAAAGATCAATTTCAACTGGAACTCCTTTTTGTCGTAGTTTTGATGCAATACTTGTTGCATATTTTTGCATTTCTTCATTTACATACAAAACATAAACCGATTTTGATTGTTCTAGCTTTGCAATTTTTTGTTCTTCCATTGTTAGTATGATTCGCTCGACTCCGCCGGCAACTCCTGTTGCGCCAAGATCTTCTCTGCCAAATGCCTTTGCCAAACTGTCATATCTTCCTCCACCAGCCAAAGCTCCAAGATCAGATTTTTCATCAAAAACCTCAAAAACCATTCCAGAATAGTAATCTAGTCCTCTTACTATTCCAAAGTTTATTCTGATATTTTTTACATCACGGTTTTGAAGTGAATTCCATAGATTTTTGAGATCTGACCAAGATTCTAGCCTTGAGACATCAAGTTTCTTTTCGATTTCGCTTAGGCTTCCTTTTATCTTTGAGAACTCCAGTATTTTTTCTAAATTTTCCTTAGAATAGCCTTTTTTTTGATATTCTAAAAGAATTTCATTTTTTGATTTCTTTGAAATCTTGTCAACTGCTCTTAAAATATCTGAAATCTTTGCTTTGTCTTCGGTTCCTAATATAGATTTGATGTAAGACTCTATGAGGCTTCTATGATTTATGTCAACTATTATGTGTTTTAGTCCCAATCCATCAAAGAGTCTTGATGTAAACTCGATTACTTCAGCTTCGGATTCTATGCTTGGCTTTCCGTAAATTTCGATATTCCATTGATGGAAGAATCTGTATCGTCCTTTTTGTGGTTCATCATATCTCCACACTCCACCAAATGATGACATTTTTGCTGGCAGCTTGAGTGATTTTTGCGATACTATATACCGTGTTAGACCTACAGTAAAATCAAATCGTAGTGCAACATCTCGTTCGCCTTTGTCTTTGAAATGATAGATTTCATCTCGGATCGCAGCTCCGCTTTTTGCCTCAAGAGTAGACAGCAGTTCAAGTGGTGATGGCTCTATTTGTTTAAATCCAAAAAGTTCTGATGTTTCAAGAAATTTTTTTCTAACAAATTCGATTTTTTCAAGCTCGGCTTGTTCAAAATCCTTCATTCCACGTGGTAGTTCCAAATTACTGAATCGTTACCAAATAATGATTTAAGACTTTACGAATGAAACTATGACGTTGTTACTTTTAGGTTCATGCATTCCCTATTAATATCTCGTAATTATTTCAAAGAACAAAATGAGCTACAAGCTATTAGAACATGCAACAGATGCTGTCATTGAAATAACCGCTTCTAGCCTAAAAGAGGCATTTGTTGTTGCTGGTCAATCTGTTGTAGATATTACATTAGATTCAGAAAAAGTGGAAGAAAGAGAACAAAGAGTGCTTAAAGTTGTAGGAAAAGACCTACGATATCTTTTGTTTAACTGGCTTGAAGAGGTAAATTATCAGCTAATCACAGAAGGTTTTGCGATTCATAGATTTTCAGTTGATATTTCAAAAAATTCAGAATACAAACTAAACGCAACAGCATATGGTGAACCACTTGATTTACAAAAACATCGCTTTAGGGTTGAGATAAAGGCGCCAACATTTCATGAAATGGAAATAAGCGAAGGCAAGGAAGTAGTTATGCGATTTCTTTTAGATCTGTAATGATTCATAAATAATCAGATCATATCTTTTGTGTTATGGAAGATCCAGAGCTTGAAAAAATCAAAGAAAAAAAGCTAGCTGATTTTCTAAAAAGACAGACAGAGCTTAAGACTCAGCAAGAAGTTGAGGTAGTTGATCTAAGCGAATCAAATTTTGATCAAGTTATTGCGAGTGATACTCCAACGCTCGTCGATTTTTGGGCAGAGTGGTGCGGCCCATGCAGAATGATGCATCCAGTTTTTACAAGGCTTGCAAAAAAATACCAAAAAGTACGTTTTGCCAGATTAAATGTTGATCATTCACAAAGCATTGCAATGAGGTTTGGAGTGCAGGCAATACCAACCTTTATCATGTTCAAGTCGGGTGTGCCTGTAGATAGGATGATGGGTGCTGTTGGCGAGCCAGGAATACATATGATCTGCCAAAAGTATTCGTAAATTGATAATTTAAAAAATTAATATCGTCACCGTTTTGTTGTAGAGCAGATGTCTGATACAGGATCTAGAGGAAGTAATGAACAAGTTTCGATTATAGTTCCAACGTATAACGAATCGCAAAACATACTTGCCATTTTAAAATCAATTGAGCAAAATTTACCAAAAAATAAACCTGTTGAAACTATTGTCGTAGATGATAATTCTCCAGATGGGACAGGCAGTATTGTTGAAGAATACATAAACACTGTGAAAAAAGCCACAGGATACACCATTGAAGTTATTCGCAGAAAAGCAAAGGAAGGACTTAGCTCTGCAATCCTAAAAGGAATCGAGAACTCAAAAGGTCAAACAATTGTAGTTATGGATAGTGATCGTTCTCATCCACCAGACATCATTCCAAAAATGGTAGATACACTAGATAATTCCGAGTGTGATATTGTTGTAGCATCAAGATATGTAAAAGGGGGCTTGGTTTCAGGGTGGTCAGTAAAACGAAAACTAATCAGCAAGATAGCAACAAAAATTGCACAACATGGTCTTGGAGTTGGGCAAAAGGATCCATTGTCAGGATTTTTTGCGTTCAGGCGAAATATACTTGATGGTTTAAAGCTTGATGCGATTGGATACAAAATGCTACTTGAGATTCTTGTAAAAACAAAAGGAGCCCGTGTAAAGGAAATCCCATATACATTTACAAACAGAATGCAAGGAGAAAGTAAGCTTGGAACACCTGTGATTTTTGATTATATCAGATCTGTTTGGAAATTATACAGATATGGTGCATTGCAAAGAAAACAAGAAAAACGCGCCTCTGTTCGTTTCCTATCAAAGGCTGCCAGATTCTATACTATTGGTGCATCTGGTTTAGCTGTAAACTATCTAATATCACTTTTATTTGCAACTGAAATTGCAAGCATTTGGTATCTTCATGCAAATGTAGTTGGGATTATATCCTCTATGACTACAAATTTCGTACTCAACAAAATATGGACATTTGAAGATAGAGATTTTGCACTAAGAAGAACACTGATACAGTATGGAAAATTTATTGGATTTAGTTCAATTGGAGCACTAATACAGTTAGGATTTGTCTTTTATCTTGTTGAGAATTATAGTTTAATGTATCCGCAGGCACTGATATTGGCTGTACTTCTTGCAGCATTTGGAAACTTTATTTTAAACAAGAAATTTACCTTCAAGGAAAATCTCTCGGAGTAGTCTACACATTATAGAACCTAACAAAACTATCTCAAAACTTTAATTCCAATGAAATATGGATCTTATAATGGGTACAAAATCTATTCCCAAAGGATTTCACACACTCACTGCTAATCTTGTGGTAACAAATGCTGCTGATGCAATCGAGTTTTATAAAAAAGCATTTGGTGCTCAAGAGATTTACAGAGATTATGCACCACATGGTAAAAACATAATGCATGCAGAACTCAAAATTGGTGACTCGATAATAATGCTAAATGATGAGTTTCCTTCTTGGAATGTGCTTTCACCAAAATCAATAGGAGGTAGTGCAGTTACAATCCACATGTATGTAGATGATGTAGACAAGATATTCGATCAAGCAGTAGATGCAGGAGCTAAAGTAACAATGCCACTCATGGATGCATTTTGGGGAGATAGATACGGACATTTAGAAGATCCTTTTGGGCACAAGTGGTCTATTGCAACACATAAAAAAGATCTATCTCGTGAAGAAATTCACCGAGCTGCAGAAGAATTCTTTGCAAATATGATCAAACAATAGAATTTGTAGTTTAAGAAGGAAATAGTTTTGTAAAGTATATTTTTTTCAAACAGTTTTGGCACATACAATCTTTTAGTTCATCGATTTTGTCTCTGTTTAGTTTTGGATACGAACTACACCAGCATGTATCTTTATCTTCGTCGCATTCAAATGAATTTCCACATTTTGAGCAAGTTTTTTCCAATATTGTATATAAGAAAATGATTGTATTTTTATGATTTTAGTGTGCGTATGCAGGATCTATCTTGCGTTGAATTGCCAATATATCATTTAGCACAGCAATCTCTTCAGAAGAAAGTTTGTGTACAAATCTCTTTAGTAGTTGTTTTGCCTCATGTGATGGCGGAAGTGTATAAAATATATCTTCTTCATGTATTTGTCTTCCAATTGTAACACCCTGTACTGAACATGCAACTTCTGTACCAGCCTTTACAGAATCTACGGTTTTTTTATCCTCTTGAAGCTGATGGATAACTCCAATTCTTTTTCCATTTTTGTTCATAAAAGGTATCTTTTGTCGAAGAGTTCCAATATCTACTCTAATTCCAAACACTGCAGGATCGTTATTGCGAAAAACATATCCTTTTAGAAATGTGAACTTGGCAACTGGCGTAATCTCAGAAAATATTGCGTCCTCTTCATGTAACTTGTCTTCATCAACCCATGCAGCATAGTTGTCAATTAGGCTGTAGATTACTTTATCAGTGAATATTTTGATGTGGTGATCGTCGGCTTCCTGTTGTGCCTCTTGCATTACTTTGACATTAAATGCTAAAACAACACCCAAGTGTCTGTCATTTTCTTTTATTGCCTTTGCCTCTATAACATCACGACGGTTTACAGGTCCAATGTCGCCTTTTGCTATTAGTACCTGTACGCGTTTTAGCATCTCAGTTACTGCCTCAAGTGAACCGATTGTATCACATTTTAAGATGACACCATTTGTTTGTGTATCGATGAAAACTGATTTCATCTCAGCCTCAATTAGCTTCTTAAATTCTGATGCTTGCTCTTCTGATTTTGCAACATAAACTGTGCTTCCAGGTAATACGCCTTCTAGTTCAGGAGATGCAATTTTGATTCCAGCAGCTGCTTGCACATCATTGACTGGTTTGAATTTGTCTCTAGGATCACGCATCTCATCAAGTGGTTTTGGAAGGAGTATGGCCTTTGGTTTTGTTGTGATAACAGAGTCTCTTTTTGCAACTACAACAAGGTTCTCTTTTGTCATATAACCATCAATTAGAATCATGTTTGCAGTTGCACCAAGACCTACATCGTCATTTACTTCAAGAATTATTCCACGGCTTGTTTTTTCTTCCTGATCTAACTTTTTCTTTAGATATTGTTGCGTCAGACCAACTAGAACTGCTAAAAGTTCAGGAATCCCAACCCCAGTTCTTGCACTTACTGGAACAATTGCTACTTCCTGTTTAAAGTCCTTAACACGATAAAATGCCTCTGATTGATATCCTAAAACTGAAAGTGTTCCAACTACGTTATAGATCTGTTCATCAAGCATTGTTTGAATGGATGGGCTTTGTTCCTTGATGGCTTGGGATATGAACGGAGTGTTGCTTTTTTTCCATCCAGAAAGCATATCGGTTTTGTTTAGTGCTATCACAAAGGGAACTTTTCTGTTCTCTAGGATCTTTAGGCTTTCGTTTGTTTGTGGCTGGAATCCACGGTTAATGTCTACAACAAGGATTGCAATGTCTGCTGCAGAACCACCTCTAACACGCAGATTTGTAAATACCTCATGTCCAGGTGTATCGATTACCAAGATTCCAGGAATTTTTGTTTCTACCTTACTCATCTTTTCATAAATAGGACCACAAATTTTCTTTATGGTCTCATCTGGAAGAAAGCTTGCGCCAATGTGCTGTGTAATGCCGCCTGCTTCTCTTTTCTGGACTCCAGTTCCTCTGATTTTATCAAGTAATGATGTTTTACCAGAATCTACATGGCCTAATACGGCCACTATTGGCTGTCGTACTCGCAATTCTAATCACTCGAATACTACCTTCACTTCCTTTTCAAAACTTTCCTTAGAGTCAGAAGCATGAATTATGTTATCTGTGAATCCCAATCCAAAGTCACCTCGAATTGAGCCTGGTGCAGCTTCAAAAGATTTTGTTGAGCCAATCATCAGTCTTGTTGTCTCAATTGCATTGTTTCCCTCAATTACGGCTGCAACTATCCTACCTGATGTGATAAATGAAACAAGTTCATTAAAAAATGGTTTTGATTTATGAACAGAGTAAAATTCTTCTGCTTGTTTTTTTGTAAAGTTGAACATTTTTAATTTTATAACTTTGAATCCTTTTTTTTCAAAACGCGAAATTATTTCGCCGATTAGATTACGCTGCACGGCATCAGGCTTTACAATAAAGAGAGTTTGTTCTGTCAACTTACTTCTTTACTTTGATTCCGCCCTTGACGTACTTTTTAGTCCACTTTAGTTTTCGCGGGTCGCGTTTCAAAACAAGCATGTTTTTTTTGCATTTTGATGAGCAAGACCAAAGTACTGTTCCATCGTTTTTAACGAGCATGGTACCAGATCCCTTTGCTACTGGCCTATCACAAAAACTGCATGGTTTTATTAAAAGGCTCAAAATTAATCACCTATCTGATCTTCTTTGCTTCTCGCTCAGTTTCTCTTAGCATCAAAACGTCAGACATTCTTACAGAACCTTTTACATTTCTTGTAAGAATTCTTCCTTTATCTCTTCCTTCCAAAACTTTCACTCTAACTTGGATTACTTCTCCAGCAATACCTGTTCTTCCTACAATTTGGATTATCTCTGCTGGAGTAACTTCAGTTTCTGTACTCATTTGGCTGGTTTTCCACCTTTAATTTTTTTAATTGACTCAATTACTTGGTCAACTATATGTTGTGCATCCCCTGCATCCAAGATTGCAGCAGCTGCTGATGTTACATCGATGCCAAGTGCCTTTCCAAGATCCTGTTTGCTTGGAACAAAAGCATACTGAGCACCCTGCTCATCACAGATGATTGGAAGGTGTGCAACAACCTCTGGTGGTTCTACGTCTTCAGCTATTACAATTAATTTGCTTAGCCCACGTTCCACTGCCTTTGTTGCTTCGTTTGTGCCTTTTCTTACCTTACCACTTTGAGCTGCAACTCGTACTGCCTCATAAATTGGATTTACAAGGTCTTGTGGAGTTTCAAATTTTACATAATATGCCTTAGCCATACATGTTCACCCATAGGGATCATTTCCATCCCAACATTGCTTACGATTGGTTTTAAAAGTGTTATCGGAGAAGAATCGAGTTTATCTTCGCTAAATGCTCAGACATTAGTGTCTCAAGCTTTTCCTGAGAGTCTGCCTCAGCATATATTCTGATTATAGGTTCTGTGCCGCTTGGTCTAACCATTATCCAGTTTTTTTTATTAAATGTGATTTTAATGCCATCAGTTGTATCAGAATTTTGATTTTGGTCAGCTAGTACTTTGATTAGTTTGCTTGCGTCCTCTTTTGAACATGATACTTTATCCTTTGTTGTAAATGATGAAGGCAATAGTTTTGTCTCTTCTGACATTGTTTTTCCTGAAAGAGAAAGCAAATCCAGCACTAAAGCCAAAGTCATTGCGCCATCTCTTACCTGATTGTGTTTTCCATACATGAATCCCCCATTTTCTTCAAATCCAATCAAAGCACCAGTTTGAACCATCTTTCTTGATACCTCAACGCTGCCCACTTTGGTGCGAATAACATTAGACTTTGTATTTTGTGCCAATGTCTCAATACCTGAGCCAGAATTAAGACATGTCACAATTGTAGAGTTTGGGTTTTTTAATAAAATGAAGTTTGAGAGTAAAAGCGCGGATTTGTCACCAGTCAGGATTTCTCCTTTTTCATCACAAAAAATGCTTCTATCACCATCTCCATCAAATGCTACCCCCAAATCTGATCCTGTTTTGACTACAGTATCCGAAAGTTTTTTAAGATTACTTGGTGTTGGCTCTGATCCACGACCCGAAAACAGGCCGTCGATCTTTTCATTAATGGTAATTACTTTACAGCCCAAATCATTACACAACAGCGGAGCAGTTACAGCCTGAGCTCCATTTCCAAGATCAAGTACGACCTTGAATTTTCTGGGCCTAATTTTTTGGCTATTTACATGTGAACTTACTGCACCTAGATATGTCTTAATTGCATTTTCTTCAGGTTCTGTTTTTCCTAATTCTGTATGATCCTTTGTCCATTTTTTATTAAAGTAAATATCCTCAATTATCAATTCATCTTCTCTTGAAATTTCTACGCCATCAGATGCAACAGGTTTGATTCCATTATATTGTGGAGGATTATGGGATGCTGTGATCATGATGCCGCCTGAGTATCCAAGCTTTTGAGTTGCAATCTCAAGACATGGTGTTGGGATTAATCCAGTGTTTTTACAATCAAATCCAGCAGAGTTTAGTGTAGAGCAAACAATTTTTGTTATTATGGGACTTGATGTCCTTCCGTCGTATCCAACAAGGACTGGTCCTTTCTTAAAATATGTTGCAATTGCGAGAGTTATGTCATGAATAAATTCTAAAGATAGATCTTCTGCAAAAACTCCTCTGATTCCATTTGTCCCAAATAATTTTGCCATTTTACTTCAATCAACAATAGATAAATTTGTGTTTAAAGGCATGGGGGGTGCGGGAGTTGCCAAGCTGGTCAAAGGCGCAGGGCTTAGGACCCTGTCTCTTAGGGGTTCGTGGGTTCAAATCCCACCTCCCGCATTGAAATTATCAAATGAAATTAACATGTTCAAATCACACAAGTTTGCCAATGCTTATGCTTTAAGCATTAATAAGGTATGATCCACTCTACGGTCTGTTGAAGAAAACAATAGTTGGAGTAACTGTAGTTGGGAAAGATAAAGAAGGAATAGTTGCATCTTTTACTAATTATGTATTTCAAAAGAAAGGAAATATTGAGAAAGTAAACCAAAATGTAATCAAAAATCTCTTTGGAATGTATCTTGAAGCATCATTTTCTACAAAAATTGACATAAAAAAATTTGATAAAGGACTGCAAGATCTCGGAAAAAAACTAAACATGGAGGTAAGTGTGCATCATGAAACAAACACTGAAAAAAATATTGCAATTTTTGTAACAAAAGAATCACACTGTCTTGAAGTTTTACTTGATTCTTATTCAAAAAAAGATGTTAAAGGAAAAGTTTGCGTAATTGTTGGCACAGAAAAAACACTTGCATCACTAGCAAAAAAGGCACGGATCCCCTTTGTTTTAGTAGCTGATAGAGATCAGGAAAAAGCAGAGGAAAAACTTCTTGATATTTGTAAAAGATATTGCATTGACCTTATAGTTCTTGCACGTTATATGAAGATCTTAACACCAAATTTTGTTTGGCGGTACCCAAATAGAATAATCAATATTCATCCATCACTTCTACCCGCGTTTCCCGGCGCTATGGCCTATGCTCAAGCTTATGAACGAGGAACAAAAATTGTTGGGGTAACCGCTCACTATGTTACTGAAAACCTAGATCAGGGACCAATAATTTTCCAAGATGCTTTTACTGTCAATCCAGATGAAACTCTTGAATCCATGAAGAAAAATGGTCAGAGGCTTGAGGCACATACTTTACTAAGGGCTGTTAAAATGCATCTTGCTGGCAAATTAGATGTGCGTTGGAGAAAGGTTCACGTAAAGTCCAAGTGAATTTAATGGAATTAAAAGATCAGTTTGATCCAGATCTACGAAAAATTATAAAAAAGCAAAAAAAAGCAGTCGTAATTCCTGTAGGTTCAATTGAACAGCATGGAGCACATCTACCGCTATCTACGGATTCGGATATTGTGACAGATATTGCAAAAAGAACTGCAGATAAATGTGATTTTCTATTACTTCCTACAATAGTGTATGGTGTTTCTTTTGAACATGCACCACTTTTCAATCTAAGTGTAAAAGGTTCGACGCTTCAAAAAATGATATCTGAAATCTGTGTTTCTCTTTCAAAAAATGGTATTAGAACAATTTTTATCATAAATGGGCACTATAGTAATCAAAGATTTCTTCAACATGTTCCTTTACTAGTAAAGCGACAGACGAGAGGAAAAACAAGAGTGTTTGTTTTCTCATACTGGCATTTTATTAGTCAACGATTTGATCATGCGGGTTTTGTTGAGACATCACTTATGCGTGCAATTTCAAGCAAAGTTAACATGAAGAAGGCAAAAAGAGGTCTCATTACAGACACATTGTCAAAACACAAAGTTATGCTTCTTAATAAACTTGCATCAGAGTCATTTGTAAGAGCTACAAAAAGCGGTATATGGGGAGACCCAACACGTGCAACCAGACGTGATGGCAATAGAATCCGTACTGAACTTGTGAGAAATTTAGTAATAGTGTGTCAAACTTGCCTTACAGAGAAAAATCGAAAGTTACACCATTGAAATTTTAATATAATCCCTCGTTAGCTGGTCTAATAAGTGGTTTAATGTCAGTCGACATGGCAGTAAAAGTATTGGATGAGAGCATCAACAAGATCGTCTTGATCAAGCTAAAAGGTGGCAAGACAATTAGAGGAAACTTGTTGGGCTTTGATCAACACATGAACCTGCTACTCGACCAGTCAGAAGAGATCCCTTCTGAAGGCGAATCAAAGAATCTTGGGACCATAGTTGTGCGCGGAGATAATGTAGTTATGATATCTCCACCTCCAGCATAAGGTGAATAACCAATGGTAAAAGGCACAGCGTCAATGGGTCTTTTTAATAGGAAAAAGACACACATCAGATGTAGAAGATGTGGTAAAAATTCCTACCATAGAAGAGCCCGTCGTTGCGCAAGCTGTGGTTTTCCTGACTCAAAAATCAGAAAGTATTCCTGGATCAAATGGTATACATAAATGCAAGAAATTGCGATTTTACTAAGTTCCCTTGCTGGTGCATGTACTGCAGCTGCAGCTAGTAAGCTTCCAAAAGGAAAGCATGTTGTTTCGACTCTTGGCGCTAATACTCATATCAAAAGTCAGATCAATTCACTCAAGCTAGAAAAGGAGATACTTACAAAAACAATCTCAAGACTTTATCAACACGAATCAGAATTATCAAAAACGCAAAAAGATAGATTGCTTCTAAAATATCAGCACCATCTTGGAGTAGTTTTAGCAAAAATAGAAAAACTAGAAGAAGCAAGCAAACATCCAGATTTAGGCCCATTAGGCGAAGGGTTGGTTACGTTAATGGATCAAAAACTATTAACTCTAGATAAGCGATTGTATGAACTTTCATCAAAAATCAATTTGGTTAACGTACAAACGTCTGCAGTAAAACATGAACAGCAAGTACCTGAAAAGAGAACAAAAGAAATTGAATTGAAACCTCAGATTAAAACAGAAATTATACAAACAAAATTACCCGATCAAGTTTTGTCCAAACCTCACAGACCATTTGAAATAACTACACTTACAGAAGTGCCAGAGAAAATTCCTGAATCATTTTTCAAAGCTCAAGTGATAGTTCCACAAATAAAAGATGAGTTTGTAAAACCACAAAAAGAGCAAGTTGAGCTTGTTCAACATGCCAATGTTATTCCACAAGTTGAACAACTAAAAATTGAACAATCACAAGAGCAATCTAGCCCACCACCAATAGTGAAAAAACCTACACCAAAGGTAGTACTACCTGAAGATGATAAGGAAGATGATGACGAAGATGATCTTGACAAGATAAAGGGCGAGATAATGAAAACACTCTCAAAGCTTGAGCAAGCAGAGGTTGAATAGTTGTCATTTGATGATGCCATTGAGGCATTATCAATAGATGCATTAAAGTTTGTAAAAGATGGTCAAGTCATTGGTTTAGGTAGTGGCAGAGCTGCAACTGCGTTTGTAAAATCACTATCAACATTTTTGAAGAAGAAAAAAATCAATGTGAGATGCATTCCAACATCATTACAAATTAAGATTACAGCAGAACAGGGAGGAATTAAGTTAATCGAAGCTGATCAAGTTGATACAATTGATGTTGTGTTTGATGGTGCAGATCAAATTGATTCAGAAAAAAATATGATCAAGGGAGGTGGAGGTGCGTTACTTCGTGAGAATATTCTGATAAGTGCTGCAAAAAAAGTTGTGATTATGGCAGACAAATCAAAATTTATAAAAAAACTTGATAGAACAATACCTATTGAAGTACATCCAATGGCAAGAAATACAATCATAAATTCGATTAAAAAGATAGGCGGAAACCCAACTATTCGGACAATTGAGCGTGGTTATCCATTTGTAACAGAGAATGGAAATATAATTTTAGATTGTGATTTTGGAATTATTTCAAAACCACAACAACTCGCACAGAAAATAAAACAAATGCCAGGAGTTCTTGAAGTTGGCATATTTTCACGTAAACCAGACGTGATTTACAAAGCAAATACTGGTGGAAAATTCGAAATTATAACATGATTTTCCTTCTGTAACACTAATAATTTATCAGTAGCAAAGCTGCGCAATCGATTAAAAATAAAAAAATAATCAATATTTAATGAAAATTAAAACTGACATACGACTTTTTGCTGTTCTTGCAATACTTGCTGTATTGACAATATCGCCCATTTCATCTTCGGTTTTTGCTTAAAGCAATTCAGAAGATAATGATGAATCTAACAATAATAACGAAGATAAAAGAAAACTCCAAAAAGAGATCAGAGAGAAAAAACTAAGAGAGAACAAGAATATTGCACTTGAAAATAGACTAGAAACAAAATCGAAAATTTTTGATGAAATAAGAACACGTGAACCAGACAGAGAGCCTGATCTTTCTTTTAGAGGTGAAACAACTGGTTGGACAGTAGTTGGTGATCTTGCTCATAAATCTTCGATTTCACTTTCAGGTCATGCCTTCAAAGCAGGTGAAAGAATGTGGAAGATCTCGACAACTGGAGACATTACTGTAGGTGATAGAAAAGCAGAACTTGATTTGAAAGGAATTGTAACGGGCCATAAAATAATGTTGCAAGGAAACGGAACACTGCAGAATGGTGAAGAGGTAGGACTTACTCTAATAGGACATTATGCTCCTACAACCGAAGATGGTGTGTTTGCAGTTGCTTTCACAAACGGAATGTTTCATAACACAAACACAGGTGAGCGTCTTACTATGATGCAAGTTGGTTCAGTATATGTAGAGCCTATAGTTACTACTCCATCTGAATCATCAGAAGAAGTGTTACAGCAATAATAACCATAAACTAAATTTCTTTTTTCTTTTTTATAATAATCTAAAGTTAATTAAAAGCTGTTACAGGTCTTTTTATTAATTTTCCAAAACCAGCTTTTCCAACAATATGTGAGTCTTCAGCAATAATTTTACCTCGAAGGATTGTTTTCACTGGCCAGCCAGTTAGTGTCCATCCTTCATATACAATATAGTCAGAAAATCCCCCAAACAACTCACTACTTACTTTCATTTCTTTTTTCAAATCCACCATTGTAATATCAGCATCCGATCCATTGTTGATTGTTCCTTTTTTTGGGTACATTCCAAAAATTTTTGCTGCGTTTGTACTTGTAAGCTGAACTAATTTTTGGAATGTTATCCTTTTCTTGTTTATTCCTTCACTTAACAATATAGGTAAAAGTGTTCCAATTCCAGGAAATCCAGCAAGAGCATCCCATACATTGCTTCCATTTAGTTTTAGTTTTAGTTGATTTGCAACATGATCTGTTCCTATTGTGTCAATTTGGTTTGTATCAATCGCATTCCAAACAAATGAAACATCTTTTCTTGTTCTTATGGGTGGCATTACCTTCGCAAGATATCCTTTTTGATTTTCATATGATAGTGTAAGATAGTGTGGACATGTCTCAACAAGGATCTTTGTTCCAGCGTTTTTCTCTTTTTGAATTTGTTTTAGTGCGCTACTTGAACCAATGTGTGCAAAATACAACTTACAACCATATTTTCTTGCAAAATTAGATACGGTTTGTATTGCCTTTACCTCAGAATCTTGAGGGCGGCTCTCAGACCAAGCTGCAAGTCCATCCTTTTTTTTCGCTTTTGCTGTTTTTATCCCACATGAACATGTTTCATAGTCTTCAGCGTGAACCAAAACAGGACAGCCAAGTGATGCTGCTGTTCTTACAACATTTTCAACAATTTCTAAATTTACCTCAACTTTTGCTTCATGCAGTGATGTTGTGTTTGGTGCCATATCCATATACACGTGCCCTACATCTGCGCCAAGATTCATGTAGAGCTTGAATGATGCAATTCCGTTTTCTGCACAAAATTTCATTTCATCAATTTGTTGTTTATTAAAGATTGATGCGTGAATAGTATAATCTACAAAATGAGTTTTTGTACTTGCCTCAAGCTGAGATCCTAGTGAACGTTTGTAGGAATCACCTAGTCTAAGCATTCTCATCATAGTTGTAACACCACCTAGTGCAGCAACACGTGATTCAGTAATAGCTGCCTTTTCTATTGGAGAATAAACCCCATAGTGTACATGCGTGTCTATTACTCCAGGAATCGAAACGAGTCCATGTCCATTGATTTTTTCATCGCATGAAGGTTCATCCATTGTAAGACCTACAATTTTGCCATCATCAATTATGATGTTTTTATCAATCAAGCCTTGGTCTGTAACAACGTGAGAGTTGGTTATTACCGCATCATAGGTCATCTAATTTTGTGCAATGATTTCTATCTATTATGCGTTTGAGTAAATGAATAAAAACAGATTCTTAGTGGTAAGTCAGGGGCCGGTGGTTTAGTGGTATAATGCCGCGTTCGCAACGCGGAAGTCGTGGGTTCAATTCCCACCCGGTCCATTTTAACCAGAAACTATTATAGATAATTCAAAACATTGTGAAACATGAAGATTTTCAACGGGAAAAAAGCTGCAGAAGACTATATGTCAACTCATACACTTGCCTTTTCAACTCCAGAGTTAACATTGATGAGATATTCTTTTTGGCTTGGAGATATTGTTCCTGATCCAGACAACAGAGAGCAAAAAGTTCCAAGGATAATGACTTTCGTTGAAGAAAAAGATTTTGAGCCTGTTCAAGTAATTGATGATGAAAAATATGTTCCAACTGGTGCTGTTAGATCTACTGGAATGTATGGAAATCCAGTTACCAAGACAGGTACTAATGTGAAATATTGTTCAGAGTGTGGAGTTAAAAACTCGAAAACTGCCAGATTCTGCACTGAATGTGGTACAACTCTAGATTAAAGCATAATTAGTTTTGAATTTTTGTTCCGCATGTTGTGCAAAACTTTGCGTTTGGTCTAAGATCATTTCCACAAGATGTACATTTTGAACTTGTAGATGATTGAGTTACCAAGTTAGGATCTGGAGATGGTAGTGTGCCAATATCACCAAAAGCCTGTTTTGCGGAGACAACAGATGGTGGTACACCTACTGGATTTTCTTTTGTTCCAGAACGTGGAACTTGCATTCCCATTCCCCCTATCATCCCAGATGCACCTACTCCTGGCATCAAACCAGGCGAATGAGTTCGTCCAAGTGCAGATCCTCCTGCTATTTTAGCAAGCGCTTTTTTTATTTCAAAGATTACTTTTATTGAAAGAAACTCTAATGCTGAATAAGCAACTACATAATCGCCTAGTTTTTCAAAAAATTCTTTTTCACTCAGTTTGCCATCCTTGTAGAACTTAGTAGTATCAAGAAATGATTCATAGTAGCCTTGAGATTCATTAAAAAGTGCTTCAAGTTTATCAGCTAAAAGATTTAGTGTATCTACCTCACCAAGCGACATAGTTTGAATCTTGGTTTTCAGTTATTAATTACTTTAGATCGGAAATGAAAAAATCTAGATTTTTTCTAGTGCTCTTTCAATCATCTTTTTGTATGAATCTTTAGATGCAGCACCAACTTGTTGTACAATTATCTGTCCTTTGTTGAATATTGCTAATGTTGGAATGCTAAACACGTTGTATTTTGATGCTAGGTCATTGGCCTCGTCAACATTAACTTTAACAAAGTTTACCTTACCTTCGAATTCTTTTGCTAGTTCCTCTACTACTGGGCTAACCATTCTACAAGGTCCACACCACTCAGCCCAAAAATCAACAAATACTGGACGTGGCGAGCTCATAACAGTAGTTTCCCAGCTTTTTGTATCAGAAATTTTTGCAATTTCCATTATAATCAGTGTGACTTGCTGTAACGTACCTAAATATGTTAGCAAGGAAAATTCGCAGACCAAAGCCAAACAGATTATTTAATGCTTGAAATTATTGTCAGCAAAAAATTTGTGAATATATATTTAAATTCGAATTTTAATAGATGCAGATATGAGCATAGAATCCCGACTTAAGAAGCTAAGGGGTTCTGGTGGCTACATAATGGCAAATATTACTGATGAGCAACAACGAAAAGGAAATCTTGGTGGTCCGGATCTATTTTTGGCACCAATTGGTAGAATTGATTCATCAAAAATTTCAAAACATTATTGCAATTCATGTGAAAAAGATTATGATGGAGGACCTCAGATAAAATATGAAACACCAAATGAGGAAGTAGCTGAAAATTTAATCCTAGTTGAGAAAGGAAAGTATCTATGCAATACTTGTGGTTCCACGATAGCTGAATACAGGGAGTTTAGAAAGCCTGATCAAGCTGGTGAGGTAGGTAAAGCAAAGCCTATTTCAGAAGAAAGTTTTTCAAAACCATCACCTGCTCAAACAAATACATCTGTTAAAACCGAAACTGTTTCATCTAGTGTCAAAACAGAACCTATTCAACCACCTAAATCTCAAAGCAGAACCATACAACCACGACCAGATATCCAAGCAGATTCCTCAAAAAGTTCCATTTTTAGCACAATCGTTGGCATGGATGTGTATGATGAGAACTTAAAAAAAATCGGAATTGTAAGAGAAATGGGTATTGATTCAACACAATCTGTAATTATTGTTGTTACAAAGTATGACGGAACCGAAGAAAGCATAGGTTGGAGTCGAATTAAAAAAATCGGAGAAATCATTCTGTTAGGTTCAAAAAACGAAAGTTTTGTGGAACAACAGTCAAGGGGTTTAAAGTGTCCTAGTTGTGGCCTTGCAAATAGAGAAGGCTCGAAATTTTGTGAAAATTGTGGAACTAGAATTTAGAAAATATCAAGATTTATCTTAGCAAATAAATGGACATGACATAATTTGACTGGTAAAAAAATAACAAAAGGAATAGCAAAAGACATTGTAATAGTTGTAATAGGTGTTTTAATAATATGGCTTGGACTTAGGGTAGTGTTCGGTACAGAAAATCCATTTTATGTTGTCTCTAGTGGCAGCATGGTTCCTGAGCTACAGGTTTTTGATGTGTTAGTAGTTCAAGGAAACGAACCGTTTGAAAATGTGCAAAAGGGAGACATCATAGTTTTTCATCGGCCGGCAGGACATGATAGGGTAATAGTTCACAGAGTGGCAGAAATTATTGATGATGATCCAAAAACAATACGAACAAAAGGTGATGCAAATCCTTCTTCTATTCCAGGCACTGATTTTCCAATAACAGAAGAAGAGTACATTGGAGAAGTAGCTTATGTGATACCACAAATTGGCTATATTACAAGAATTTTAATGCCACCTGTAAACTATATCGTAATTGCAGTAATTGTTGGAATTATGATTTTCAAACAAATTTCAAAAAATAAAAAGACAAAGGAAACATTACTTTCAGCCAAAGATGATATTTCAGATGAAACAATTCAAAATAGTGCCTCTGCAAGTTTAACAAATCTTCCCAAAGATAATGAATATACGAAGTTTGAAAGAGTTCAGGATTCAGATACGGTTAATCAAACTGAAAAATCTGATTCAAAAAAAAAAATTGATGATTAACTTTCTTTGTTGTTGATTTTAAATACTCGTTTAAAGTAGTCAGAATTTTCTTGTGGTTCTTCATAGTCATCTTTTACATTAGCTAGATGTTTTGCCAAGTTTTTCTTGTAACCAAGCTGCATTTGGCGTGCAATTTGAATTCGCTGTGCTTGAGGCGATCCTGCACCATGCATTGATTCTGTAAGATATCCAACTGCATTTCTTCCTAGTGTCATGTTTTCAATTAGTCTTAGTATGCGCATTCTGTTTTCAACGTCAACGCCTTTTCTCCCCGCCAAATATTTCCTAAGTAATGGTCCTGTTTCAGGGTTTCTAAAGTCTTTTTCCGAAGGCATGGTCACAACCAATCCCCCTGCAATATCTTGAGCAAGCCTACCAATCTCATATGGGAATCTTGTAACATTGTGTTTGCATACTTGTGCTAACATATCGTCATTTAGCCACACGCCAGACTTGAGCTTGTGAGCCTGATATGATGATGCAACGCCTGCAGCGTAAATTGATTCATTAAGATGTGTCATCTCGACAAGTTTATCCTTAATGTGTGAAACATTTGGAATACCATTATAATCTGCAATTGTAGCTGCTGCACCAATTAGTACATCTCCAAGTCCGGTCTTGCAAACATAACTTCTTCTGTGATAACAAGTAAATCTTTCAATAAGCATTGAAGCGAACTCGTATTCACCATACATGAAAACTTTTTCCCAAGGGATGAAAACACGATCAAGTATTATCATTGCTTCTTGTCCTGCAAATTGTGAATTTCCTGCATCAAGATCTCCCCCTTCCATACTTCGAGTGTCGCAAGATTGTCGTCCATAAATGTAAGTTATGCCCTCTGCATCTGCAGGTACGGCTCCAACAATTGCATAGTCTTTGTCATTTTCTGTTAGTCTCATAGTTGGCATGATAATAATCCAATGTGAGTTGATGCATCCTGTTTGGTGGGCTTTTGCGCCTGTTACGTAAACTCCTTTATCATTTTTTTCCACTACACGAACAAACATGTCAGGATCTGCTTGTTCTGCTGGACTTTTACTTCTATCTCCTTTTGGATCTGTCATGGCACCACCTATTACAAGATTCTCAGTTTGGACCATTTTGATAAAATCTAGGAGTCGTTTATGGTATTTTGTGCCAAATTTTTCATCAATTTCATATGTTGTAGAATGTAGCGAGTTTATTGCGTCCATTCCTACACATCGTTGAAAGCAGGTTCCTGTATTTTGCCCCATTTTTCTCTGCATTTTATTTTGTAACACTAGGTCTTGTGCACTTTCTGCAATGTGTAAAAATCGGTTTACCCTCATTCCGGTTATTGATGAATGTGCGGTTGCTAGCTCTTCTTCTCTTCCTGCCAAGTCATATGTTTCAGCTACGGCGTTAATTGATGGACGAATCATTGGGTGATCAACAGGTTCTTTGACTAATTCGCCAAAAAGATACACTTTGAGTTTTCTTCCTCGCAAACTCTGGATATACTCTTGTCCAGTTCTAATTGGCATATGCATAAAGTGCCTCGAAGTGTTATAAATATTCTAGACTGTTTTTGGTCATGTGTGTTTTGTTAAAGACCTATTCTAACGTCAAGAATCTTGCAACCTTTTCCTTTTTCCATGACCAATACTGGATTCATATCCAGTTCTTTGATTTCTCTAAAATCGGTTACAAGTTGTGACAATCGTTGTATACATTCAGATAATTTGGCAAGATCTGATGGTTTTTCTCCCCTTACTCCTTCAAGAAGTTTTTTTGTTTTAATTGATACGATCATGTCATCTGATTCTTTGTCAGTTACTGGTGCAAGTCTAAATGTAACATCTTTTAAGACCTCTACATAGATACCACCCATCCCAAGCATCAAGACAGGTCCAAATCCCGGTTCTTGTTTTGAACCAATGATCATTTCCTTTCCATCCTTGACCATTTCAACAACGAGGGCGCCTTTGATTACTGCATTTTTGTTGTATTTTTTCGCGTTTTTTATAATCTCTTTAAATGCTGAACGTACATCTTTGTCATTTTGTATGTTTACCTTTACACCGTCAGCATCCGATTTGTGAATGATTTGTAGCGATGCAATCTTTAATACTACAGGATAACCAATTTTTTTTGCAATTTTTACTGCATCCTGTTCTGTTTTTGCAAGTGCACTTTTTGGAAGCGGTAATCCATACGCGCGTAGTATTTCTTGGCCTTCTTCTTCAAGTAAGTTTTGTCTACCTTCTTGTTTTGCGTTATCAAAGATTTTTTTTGCCTTGTTTGTGTCTACTTTGAATGTAACAATATTACCTTCGGGACTTTTTATCCAGTCAGTAAATCGAAGCATTGCCTTGAGGGTTTGAATCGCTGCTTCTGCATAGGTGTAATATGGTACCCCTCCATCTGCCATAATTTGCCTGTTTTTTATGCCTTCATCTAGTCCCATTAGGCTTGCAAGAATTGTTTTTTTGTGTTTTTTTGACATGTTTACAATTACTTCTGCAAGTTTATTGTAGTCAAGAGTTGCAGATGGGGTACACATTGCAATAACAGAGCCAACATTTTTGTGGGATAAAACATTCTCAAGCACATTGTTGAACCGATTATAATCTGCATCACCAACTATATCCACGGGATTTCGTGAGCTGCCCCATGGCGGGATTACTGTATCAATTTTTGGTCTAATATCATCAATTTTTGCCATCTTTATGCCAAGTTTTGAGCATGCGTCAGTTGAGATAATGGCTGGTCCACCAGCATTAGATACAATAACAAGATCACCATCTAGTGGAAGCGGTTGCTTTGAGAATGCTGTTGCATAATCAAATAATTCTCCCATTGTATCTACTCTGATAGCTCCTGATTGTTTTATTAATGCATCATAGATTTCGTCAGAGCCCATCAATGCTCCTGTATGAGACATTGCGGCTTTTGCTCCCTCAGGGCTTCGTCCAGACTTTAAAACTAGTACAGGTTTTTTTAGATTTTTGGTAATGTTTTTACAAATCTTTAAAAATTTTTGACCGTCACCCATGTCTTCTAGATACATTACGATCACCTTTGTCTGTTCATGATCTGCAAGCATCTCAAGTACATCAATTTCATTCATGTCAGCCTTGTTTCCCATACTAACAACTGCTGAAAATCCAATCCCTTGTGCGCTTGCGTCTTCAACAAGTGCAGCACAGATTGCTCCACTTTGTGAAACAAGTGCTATTTCTCCAGATTTTGGTGTGACTTTTAGGAATGTGGAATTCATCATTGTTTGCGGAGCAAGATTCATCACACCAAGACAGTTTGGTCCAATTACCTTAATGTTGTATTTTTTTGCAATTTCCTTTAGCTGTTGTTCTAGTTTTGTTCCTTCGTCATCAACTTCCTTAAATCCAGCAGTAATTACAATTGCTCCTTTGATTCCTTTTTTACCACATTCTTCTAGAACTGTTGTAACGATAGTGTTTTTTGTGATAATCACTGCCAAATCAATTTGTTCAGAAACATCTAGGACAGTTTTGTAGGCCTTTTTATCAAAAACTGTATCTCTTGTTGGGCTGATTGGATAAATGGTTCCTGTGTATCCCTTCATGATGTTTGAGGTAATTGCACGTCCTACACTTCCTTCTTTGTCTGATGCACCAATTATTGCAATTGATGTAGGTGAAAGAAAAACTGATTCGGTCAATTTGTTAATCTTGGATCAAATTAGTTTCCATAATAAAGCTATTCATGTTTTTTAGAATCAAACTTATCGTGATCTGGCATTAGCTTCCAAGCATTTTTCCAGCAAGATTTTCTTTTCGAGGTATCCATGTTAATTTTATTTTAGAAAATTTGGCGATTATCTCCCATGCTTCCCTTGCAAGACTACGTAGCTGATCATTGTTTATTGCATTTTCGTGATGTAGTTGTGCAATTGTATTTTTAGAGTCACTATAGATAATAACTTCATCATCTTTTGCTTTTACAAATTTTAATGCAGCAATTATTGCAAGATATTCTGCTTGATTATTTGTAATATTTGATCTTTTTTCATAAAATGATTCGCCTGTCTCTTTAACATAAAAGCCATATCCAGAGTCATCTCCACCTGAGCCATCTACATAAATGCTAATTGGCATGAAAAGATGTTTTAGATGCCAAACAAATTGTTTGCTATAGCTATTTCGTATAGAATGTTTACACCAATAAGTAAACTTGCAAATCCAGCAATGTATCTTAGAGTCTTGTTTGCAGATTCGATCTTGTTTAGAAACGCAAAAGGAAGCCCGATTAATCCACTTACCATCACCATTCCAATCACAGATCCAATACCAAATATCAAAATAAAGCTCAAAGTTGTCTCGATGTTACCAAGTGTACTTGCAGTTAGAACAATTAAACTTCCGCTTCCAGCTAATCCATGAACACAGCCTATAATGTAGGACTTGTGTGAGTGTTTGTGATCACCATCGTGTTCGTGTGGGTGAGTATGAATAGTACCATCATTATGTGTGTGAGTGTGTAAGTGCAATCTAAACAGTTTTTTATTGCTAAATGTTGTAAATGCAAGAAATACTAACATCGCTCCAACAATAAATTCAAAACCCATGAAAACATTTTTTGGAATGTTTATAGCCAAAAAATAGACAACAAGGCCCATTAGTACAAGTGTTGTGGTATGACCTGCACCCCACATGGCACCAAGAAATGATGACTTGAATGTACCTTCGGTGATTATTTTCTTGATTGACTGTAGTTTGTAGCGCCGCTTTGAGATCTGAGTGCTTACTGCTGCTATATGATCTGGCTCAAATGCATGTTGTAGACCTATAGCAAGGCCCAATGTCAAAACTAGTGCTGGAGTCATTGTCTGTAATTGCTCGATAATTTGTTCTACCAATTTTACACCAGCTTTCTAATATTTGGCATCGAACAATTCCCAGATCTACCTACTACTGTTACATGAGTCAATTGCGTTTTGGAATTTGTGGACGAGGTCCTTGACCAAAATAGTAGGTTTTTCCGGTTCCACGATATTTGTGTGGTCGTACTGGACTACCATCTTTTTTGCCCTGTTTTGTAAGTGATAATCCAGCTAGAAGCTCAACTATCAGTCGCTGTCCAAGTCCAGATGTAATTCCACCATTGTAGGAGCTTTGGTCACTAACATCATAGGTAGGAGACACTTCAACTAGGTCCATTGCAAATTTATCAGGGTCAAACCCTACAGAAAATTGTCTTACTAGTCTCATTCCTTCCCTTGATGTAAGGCCATTTGGTTCAGGTTCACCTGTACCTGGGGCATACGCAGGATCAAAGGAGTCAATATCCCATGTAAGGTAGACAGCGTCTGTTCCATCATTTGCACGCTCAACTGCCTCTTTTGCTATTGTATCAATTCCCATCTCTTCAACATCAAGCATTGTAAACCACTGAAAATCTTGGTCTGACATCCATTTGTAAAGGTCGGGTCCAGGCCAGTATCCTCGTGGTCCAATTAGTGTATAGTTTTTACCCTTGAGACACCCAAGTTCCATGACTCTTCTAATGTGTGCACCATGATCATATTTGAAGCCACAAAGACCTTGTGGTGCACAATCAGCATGTGTGTCTAAATGAATTATTCCAATGTTTTTGTATTTTTTTGCAAATGCTCTAACATTTGCAAATGTAATAGAGTGATCTCCACCTAGCATGACAGGAATGCCATTTATGTCTAGCACTTCCTTGACTTTTTGTGTCATTCTTTTGTGTGATTCTATCACATCACCTGGCGAAACATTCACGTCACCATAATCAACTGCTCTAAAAACACCAAAAGGATCTGCGCCCGTTTCAATATTAAATCGTTCATATGGTGGTGCTGGAATGGTTGATGCTGCACGAATTGCTCTTGGACCATATCTGGCGCCAGGGCGAATTGTTGTTCCAAAATCAAATGGCTCTCCAATTATAGCTACATTTGGTTTGACTTTTTGTAGCTCATCATGGCTTTGCACCCATGGCAGATGTAAAAATGTGTTAATACCAACAAACGGTGGAGTGTCGTTTCCCCTGTATGAGTCACCATAAAATTCCATTCCCATTTTAATTCAAGATTATGATCTATGGTAAGTTATTAAATATGTCTAGGTAAAGTACGATCCATTTTTTCAAATGAAAATCAAATTTTTATTTAATGATTGTGTCTGATCGCAAAAAATAGTTTGTAATGTACGATCAATTATAAACAAAGTACGTTGTAAATAATTAAAATGATCCTGAAGAATTCAAAAAACTCTTGGCATTATATCAATGAGGGTATCACGTCTGTAAACTATAATAATTTTAAGAAAGCGCTTTCACGATTTGATAAAGCATTACAAATAGAATCAGATAATCTTGTTGCGCAATTCCACAAAGGAACAACACTTTGTAAATTGGAAAAATTCAGTGACGCCTTATCTTGTTTTGAGAAGGTGATAGAAAACGATCCAAAAAATATTGATGCTCTGTATAACAAAGGGCTTGTATTGTCAAAGCTAGGAAATCCTCACAAAGCAGTTATTTGTTTTGATAAGGTTTTAGATATAGACCAAAATTATGCAGATGCATTAATACAAAAAGGTGCTACTCTAAGTAAACTAGGAAAACATAAGGAGGCAATTGCCTATCTTGATAAGGTACTAGAATCAGATTCTAAAAATTCAAGTGCTTTATATAACAAAAGTGTGTTTTTGGGCAGGTTAGGCCTTAATTCTGACTCTATTTTTTATCTAAACATTGCAATCAAAGAGGATTCTAGAAGATCACAAGAGCTGTATGAGAAAGGTGCAGAACTTGCAAAACAAGGCAAACATGAGGAGGCCATGTCATTTTATACAAAAGCACTTGAAGTTGATCCAAAGAATGTAAAGGCACTTGTTGCAAAAGGATGGACTCTTGATTTTGCTGGATTTTCAAATAAAGAAATTTTTGTATTTTTTGATAAGGCTTTAGAGATTGATCCAAAATGTATTGACGCACTTCTTAACAAGGGTCTTGTTTATGATCGAACTGGCCTTTATGAAAAAGCAGTAGAGTGTTTTAATAAGGTTTTAGAAATTGAACCCAAAAATATACGTGCGACCTACAGTAAAGGGGTTTCGCTTTATTCACTTAAAAAATATGGAGCCGCAAAATTTTTTTGTGAAAAAGCAATAGAGCTTGATCCAACAAATGTAGTGGCTTTATGCACTATGGTCTGGCTTCTTGAACATCAACAAAAATATGATGACGCGCTCTCATTCTGTGATAAAGCACTTGAAATCAATCCTACCTATGTTTACGCTCTAAGCTACAAAGGAAAGTTGTTATTTTCACTAGAAAAATTGGAAGAGTCATTACAATATTATAATAAAGCGCTTGAACTCGAACCAAATAATTCAACTGCAATGTATTATAGAAATAAGATAATTATCAAGCTTGAAAAAATGAAGAAAAAATCCCTTTTTGATAAATTTAAATAGATTTGTTAATGTGTTGCGTTCTTACTTGATGTATCATCACCAGAACTTGGCACAAAATGTTTTAGATCTTCACCTGATATGAGATCTTCTTCTGGTGGAACATAGTCCCTTACATCGTGTCGTGCCTTGCCAGGCCATTTCTTCTGTGTAGCCAATGCTACTCCAATAAATACTGCAAATGAGATTGGTGGAGGAATCATTGTATCCAATCCTGCCCATTCTATAGGCATTGTAAAGAAGAATGTCAATCGTAGAGCAGATCCTACCAAAAGTGAAGCAATTGCAGCTGGCATGTTTGACTTTCTCCAGAAGAGTCCTAGTGTAAGTGGTGCAAATGCACCTGCAAATACGATATCAAATGCCAGTATGAGATAGATACCAGGTGCTGGTACAAAGTAACCAAGAAGGAATCCGGCAACCATCATTGGTATGATGACCGCTCTTGTAACCCATAACAGCTTTTTGTCTGTCCAAGGTTCTTTATGCAACCATCTTCGTCGAATGATTCTTTGGATTAGATTTCTTGAAACTACACTAGAGATTGCCAACAATCCACCGTTTGCTGTAGACATTGCAGCTCCAAGAACTCCCATCAAAAGAGCTGCACCTATTACAAATGGCATGTGATTGATAGCTAGGTCAGGCATTGCAGTAAACGGATCTTCTAATCCTGGCAAAAAGTGTAATGCGATTATTCCCATCATACTTGTTGGAACTACAGTAAATAGTGTAAGTGCACCTCCCCAAAAGGCTCCGCGCTGTGCAGTTTTTGGATCTCTTGCTGCAAATACTCGTTCCATAAAGTCAAGTGCCACTATATCACCAAGACCAAGTGCAAGTATACCAGCCCAGTTGATGAGGGCACCTGATGCAATATCAGTTAGTCCTGATAGATCCATGTATCCAGGTGGTGCACTGCCAAGTATAGTGTCAAATGGAACTCCTGCAAATCCACCTGCAAAGAAGATAAACGCTGCCCAGAAGGAGCCTATCGCAAGATAAATCTGGAATATGTCTGTGTAAGCAGAAGAGAATAGTCCACCTGCAAAGGTGTATGCAAGTACAACTAGAGCCGCAATAAGTACGCCCCAGAAGAAGTCAATACCAAAAACTGTTTCTAGTATAAATCCACTTGCTGCAAAATTTCCTGCAACAAGGACTGTAAAGCTAATTATCATCAAAACACCAGAAATTCCTTCTGCAGCATTGCCAAATCTTCTAAAGTAAAAATCAGGTAAAGTGAACATGGTCATCTTGTTCAATGGTTTACCATAAAAGAAACCAGTCAAAAGAAGACATATTCCAAGACCAATAGGAATTACAGCGCCTGCCCAGAAACCAAATTGATAGACAAGTGCAGTGTTGCCCAACGATGAGTTACCATCTATTGATTGTGCAGCAAGCATGGTACCCACAAAAAACAGAGGCAACGTCTTTCCTGCCACCATCAATCTTAGGCCACTTTTTTGAACCAGTTTGTAAGTCAGAGTTCCTACCACCAAAGAGGCTATCAGAAATCCAATTATTGCGATGCCAAAACCAGTAATTTCTGCCATGTTATTTTTCCTGTTTTCAAAAGTACCATGGTGTATTTAACAAATTAAGTAACCAAAGTAATTTTCCGATCAGTTGTATATAAGCTCGATCTAAACAGTTGGTTACGTACTATCACATGAGTGAATAGCCTATGCTATTCTTGTAAATTTACAGCGGAAAAATGGTTATGCATTTAAGCATAGATGGTTAGTTCTTACTATTCTGCTAATTATTATCTATAATTCTCAAAATTAGCCATAATGCGCCCTGTAAAGCAGGAATGGATAAAAACAATTGACCAAGTGCTGGCTCTATGAATAGCGCTTTACTATAGGCAAACAGGCATCTGCTATTCGCAAAATCTCTGATCGGATGACCTTTTTGTCAATTGAAACCCAGACTCTAGTCTTGCCTAATGCAAAAGATATTGTCTGTACTTTTTTTCTTTCTTCCCAAACAAATTCTGTTTCGCCTAGCTGCTCATCAAAATAAGACTCTAGCTCTGATTTTATGGCGATGTGTGAGAACTGGTAACTCGTATTTTTTGTATCAAGTAAAGGCTTGAGTCCTTCTCGTCTGTTGTATGCAAGGAGTTTTCCATTTTTGTCAATGACTCCAACAAATCTGATGTATGGGCTGATCTCTATTATATAGTCACAGATTTGTCCATGCTCTTTTTTTTGCATCAAACTAGTTTTTAGCTAATTCTATTTAATGATCGTGATGCAAAGTTACACGAATCTCTAGTCTTATTCTTAAATAATCCATAACAAATCAACAGATATTGCAGTTTTCTGATCTGTTTCCATTTACGCCAGAGGTTGGCTACTTTGGCCTGACAATTATTAGCTTTTTTGGCTCACTAATACCATTTGCACCGCTACCATCGTTTCTTTTGCTTGCAACTATGGCAGTTGGAGACAAGTTTGACATACATGCTCTTGCATTTATCTCTGCAATCACATCTACAGTTGCAAAGCAGATAATATTCTATGCTAGTTACAGTGGCAGGCGAATAATTAAAGAAGAAACAAGAAAGAGAATGAAGCCATTTGAAAGGCTAGTCAAGCGATATGGTGCAGCTGCTGCCTTTGTTGCTGCCGCAACCCCAATTCCAGATGATGTTGTGTATATCCCACTAGGACTTGCAAAGTACAATCCAAAGCGCTTCTTTTTGGCTACATTTGCAGGCAAAGTTATTCTAAGCTATGTCATTGTTTTGCTTTCTCGATTTTTTGGTCTCTCATATGTGGAACCATTTGTCGAAAATGTACACGATCCTTCTGTAGTCTATATCGGAATTGCAGTATTTACAGGACTTGTGACGCTGATTATAATTTTGATGTTTAGATTAAACTGGGAAAAAATTCTCGGAAAGGTAGCGCCTTGGACTCTAAAAGATAACGGCGAAAAACTAGACTGAGATTTTAAAATTCCATAACTTGTCAGTTGCAGTTCTTATCCCAATGCGTGGCCCTAAAACAATCTTGTCTGGCTTTATGCCTTCGGTGATGTATAGCGTTGAGCGTTTTGCCAAATCCTCACCATACTGCGCTTTTGTTATTTTTAGTGATTGTGTAAGTTTGCCAGGTCCATTGGTTAGATTGGCAAGTTTTCCAGTCTTCCTGTTGCTAATCATTTTTTCAATTCCTTTCTGTGGCTCTAGTGCCCTGATAAGAACAGCTCCTGCATCAGCTCGCCGGCTTTTTGCAACTACATTAAAGCAGTAATACATTCCATAAGTGAAATAAACATAGGCCATTCCAACTTCGCCAAACATTGCCTTGTTTCTTTCTGTAATTCCTCGATATGCATGACTTGCAGGATCATCTTTGTGCCGATAGGCCTCAGTTTCTGTTATGGTTCCAGCAAGTGTATATCCATTAATTTTTCTTACAAGTGTTTTGCCAAGAAGGTCTTTTGCAACCTTTACTGTATCTCTATTGTAAAATTCCCTTGGCAGTATCATGTCTTGCTTCATTTTAGTTTGTCATGTAATTTTTTTATGTCTTGTTTTAAAACAGATACTAGTTCTTGATTGTAAATTGTAGCCGCAGGATGTATTGTTATAAAATATAGTCTTCCATCTTTTTCTAAAAACTTGCCACGGTTTTTCGTAATGTCCTTTCCATCCAAAAGTGAGTTATATGCAGTATTTCCCATAACGCAAATTATTTCTGGTTTTACTATTGCAAGCTCTTGTTCAAGATAGCCTTGGCATGTTTCTTGCTCTTTTTTAGTTGGAACTCTGTTGTTTGGGGGCCTACACTTTACCACATTAGTAATGTACACAGAATCCCTTGAAAGCCCAGCCTCCTCAAGTGCTTCTGTTAGTTTCTTGCCTGCTGCGCCAACAAACGGCTCACCAATCTTGTCTTCGCTTCTTCCTGGAGCCTCGCCAATAAAGAAAATCTTTGCATTTTTGCTACCTTTTCCAGGAACCGCATTTTTTCTTGACTTACAAAGCTCGCATTTTGTGCAAGAGATTACCTGACTTTTAATTGACTCCAAGTTTTCTGCCATTTTATGACTTGACACTTTTTACTGTAGCAACTGCCCTAATTGTAGGTCCGCCGTTTCCCATTATCATTGATTGCATGGGGTCGCCTTTTCCACAATTTGTAATTGGCCTTACTGTAAAGTCATTTCCACATGCATCAATTGACTTGAAAAATTCTGGCGCAGTTCCAATTACTATAACATCACGCAAAAGGTCCGTTAGCTCACCATTTTCTATTTTTTGTGCAAACTGGCATGATATGCTCCAGTTGTATCGCTTCATGTCAATTGATGGAACCTTCATGTTTGAGACAAGATATCCTGATTTGACATCACGTATCATTTCTTGAGGATCCCAGTCACCTTTTCCTATACATGTACAGGCCATTCTGATCAGTGGCATGAACTTGTATGATGTTGCCCGCATGTTGGCGCTTGGTTTTGCATGAAATATTTCTGCAGTCTCACGATTTTGCATGTGGTTTACCAAAACACCATCTTCAATTAGCGTTGTTTTTGTCGATTTTACTCCTTCATCATCATATCCATACCATCCAAGGCTGCCCTGAATGGTTGGATCATCAAAGACATCAAGATTTTGCGAGCCAATCTGTTTGCCAATATTTCCTGCCCACCATGCACCACCTGCCCATGCCATTTCCTTTCCAAGCACTCTATCTGCTTCTGATGGGTGGCCAAGTATCTCGTGTGTTAAAAGTGAGACAAAATCAGGATTCATTACAACTGTTGCCTTTTCATCGCTAGCTGGCTTTGCATCAATTAGATTAGATGACATTTCTGAAACAAATCTTGCAGTATCAAAAATGTCTTTTTGATCTGATAGTTTTTCAATTCCACCACGTCCTCCCTCTGTGCTATCTACTGATTGTGTTAGTCCTGATTCATGTGCAGTTGCAGAAAGTTCTGCTACCACATCTGCATATTCTTGAGTTATTTTTGAGCCTTCGCTGCTTGCAAAATATTTTTTTGTTTTACCATATCCTATGCTGACTGATGATTTTATGATTCTTTTTTTCTCATGGATTATCTTATCACAATCAAAGCCAATCTTTGCAAGCGTTTCAATGTCTGACTCTTTACGAACAGGAAAAACTAGTTTATCATTTACTGCAGGTACTGATACGAGTCGTATCTTTTGTTTTTTCTTGCTGGAATAATATCTTGCACTTGATATCGCCTCATCTGTAGCAGCTATTACATCAGAAACTAAAGCTGGACTTGATACTGAGAAAAACCCCCATGCGCCATCATTTAATACGCGAATTCCAAGACCTTTATCAAACATTGAGGAAGTGTATTCTATTTGCCCGTTTTCTATGACTAGTCCTTCTTTTGTAATAATCTCGGCACGCACATCACAATAATTGCACTTTAGTGAAAGCGCATGTGAGATGGCCTTGTCTGCAAAATCTTCAATGGTTGAATCCAAACATTACACGATACAAAAAACTGCTTCCTAAATCTTTGTATCAAATTGAGTTATGAATAAAAAGGCAGATGGCAGCTTTTATGCATGCAAAAAATTGTAGTTGATACTAGCATAATCATTAACGGCCAGATAATAAAACAAATCGAGGCTGGCAAGATAAAAGACGCTGAAGTTATAATTCCGATAGCAGTACTTGATGAGCTACAATCTCAGGCGTCACAAAAAAGAGAGCAAGGCTTTGTTGGGTTAGTTGAAATAAAAAAACTAAAAGAGTTTGCAAAAGAAGGAATTTCAATAAGATTTGATGGAGTGCGGCCAAGTCTTGATGAGATAAGACTTGCTGATCGTGGAAGAATTGACGCAATCATAAAAGATGTGGCAAAACAAAACAACGCGATTTTATACACATCAGATAACGTGCAATCACTTGTAGCACAAGCAGAAGGAATTGAAGTTACATACATCAAACCAGAAATAAAAGAAACAACGCTAGAATTTTTGAGATTTTTTGATTTTGAAACAATGAGTGTTCATCTAAAAGAAGGACGAAAGCCCATGGCAAAAAGAGGAAGGCCTGGAGCATTCAAGCTTGTCGAAATAGATGACATGACACTAACAAGTCATTATCTGCATGATATAACAACCCAAATTTTAGAAGTATCAAAAACTAGAGACTCACCAAATGTTGAAATCTCAAAGCCAGGCGCACTAGTAATACAGTACCAAGACTATAGAATCGCAATAACCCGTCCACCGTTCTCCGAAGCATATGAGATTACGATAGTTCATCCAATAGTAAAGATGACAATTGATCAATACCATTCATCTGAGAAGCTAATGAAACGATTTGCAGAAAGTGCTGAAGGGATTTTAATTGCAGGCCCACCAGGTTCTGGGAAAAGCACGCTTGCCTCAAGTCTTGCAAACTTTTATCACAACTTGGGCAAAATAGTAAAAACATTTGAGTCTCCGCGAGACCTGCAAGTTGATGAAGGAATAACACAGTACACAAGGCTTGATGGCAGCTTTGAAAATTCGGCAGAGATTTTACTTCTTGTAAGGCCTGATTATACAATATTTGATGAGGTACGTCGTCACGAAGATTTTAGGGTCTTTGCAGACCTGAGATTAACAGGTGTTGGCATGGTTGGTGTAGTTCATGCAAACTCGCCAATTGATGCAATCCAGCGATTCATTGGAAAGATAGAGCTTGGCATGATCCCAAGCGTGATTGATACTGTAGTATTTGTCAAGGATGGCAAGATTGCAAAAACATACGAGCTTGATCTAAAGGTAAAGGTGCCGTCAGGAATGGTAGAGCAAGACTTGGCAAGACCAGTAATTGAGATTAAAGATTTTGAAAACAATTCTCTAGAATATGAAATCTATACCTTTGGTGAAGAAAACGTCATAGTTCCTGTCGCAAAAAAGCCAGGTAGCTTTGGAATTGAAAGGCTTGCAGAAGAAAAAATCAAGGAAACATTTAGGCGATTTGATCCTCAGGCCGAAGTTGAGATACTTTCAGGAAATAGTGTCAAGGTAAAGGTAAGCAAGCAAAACATTCCCTCAATTATCGGCCGTGGCGGAGCAACAATAAATGATCTTGAAAAAATGCTCCAAGTACACATTGATGTAGTTCCAAAGGAATTTGAGTCCCAATCATATGATGGCAATATGCCATTTGATCTCTCCGAGGTAAAATCTTCACTAATACTTGATGTTGGAAGACAAAACAGTGGTGCACATGCAGAAATTTTTGTAAACGACAAGTTTGTCATTTCTTCTCGCATTGATAGGAAAGGCGAGATAAAAATATCAAAACACTCAGACGCAGGAAAAAAACTAACAAAACACGCTTTTTCAAAAAATGATATTCAAATTTTTATCAAATAGCTAGAACTAAACCTTAGTTTGAATTGCAATGTTTGCTAATCTAAAAGCAAACAAAGTGGTTAACAATACCATAGCAAATAATAGAATTCCTATTCCTAAGTGAATGGCTACAAGCATTGCGTGCAATTTGAGATCAATTACAATTGCACCTAATGTGATCTGAGTTATTACAAAAATCGCAGCCAATGTGCTTGTAAGTTTGATTTTTTTATGAGAGTTTTTTGCAATCCAGCTTCCTACAGCTGTTGAAATAACAAGTGCGCCCGTAGTTGCAGCTATAAATCGATGAACCCATTCTATTAGATATTCATTATTTGGAAGTATTCCATTTGGACATAATGGCCAATCAGGACAAGATAGACCTAAGCCTGCTGCAGAAACATATCCGCCAATAAACATCAAAGAATATAGAACTACTAATGATGCAAGTGAAAGATATTTTAAAATCAAAATTATTCTACGATAAACTTTCCTTGCATGCCTTGGATATTATGTCCAGGAACAGTACAAATGTAGTAGTATGTACCTGGCACATCTGCAATAAAAGTAACTTCACCTGATTCTCCTGGTTTTAGTGGATTAGATGCAGATTGTATAGCAGAATTCCAAACAAGACTATTTGGATCCTCAGGGTTTGTTACAACACCAAATGCATGGAAAGACTTACCAGTATTAGTTGCCTTGATTGTGATAGAATCGCCTGCTTTTACTTGGATTTCAGGATTGTTTCCTTCTTCTCCTGGAAGAGCGTTAAATGCCAATGTTCTGAAATCAGATGATTCTACAAAATTAAGTTCAAAATTGTGGCTGATTCCTGTTGGTTGTACAGTTTGTGTTTCAGAGGATTGTTTTGGACCAACAATGATTTTTCCCTGCATTCCTTGTTCCCTATGTCCAGGAACAGTACAAATGTAGTAGTATGTACCTTCTTCACTTGGGATAAATTGTGATTGTCCGCTTTCTCCTGGTTTTAATGGATTGCTTGGGCTTCTAATTTCACTGCCTGGGAATGGAACATATGTTCCGTGTTCTAATTCTGCTCCTCCTTCTTCAGGTATGCTAACAACCCCAAAGGCATGAAATGATTTGCCATTATTTACTACATTAAAGACAATCTTATCACCTACATTTGCTTGGATTTCAGGATTGTTTCCTTCTTCTCCTGGAAGAGCGTTAAATGCCAATGTTCTGAAATCAGATGATTCTACAAACGCTAATGATATTGGAATTTCTTTGCCAGTTACTGCTGTCGGCGTTTTTACTTCTGATACTGGTCCTTTCCCAGCTGCAGGAGTAACCGATATCCAATAATCCCACATTCCAAAGAAGATTGCACCACCAACTACACAAATTCCTAATACAATGGCCATCATCTTTGCTGTTCGTTCAGGAGAAGTTCTGAATATTGGTTCTATGTGTTCTGTATGACTCATTAGAATTACCTAGTGATGTGGGTTCTTTTGTTGATATGGATAATAGTATTTACCGCCAATTCCCCATGGATCGTTCATATTTGCTTCTTTTCCTTTGGCTGCGCTGTAAATCATATTTACTAGGAAAATTGCAGCGCTAATACCCAATAGCATTGCGCCTAGAGATGCAAATTGATTCATTGCAACCCACTCTGCGAATGGAGGATAGTCGAAAATTCTTCTTGGCATTCCGTATAGTCCAAGTACATGCTGTGTAAAGAATACCATTACTGCTCCGATAAATGATGTGATAAAGTGAACCTTGCCCCATTTTTCATTATACATTCTTCCTGTTACATATGGGAAAATGTAATACAAGAAACCAAAAGAACCAAATGCTATTGTACCCATCACAAAGAGGTGGAAGTGTCCCACTACCCAATAGCTATCATGTGTGATAAAGTCAAGCGGCATAGCAGTGTTCACTACACCACCAGCACCTGCCGAAAAGAATAGTGCAATGCCTCCAACTGACCACATCATTGGAGTTGCAAACCTAATTCTACCGCCCCACATTGTAGCAAGAAAGTTGAAAACATGCATTGCAGATGCAGGAACTGCCGCGAGCGTACCTACCATGAATACTGTTTTTTCTGTAAATGACATTCCAGTAGCATACATATGGTGAGCCCAAGAAGCAAATCCCACTATACTTAACAATATGAAAGCTGTAACTCCAGAACCATGACTAAAGATTGGTTTTCTTGAAAATCTAGGAATTATCTCATACATGAATCCAATTGCAGGTATGACGAGAACATAAACTTCTGGATGGAACGTAAACCAGAAGAGATGTTGATAAGCTATAGGATCACCACCTAATGCTGGATTAAAGAACCCAGATACAGCAAGTCTATCTGTAAGTAACATCAGTAGTGCAGCGGCAAATGTTGGCATCGCAACTATCATAATTAATGATGCTGTAAGATAAGACCATGCGAGTAATGGTATTTTACTTAATGGAAGATCAGGATGTTTACATTTTAGAATTGTAACAATAAAGTTAATTGCGCCAAGAATTGATGATACGCCAAGAATTTTTAGACCAAATATCCACATGTCTGCTGCAGGCCCTGGTGCGCTAATGACAGAATATGGGGCATATGCATTCCATGTAAAGTCTGCAAAACCAAGCCAAACTAATGCAAAGCCTGGCGGAATCATCCAAAATGCAATGGCGTTTAGTTTTGGATATGCCATGTCTTTGTATCTTACCATGATTGGTACTAGATAGTTGCCAATTGCAGATGCAAATGGCAAAATAAAGAGAAATATCAAAGTGGTTCCATGAACCGTAAACATTCGGTTATATGTCATTGAATCAGCAATTATTTGAGAACCAGGTAAGAAGAGCTCTAGTCTGATTGCAAGTGCTAATGCTCCACCCATAAAGAGTGCAGCCAGTGATGTTATCAGGTAAAGTAAACCAACGTCAGTATGGTGAGTAGAAAACATTATTTGCCAAATTGGTCGTGGTTTTTGGATCTCTAGTACCATTGACTACCACCTCTGCATTTTGATTTTGTTATTAAAAGTCTTGATATCATGCGGTATCCTCCACATATAGGGTTCCGCGCATGTTATAATGAATCAAACCGCAATATTCTCTACACTGTAAAGGAAATTCTCCAGTATCTTTTGGTACAAACCAAACTGTGTTAATTCTACCTGGAACTGCATCTTGCAGTACAACATAATCAGGAATGTTAAATGAGTGAAGCACGTCTTTTGATGTAATTTCAAATTTGTATGGGGTTCCTTTTTGTAAATGAAGTTCGCCGATTTCTTTTGTTCCATCAGAGTGTTCGAATGTCCAGAACCATTGTTGGCCAGTTACTTTAATTACTTGAGCGTCTGCTGGTGCATGATCAATTAATCTTTCTATGTTCCATGATTCTGCTCCTACCCAAACAAGTAATGCTATAACAACTCCAATGTATACCCATTCAGGCCAAGTTGAATGCCCACTCATTTTTTACCATTCTCCGGTAGCTTCATACTTTGTTGGCTTGGCTTTGGGATTAGATTCCCTAAATCTCCATACTAGCCAAATTAATGTTCCAGAAACAACGGCTCCAATAACAAAAGCTACAGTCATCAACCTAAAAAACAGGTTCCAAATCTCAACACGCCTATCAAGATACTCGCCCGGTTCATCACCTGCTGCTAACACGTATTGTATAGTTGGTAACACAAATAAAATTGTCACTATACATGATAATCCAAGTACTTTTTTCATTACCAGTTGTTCTGTCGTGGTCTTTAAATTGTATTTAAGGGTTTTGAGGATTTTCAGTTTTAATGAATCGTTTTGCGTCCATTAAATTAATTGCAGAAACTGATAATTTTCCTTGGTCTTCATCAATAACTGTAAGAGAAGCATTAGCTATTATCAATTCAAATAATGATTGAGGTTTCAAGTCAAGGATAGTTGAGATCGCAGCTTTGATTGGATCCATATGAGTGACCAACAAAACATTTTCGTTTGTGTGTTGTTTTATAACATAATCGACCATGTCTAGGACTCGTTTTTTAACTTCAGTAAAAGTCTCGACTCCATTATGAGCAATTTCTGTTTCGCCTTCGTAAAATTTTAAATACACATTGCCATGAGTAGCAAAGATTTCATTATATGGCATGCCTGTAAATTTTCCCATATCGATCTCAATCAGTCTATTATCAATTCTGTATTCAATTGAATTATTTTTTGCAATGATATCAGCAGTTGCCAATGCACGTTCGATAGGACTAGTATAGATTGTATTAATTTTAAGTGGTTTTAGATATTTTGCAATACTTTTAGCTTGTTTGATGCCAACTTCTGTTAATGGAATCCCGGGAGTTCTTCCAGCTAGGATTCGTTCTGTGTTGTTTTTAGCTTGGCCATGTCGCAGAAATATAATCAATTTTGAATTCTTTTTGAGCTCTCAAATAGAGATAATAATAACATTACCAGAACCAAGTCGATGAAAATAGGAATTGTTGGTGGAACTGGTGGCATGGGAAAAGGATTTGCACTCAGATGGTGTATTAATCATGATATTTTAATTGGTTCAAGAGATGCTACAAGGGCAATTTCTACTGCAGAAGAATACACAGAACTTGCGAATGAAGTCTATGGGAAAATCAATGGATCTATAAAAGGAAATGACAATATTTCTATTGCAAAAGAATCTGATGTTTTGATTTTATCAATTCCTTATGAAAATATTGATTCAATTTGTTCACAGATACTTGCACAGATAAAAGATAGCTGTGTTGTGGTATCTCCGATAGTACCGATGATAAAAACAGAATTAGGTTTTGAATTCATTCCCTTAAAAGAAAACAAACCGTTTTCGTATCAACTAGTATCAAAATATATGAAAAATAGGACAAAACTTGTTTCAGCATTTCATGTAATCTCAGAGAAAAAACTAGTTGACCCAAATCTCTCATTGGATTATGATATCTTTGTGTGCGGTGATGATACTAATTCTGTAAAGATTGTAAATGATCTAATCAATGAAATTAAAGGTCTTCGTCCAATTTACTTAGGACCTGGGGCATTGTCATATTTTGCAGAGATGGCAACTCCACTGTTGCTTAATGCAATGATAAAAAACAAGCTAAAAAATCCAGGCATCAAGATAGTTTAAGTTCACAACTTGCGAATAGAATTATGAATTATGCACCTCGTAGTGCAAGAAATTGGTATACTGCCATGGGCGTGTTGTTCATAGTTATGGCATTGATAGTGTTGATTAGAAATATCATCATTTGGGGACCTGGCTTTGTTTTGGATTTTTTGTTAAATTTAGAAATTACAAATGAAAAAGTATCCTTAGGCATGATTACATTTGGTAGTTTTTTGATTATTATCGGATTTAGAAAAAGAATGCTAGAAAATAGCTAAACAAATTATTGATTTACAAACTCTTCAATATTGTTTAAAGCCAAATCTAATGTTTGTATGTCAGGTAAAAACACTAATCTAAAATGTCCACTACCATATTTTATTCCAAAACCAGAGCCATGAACTGTGAGTACCCCTTTTGTTCTTAAGAGATCCAACACAAAGTCTCTATCTGATTTGTGTTTGCTATGTTCAATTTTTGGAAATGCGTAGAAGGCGCCTTTTGGGTTTGAACATGAGAGTCCTGAAATCGAATTTAATCGTTTTATTACAAAGTCTCTACGTTTTTTCAGTTCAGAAACAAATGTTGAAACATATTCTTGTGGACCACGCAATGATTCTAGCGCCCCATATTGAACTGGCAAGTTTGTTGAAATTCTAACTCGTGCGAGTTTTGGCAAATTTTCTCGTATTGGATCTAACTTTGAAGAGTTGTTAAATGCGATGTAACCTATTCTCCAGCCAGACATTAGATGAACTTTAGAAAATCCATTTAGTAGTATAACTGGTGAGTTCTTTGCTACTTTTCCAATGCCTACAAATTTTTCATCAAATACGATTTGATCATAAATTTCATCGCAAATTATGTAAAGATCATTTTCATTTGCTATCTCGACTAGTTCTTTTAATGATTTTTCATTGAAGACAGCTCCGGTTGGATTGTTTGGACTAATTAGACAGATTGCTACAGTTTTTGAACTTATTTTTGATTTAATGTCATCAAGATCAGGTCTTGAATTGTTCAAGTCAACCGCAAATTCAACTGGGATCCCACCATGTAGTCTAACATAAGAAGCATATGGTGGATAATAAGGTCCTGGGAGCAAGACTTCGTCTCCTTCTTCCACAATAGAAGATATCACCATATCAAGACCCTCTGATATTCCGTTAGTGATTAGTATATCATCAGCATTTACGGAAAGACCTTTTTTGTGTTCTTTTTTTGCTATTTCTTCACGTAGTTCTGGCAAACCCTCTGATGGCGCATAATAGTTTTCGCCGTTACGAATTGCTTTGATCATTGCTTCTTTTACATTATCAGGTGTCTGAAAACCAAACTGAACAGGATCACCTATGTTAAGATAAGTAACTTTTTTTCCTTGCTTTTGTAATTTCCGTGCTTCAGTTACAATATCTCTAATTGCATACTCTACACCTGCAACTTTTTTTGAAACTTTCAAGTATCTAGACAGATATTTAGCCCCGTTAAAGTCTTACTTGCTTGGACTCGTAGCACAGTCAGGACAGTGCGGGTGGCTTCGGACCACCAGGTCGAGGGATCGAAGCCCTCCGAGCCCTTTCATGTTAAAATTTTATCAAACAATTTATTTGTGCACAAATATCAAATTCGTTAATGACTCCTGGCATAGGACTAATGAAACGAAGGTTAGAAAAAGAAAAAGATGCTATAGCGTTAGCAATCTCTGGAATTATAAAAAATTATAATGTTAAAGAACCACAAATACAAACACTTGAAACAAAATACGATGACGATGCAGGAGATTGGTATGTAGCGTTAAGCTTTGACAACAAACGAACTATTGTTAAAATGGATTCTGTTCATGCCACTATTACAGAAATAAAAGAAATTTAGTTTGATTTTTTAAATTCTACGTTTGGTGTTTCTTGGTTTGATATGGTAATCAATCCACCATCCAATAATTGCTTCACTAATTGTGTGACTTCTTTTTCTACCTGTGTTCTTTGCAAACCTGTCTGTTGTGCAAATATATCAACAAGCTCTGTTATCTTTCTTTTTCCGTTACATGATTTCCAAAAATCAACAATTGCTTGATTTACCATAAACCCTTGGTTATGCTCATTTGCAATAACTAACGAACCATCCTCTTGTTTAATTAATGAACCAACCCCCTGAGGCATAGCAATTTCATAATCTATTGGAGCAGGTGTGTTTCTAGTTCCCATATTCTTAAGCATTGTCTTTGCTTCATCAGACATTTTATCTATAGACCAAGGTGGGTCCCATACAATATCGACTTTGACATTATTTACTCCTGATACCTTTTTTGCATATCTTGTTACATCGTTAACAAGAGTTTCATGTAAAGGGCATCCTTGAGTTGTCATGGTCATTTTTATCTTAACGTCATTATTCTCTGCCACATCTATTCCATAAATCAGCCCCATGTCAACTATATTGATTGGAATCTCGGGGTCCATGCATTGTTTTAATGAATTTCTAATCTGTTCTGGTTTCACAATACTCATATTTTTAAAAAGTGCTTTGAAATCAATAAAAACTTTCTATTTATTAGCTTCAAATAATTTTTTGATAGATGCTTCAAAAGGAGGCTTAGCTATGCCGACTTCAGTTATTATTCCTGCTATAAATTCAGGAGGAGTCATATCAAAAGCAGGATTTAACACGTTTATGTTATCAGGAGCAGTTTTTTTCCCTCCTATTGATGTTAATTCGTCAGATTTTCTTTGTTCAATTACTACATCTTCAACATTACTTTTTAGATCAAATGACGACAGTGGAGCTGCTACATAAAATGGTATTCCATGTTGTTTTGCTATTAGTGCTACTTGGTATGTTCCTATTTTATTAAATACATGGCCTGTACGTAAAATTCTATCTGCACCTACAATAACTTTGTTAATCAGACCTCTTGCCATAGTATAACCAACTGCTGTATCGGGGATTAAACTAACATCAATTCCATCATGTTGCAACTCAAATGCTGTGAGTCTAGAACCTTGTTGTACTGGTCTGGTTTCCGTTGCAATGACTCTGATATTTTTGCCACTTTCTTTTGTTGCACGTATTACACCTAATGCAGTACCATATGCTACAGTTGCTAAAGCACCAGCATTACAGTGAGTCATTATAGTATCGTTATTATCAAATAATTTAGCGCCATTTTTTCCCATTTTCATATTAATTTGAATATCATTTTCTGCCATTTGTTTGGCTGTGTTTATTATAGTGTCTTTAATTTCATACACATTCTTGCCTTGTTTTGCTACTTTGCTAATTTTTTCTAATGCCCATCCTAAATTTACTGCAGTCGGTCTTGTTTCATACAAAATTTTTTTTGCTTTCTCTAGTTCATCAAGTAATTCTTTTGTATCCCTAGCTTTACTTTGTAATGCAGCTAATGCCAAACCAAAAGCCCCTGCAACGCCTATTGCTGGAGCACCACGAATAACTAAATTTTTAATTGCTCTCGCGACATCTTTGTAATCTGTAAATTCAACATATATTAATTCAGTTGGTAGTTTTGTTTGATCTATCATAATAACCTTATTTTCTTTCCACTCTACAGTTTTTATTGTCATAAAATTTTACTTATGGTTAAATAATGCTTTTATTATTTCTTCATTTTTGTTGAAAACTCTTTTTTTTATCTGTATAATTGTTTTTAAATGGCAGCATGTTAGAGCATATAATTCAAATGAAGATTGACCGATATGTATTCAGAGATCTAAAGACAAAAAAAGAAAAGGAACGTGTAACGGAATTTTTTAGGCATCAAACAAATGCCGAGTATGGCGGATACTTAATGTTTGATGGAACCAGATCTCACCTATTACATAACCCTGAGGAGTTATCTGAGTTCATACTATTTTTGAAAAATTATGAAAAAAAGAGGAATAAAAAAAATTGTAATTTTTTGGAAATAGGATTTAATGCCGGCAAACTTAACACTATATTGAATAAATTTTTTGATTTTAAACAAATAGTGGCAGTAGATAATTTTTCTGCCGATACTAGTGCTACGGATCTGATGGCAAATTTAAGGAGAAAAAATTTAATCCTAATTTGTGGAAATTCAGATAAAAAAGAAACTTTACAAATTATAAAAAAATTTCAGCCTTATGATCTAATTTTCGTTGATGCAAGCCATGAATATGAGAATGTAAAAAAAGATCTTAGTAATTATTGCAAAATGTTGTCAGATGACGGCATATTGGCCGCACATGATATTCACAGTCTTGAATATCCCGGTGTCAACAAAGCTTGGAGTGAGTTCAAACGTCAAAATAATTTTGTTTTCAAGGAAATTGTTTGTAAAAAATATTATTTTGTTTGTGGTGTAGGATTAGCTATCAAGAAATCATAGTTTTTAATACATTTTAACAAAGTCAGTAGTTTTGAATTCTTTTCTATACACATTTCCCGCAGTAAAAACGCGATCTTCAAAAATTGTATCGTTATTTCTGACACCTAACAAAAATTTTTCTATATCGGTGAGTTTTTTTTGTGTGATTTCATCCAAATAGATTCTTTGATTTAATAGTTGAGGAATATCTCTGCGTCTGATATCCATAAACAAAACACGCCTTCTGTTCCCACTAGTGTTAATGGTCCCACTGTGCCATAGATTCGCATCCATTAGAATAATTCCGGAACTTTTTACTTCTACGAATATTTCATCTGGATGTGAAGATTTGTCCTTTAGATGCTCTTCAATCCAACCTGTTTTCTTGTGCGTTTTTGGAACAACACGCATAGGTCCGTTACTTTTATTGGCATCGTCGAGAAAAATAAAAGCTACAATGTTTTGGGTTTTTTCATTTTCACTTTTTTTTGGTATCCAATCTATATGAAGATCCTGTAATCCAGTTCCTTTTCTAGGTTCGCGCATGTCTAAACCACCAAATTTTATATCGTCGCCAAGAATTGCATAGGAAATTTTAAGAATATTTTTTTCAGTTAATAATTTAAGAAATAATTCATGTTTATTAAATAAATTTCCTAATCTATAGGCGCCTGGTTGGAAAATTTTTTGATATTTCATATATTCTTCTTTTCCTTCCCATCCACCTCTCCAAGACTCTTTTTCAAGTAAGGAATCAATGATTTTTCTATACTCGTCAATATACTTGCTAATCAAATCAGATTTTTGTATGGCGCAATAACCATTTTCGTTAAAAAATTCAGCTAAACTGATATCTTCAGAGCTCAGTTTATAATCCAATTTTTCAAGTATTTCCTTAACTGAATTAATCATTAAGATAGAACTCTCTTAATGAACTAAATTAAATTTTACGAAGAATTTCATTTTCTTGATTTATATTACTATTATATATGGAAACTGAAAATGAAAACCTATCTCAAATAATTCAATGTCGAGCAGCTTTATATTTTTCAAGATTTTGAAAGAGTTAACAAAATGGGTTTTAAAGAACTAAGAACTAGATGGGAACCAGTTAGAAAAGAGATAGGAGAAAAACACAAAAATAAAAAAAACTGGCATAATAATTTTGCAGAATTAATGGATGAATTTGAAATAAAAAATTTAAAAGATTTTTGTATAAATTATCTTGGAACAGAACTGGATGGAAAGACAGATTCGTTTAGAATTAAATCAAATGAATCAGGAGATGAAGAAATTGAAGTTGTATCGCCAATAGATCAGACAGTACTTTGTAAGATAAAAGTATCAAATCGTTTAGAATATACTCAAAAAATTATAGTCTTAAAAAAGGCTCAAGAAGCGTGGAGAATGATTCCTGCTCCACAGCGTGGAGAACTTATTCGTCTGTTCGGCGATGAATTAAGAAAATCTAAACAAGAATTAGCTAAATTAGTTACTATAGAAACTGGAAAAATTTTACAGGAAAGTTTAGGCGAAATTCAAGAGATGATAGATATTTGCAATTTTGCTGTTGGTTTATCAAGGCAATTATATGGATTAACGATGCCATCCGAACGTTTGGGTCATAGAATGCAAGAAATTTGGCATCCACTTGGTATTGTTGGTATTGTTACATCGTTTAATTTTCCAGTGTCAGTTTGGAGCTGGAATTTTGCATTATCAACAATTTGTGGCAATACTACATTGTGGAAACCTTCACCAAAAACACCTTTGACTGCATTGGCTTGTTATAGAATTTGGCAACGAGCCATTAAACGTTCAGAATTAGATGATTCAACAGAAAATGTATTAAAAATTATTTTTGGACATAAAGAACAAGCTGAATGGATGGCAAAAGACAGAAACATTACTTTACTAAGTTTAACTGGTTCTACTCAAATGGGTAAGGCATTAGGCAAACATGTTACTGAAAGATTTGGCAGATTAATAATGGAACTTGGTGGCAATAATGCTATGATTGTAACACCAACTGCAGATATGAAATTAGTGTTAAAAGCAATAATATTTTCTGCTGTTGGTACATGTGGTCAAAGATGCACAACGTTAAGAAGGCTAATTGTGCATAATTCAATTTACAGCGATGTTGCTTCACAATTAAAAAAACATTATAAAACTATTAAAATTGGCAATCCCTTAGAAAATGATGTTTTAATTGGTCCAATAATTAGTGAAGAATCTTTTGATCAAATGCAACATGTTTTACAAGAATGCAAGCAGAGAGGTGGTATTGTTACTGGAGGCAATAGAGTGAGTGTTGGAGAAAGAAGAGGGTGTTATGTAACTCCAGCAATAGTGGAATTTGATAAAGTAGAGGAAATAACTAAAAAAGAAACATTTGCGCCAATATTGTATCTCATACCATATACTACTATCGACGAAGCAATTCAAATACAAAATGATGTGCCACAGGGTTTATCCTCATGTATTTTTTCACGTGACCTGCTAGAAACAGAGCAGTTTATTGGACCAAATGGATCCGATTGTGGACTAGTAAATGTCAACATTGGACCAAGTGGTGCTGAAATTGGTGGTGCGTTTGGAGGGGAAAAAGAAACTGGTGGTGGTCGTGAATCAGGCTCGGATGCTTGGAAGTCATATATGAGACGAATTACAGTAACAACAAATTTTTCATCAGAACTTCCTTTAGCTCAAGGTATTAGGTTTGATATTTGATTTTATTTTACTTTTTAAAAATTTATTCTAGGCTTTTGAGGGCTCGAAATATGTACTGAATTCATTTTTTGGCAATGGATTTATTATAGTTGGTTTCTTTTTACCTTTCTGTATATATGGTATAGAATCAATCTTAACTTCTTCAATTTTATTTTTTAAAAAGTCTTTAACAGCCATTGTTTCTCCCCACACAGAATTAATTATGTCATTATTATTAGCACCTGGCTTTCTAGCTCCATAACAATGAAATATCATTATTCCATCATTTATTAATCTAGGATAGGTAAACTCAATCGCAAATTTTGCACTGCTATATATGTTACAATCAATAAAGACCAATGAAAATTTGCTATCTTGAAATTTTTTATCAAGTTGATCTTGGAATTTTCCTTTCGCTAATTCAATATTATCGTCCATTTTAAATTTTTTTATGTTTTCTAAAACAAAATTAAAATTTGTATCAGAAAACAAGCCTTTACCAATTTTATTATTAACAAACTCATCATCATCAAGTATTCCGGCAAATGTATCACAAGCAAAAACTTTTCTATTGGAATTAATTTGTTTTAAGAACCAACCCATCATTATCGCGTTACCACCCTTGTACGAGCCTAATTCGATAATGTTTCCTTCTAGATTTTGTGTCTGTTTGATGCAATATAGGGTAAACATCATCTTATAAACATCCTGCGTATCACCAATCTCTGAGTGATATTTAGTGTAGAATTGAACAGCTTTTTTGATGTCTGGATCAGAGATTAACTCTGATAATTCTTTACATCTAACACTATGGAGTAATTTTCCCATACCCACTTTGTTGGCAGGGGATTTAGGAAGAAATTTTAAATTTTTGGCCAGATTTTGATATTTTTTTTCCAAATTTAATAAAAAAGGCACATACTTTTATTTTCTTACTAAAATATAATTTTTATACATGACTAATTCATATCCAGAAGCTAAATTGCGAATTAGAATGGGTTCTCGCGATGCTCATTATGCAGGAAAACTTGTTGATGGTGCACGAATTCTTAATTTGTTTGGAGACGTAGCAACAGAGTTAACTATTCGTTATGATGGAGATGAAGGTCTCTTTCGGGCCTATGATGAAGTTGAATTTCTTGCACCAGTACATAGTGGAG